>Ga0208038_1000750_pt1 | contig 21997 bp, 38 predicted proteins | sample June2015DPH_16_1_FD_184714 | JGI IMG/M metagenome (GOLD analysis project Ga0208038, IMG submission 184714) | Peatland microbial communities from SPRUCE experiment site at the Marcell Experimental Forest, Minnesota, USA - June2015DPH_16_100... | ecosystem: Environmental > Terrestrial > Soil >...
GGTCCTCCCACCGCTCCATCCGCTTCGGATCGTTCGGAGCGTCGGTAGTCGCCAGTTCGGAGAGTTCCGCTTCGCGACGTTGCAAATCCTCAAGCTCGGCTGCTGCTTCATCACTATAGGTGTGATTCCATAGCCTCTTGTAACCACTCTCGATCAGGCTCCAGCCGTAATGCAATTTCGCCATTATCCTGATTTTGGAGTCCAGATTGACTGCGACAGCATACGCATTCATCAATGCCACAAGAACAGAAAGCCAAATGGGGACGCCAATTGGTAACTTGGCAACCAGAGCGAAGACGGCACCGGAGGCCAGAAAAAACGAGAGGCCAGTAATCCACTGTTTTCGCAGGGAATAAAGGCTTGCAAGATCGCCGAAATACAGTGAATACACTTCGGCGGAAATCCGCCTTTTCCATACTTCGTTGATTTGATCGGACGTCAGCATTGCAGACCTACTTTCAAACGCTCCCGGCCCCTTGCGAGGCCGGAGGCGTGCTCTTGCACTATGCGGCTGTATGGATCCCCCTTACTACCGCGCGGGGTACTGCGCGATGCTGCCTAAACCGGAGGCGGAACAGGTAGCGTGCCAGGGTCAGCGCCGTCGGCGGCTTCCTAATAGCCCTCAATCAGCCTGTTCCCCCTGTCCGACCGCTCGCTGCTACGACGTCAATGTTTGCCTCTTCTTCGGTCATAACGTCCTTTCCTGCGATCATATCTCCCTCATTTCAAAGCCTGTTCTACATCCTCAATGCTGCGGGCGACGATGTACCGATGGCCCTCGCGCTCAACCTGCTCTTGAAAACTCTTTTGCAGCTCGCTCTGCTTGCCCTTGGCGGCTTTGCACTCGATCCAGAGTGGCACGATAGAACGACCGTAGCATCTATGGTCTTCATCAATAGGCTCACCGCACTGCTCGAATGAAAACGCCAGCACGTCAGCCATCCCAGGCACACCCGCTTTGATGAACCGCTTGCCGTCCGGCGTGGGCATGGCCAGCGTGTTCATGCGGAACGCTAGAATGTGCCGCGCCGCCAGATAGTCCAGAACCGCCTTCAAAACCTGTCCTTCCGGTGTCATTGCTTTTTGCCTGTAATCCGGTACTCGAACGAATCTGTGCCCTCTTTGCGCCGGCGCTCCACGATGTAGCCGCCATAGCGTGCCTTGCGAAGGTCCCTGATACGCGCCGACATGGTGCTGTCACAGTAAAACTCGCCCGTTTTGCGCTCGATTTCGCGCTGCACGAAGTAGGGCGTGACCCACTCGTGGATCAGCAATACATCCTTCACTGCGTCGATCAGCCGCGGCCTGCGCGCGCGCGGCGGCTCCAGGTCGAGTGAAAGCTGGACCATCACTTGCCCGCTTTCTGGCCGCGACGGAAGGCTTCGATGATTGGCTTGTTGTGCTCGCACGGCCACGGCTTGAGCAGGTCCGCAATCTCCGGCGGCACTTCCGGCTCCGGCTCGCCGTATATCACTCTCAGAATGGCCGCTAACCTTGTCCTCGTCGCATCTCCGTTGAGGTTCGGCGGCGGTGTGACTGAGCATATTTCAGCAACACGCCTGATCACTTCGTCTGTCAGCAATTTCCGCGCGTTCTCCCGCTGCCAGAGCAGGGCGGCTTCGCCAGCAATCCTCGCCACGCCATAAGGCAAATACAGAAACGGCCCAATCGCGTCGCCAATTGCTTCCTGCATTCCCTCCGGCAACTTCACCTTTGCGCTCATACGCCCTCCTATCGGCCGCCTGCGCGGTCATGCTGCGCGTTACTCTCCAGCCACCTGTCCGTGGCCTCGTCCGCCTCGTGCGCCGCCTTGTCGTAGCGCGCCTGCCGCTCTGCCGTGAGCGGGGCCGTGCCTGTCCGCGCTCCAAATCGCATCCCCTTGGCGAACTTGCGGTCCTTGAAATAGAAAACATTGATCGTCTCGCCGCGTGCCTCGTCTGCCCGTGCACAAACCAGCAGCGTCTTGCTCACGGCCTCCACGTCCGCGCCTGAGTCCCGAGCGGCGTATGCGATGACCTGGGCCAGCATCTGCACATCGTAGGGACCGGCAGCGAGGCCCAGCTCCTCAAGAAGCCATGATGCGGCCATGAATTCGCCGTTTGCTGCGTGCTTGACGGTCATTCGCGATTGTTCCATGCAGAAACCGCTGAAGTTGCGCTCGACGTCGCCGCCGGACTTACCCCACATTTGGGATTCTGGCATTTCACCCAGTAATACGCATACTTCGGATCATTGTTGGGAAAAACGCTACTTGGCCACCCGTCGCACTTCAAAAGAGCTTTTGACCCACAGAATGGGCATGGGTCAAGAACAACTCCAGATTCCAATTCGACTAACATTTGAATCTCCTTTTCCTGAAAGTTTTGCGCGTGAATTCGTGCGAGAATTTCAAAACCCCGCAAATCATACAGGTTACTGCTTTTGAATGATCCACGTTCGCGTTCACAAACAACCATCCTGCGGTCCGTAAAGGGCCGTGCGTTTCTGTTCCCTCTGACAAACCAAAAGAACCTGGGGCCGCATAGGATTCCCCGTGTTCTGGGCCGAAGAGCACTAATCCCGGCCAAACCCGCCCTGCGGTCAAGGGCGGAAGTCCCTACAGCGTCAGAAGTGCAAAAGTCAGGCCGTTCAAGTGCGCTCATCCTGTATGCGCGGCCTACTCTGCGGATGAAGTCACCATGACAGAGCACAGCCAGGCGCAAAGAAGGCGCAAAGTGTCGATTTTTCGAGAAATTGGGTCATTCTCAAGCAACCTGGCGATTCCACTATTGCATAAATAGGCCAAAGAGTGCAAGAATAAACTTGCGGGGTTGATCCTAACCTCGTTGGTTCCGTTCTCGCGCCTGGCAGTGTGTAGAATTGGGATCATCCCCGCACCCTCCGTCAAAACTTATGCACCGAACGAGGATTAAAGGAGTTGCAGTGTCTCTGTGTCTGCGTCCTGCGATGCGCGGGTCAAAGGCCCTTAGCATCCTCGTCTTCACGTCGTTGGTTTCCCCGGTGCAATTCGCGGACGGAATTGACTCCCTCTCGTTTAAGGCTGTCGCTGGATCTGCCTGAGCCTCCGCGAACTTGTTCAAATTCCTACCGCCCGTTTGCCAAACATAGCCTCGTAATCCTCATCCACGTAGCGCGCCACAAGCGCCCCGCCCACGACCGCGACCGGGGGCAGCGGCGGCTTTGGCCCGCGCTTGCGCTGCGCGTGCACTGCCAGCGTATTGAGCAGCTCCGCCATCGTTGGCTTTGACAGCACTGCGTCGGCGCCTATGTCATTTGCGCTCGCGTCATCCCTGACCACGATGGTGTGAATCTCGCGGTTCATCCTTCTGGCCGTTTGCAGGAGCGCGCCCTCGCCGGCGAAAGGAGCGAAGATCAGCACGACGGCGGGCAAGTCCAGAATCAGTGAAAGCGCCTGCGTGAGCGTGTCTGCCTTAGTCACGCCGTAGAATGGCCCATTGCAGGACACTCGCGCCTTGGACAGCGTGTAGGCCATCACGCCCAGGCGGTCCTCGTCGGAGCAGCAAAGCAGGATGCGGCGTGCGGGTTTCATGGCAGGCTCTCCGTGTCACTTACTTTTACCGATAAGCCATAACAGGATTACCGCTAAGGTTCCAGAATCGCAGGCTTTACCCTGCTCAATACGGAAGAATGTTGCCGAAGAGATGCCAAGTTCCTTCGCGACATCCCGCACGGTTCTTTCTTCCATAGTCCGCCATTTGCGAAGAACAGTGCCGAGTCTCATAGAGAAACATCCTTGCACAAGCGGAATGAAAAGTAAAGGAAAATAATTTTGTCTTACCTACTTGACAGGAATCCTCGCTTGGCCTTACTGTGTAAAAGTCACAGGGGCCGCAGCCGGGTTCGTGGCAGTCGGGCGGCCCGAGCGGTAAGGCTGATCTAAATCCCAGCATGTACGAAAAGATCAATCCGAATGAATTACGATGACTGGAAACTCGAAACTCCTGAAGAGGAAGAATATCGCCTCTCCAACCGCCTTCGCCGGAAGAAATCTCGCGCCGAATGGATGGAAGAGCACGCTGATTACCTCCTCGAAGAGCGCCGCGAAGCCGAAAGCGATCACGACCGCGACTGGTATCAAGAGCATGATCCGCAATCGCTGGTCGATTCGGATAATGAGCACAATCGGCCTTAACCTTCGCCGCGCCTGATCCCCTGATGAGTGGCGCGCGAAGTCAAGTTTTGGGAGAGGGAACCATGAATAAGCCTTTTGTAATCAGAGCAACACGCGGAGACTCTTCGCTTGTTTATTGGACAGGGAAGGAATACTCGCCTTTTTCAACAAACAAGCATAATGCTTTCCGGTGCGATTCGTTTGACTTCGCGCAAGTCACGATCTCGCTACTGCAACTGGATCGCCGTGACTGGCTTTTCTCTGTTCTTCCCTTCGACCAGGAGCATATCGATCTAACCGCCGAGCAATGGGGCGACATCGTAGCTTTCATGCGCAAAATTGGACCAGAGGCCGTCTTCCACGCAATGCGTGGAGAATACTATGACGCATTTAATGGCTGGAAACACGTTGGCACGACGAAGCCTAAGGAATACACCCTGGAAGACCTTCACGCTGATATGCCGATGTTTCGCGCAGCCGGGTTCGTGGCAGTCGGGCGGCCCGAGCGCAAATGGAGACGCAAATCTTAAGGAGACAAAGCATGTATACCATCGAAAAGGACGTGCCGCTACCAAGAAGCCAAGGGAACACGCCTAGCGGATCAACCATAGAGCGCCGCGAGACAATGCAGGCACTGGAGGTCATGGAGTCGTTTGTGATACCGCTTATGGGGCGGGGAGTCGGAACCTTGGTGGCATATACAAGTGCGGATGCCAAGAGATTTCTGCCGAAACGGTTCAAAACGGCACGCGTCGCCGACGGTGTACGCGTGTGGAGAATCGAGTAAGGGACATGAGCAGCGATTACAAGTACGCCACGCAGATAAGGGCAGAGGAGCTAGCTGAAGAAGAGTTCGGCGCCGACTTCTACTCCCTGCCGGCGGCAACGCAGGACAAGCTCTTTAGCCGCGCGGAAGCAAGCTATTGGGACGACCTGTTTGACGCCGCCGACAATGCGCGTAAGGCTGCAAGGGAGCGCGAATGACCCGCCGTCACGAGCACCTGCCGATGCGCTCGCTGTACTGGTGCCAGGACTGCGACGAGTGCGGCACGAACCCGCGCACATGCTGTTGCTGCGGCTCCGTATCGTTGCTGGGACTGGCCGCGATCCTGAACCGCCCCCAGCAGGGCGAGATTGAACGGATGATCGAAGCATACGAGAGGATGGAGAAACGATGAAGTCGAAAGAATGGGCGCACGGCAAGAGCTTTCACGTTGTCTGGACTACCTGGAAGCGCGGAGACTGGCTGTTGTGGTTGTGCGGCAAGATGGCCGATAAGAAAGGCTGGCCCACGCGGAAGCAGCTGATCTTGGCCGCCTGTTCCTGCGCTGAAACGGCGCTGAAGTTCGTTCCTGAAGGCGAAGAACGTCCACGCATCGCTATCGAGACAGCGCGGAAGTGGGCGCTCGGTAAGGCCACTATTGAACAGGTTAGAGAGGCGGCTGGTAATGCCGCCGACGCCGCCGACGCCGCCTACGCCGCCTACGCCGCCGCCTACGCCGCCTACACCGACGCCGCCTACGCCGCCGCCGACGCCGCCTACGCCGCCGCCTACGCCGCCGCCGCCTACGCCGCCGCCGCCGACGCCGCCGCCGCCGCCGCCTACGCCTACGCCGCCGCCGCCGACGCCGCCGCCGCCGCCGCCTACGCCGCCGACGCCGACGCCGCCGCCGCCGCCGCCGCCGCCTACGCCGCCGCCGCCGACGCCGCCGCCGCCGCCGCCGCCGCCGCTCGCACTAAAGTGCTCGCGGAATGTGCCACGATTGTGCGCCGCGCATTGAAGGAGCCGCGCCCATGACCGACCCCGACGTTGACTGGCGCGAACTGTGTGAGCGTAACGACTACTACCCGCTGGCGAACATGGTTGAGCGCGACTGGCTGGCGGACAGCTTGGATATAGCCGCGCGGGTGTTCGTGGTGCTGATCTGCGCGCTCGCGGCAATCGAGGTAGCAGCACACATTTTCAGGTGAAGGAAGAAGCATGAAACTCTACATCGTAGTGAAGCAGCTTGGCGACTATCCATGGACCGCCGCTGAAGTGTTTACTGAGCGGCGGTTGGCGGAGAATTACATCGAGTGTAAGGAATCCCTCGATTATCAGCCGAAGTGGAGTTATCGGATCGTGGCGGGTGAAATTGAAACAGTGCGCGAACTGCCTTCTGCCGCCGACCTAGACGCCGTAGCCGCCGAGCAAGAGGCGTGCGCTAAGACGGGAAGCGAGTGATGGGCCTCGGCTGGGGTGGATCACATGACGGCTTTGGATTCTCCGACCCGGATTATCCCGAGCCGGAGCGCGAATACGAGCCGGAGTACGACCCCGGGCAGAACAGATTTGGGGAGATGGAGGAGCACCATGAGCGAGCAACTGGCATTAGTGGAAACGCAGGAAGTCAAGCCGCAGTTGAGCGGTCTGGAGTTGATGAACGTCGCCTTGCAGCAGGCCATCGCGCAGGGCAACGCGGTTGAGGTCGTGCGTGAACTGGTGCGGGCGCGGGCAGAGGCGCAAGAATACCACGACCGCGAGATGTTCAATGCGGCCCTCCAGCGCATCCAGTCTAAGCTGAAGCCCATCGCCAAGACTGGGAAGAACCCGGAAACAAACAGCAAGTTCGCTACGGCTGGAGCCATCGACCGCGCCATCGAATCGCATCTCCGCGAGGAGCGCATGACGCTCTCCTTTGAGCCGGAACCGCACCCGCAGCCCGACATGGTGCGAATCGTGGGCGTTCTGAGCCTGGGCGCCTACGGACGCCGCTATCCGCTGGACATTCCCGCCGACGGCAAAGGGCCGAAGGGCGGCGGGGTCATGTCACGAACCCACGCGACGGGCAGCGCCATTACCTATGGCAAGCGGTATCTCAAAAACATGATCTTCAATCTGAGCTTTGAGGAAAGGGACGACGACGGGAACAAGGCCGCCGGCAAAGGATTGCCGGATGCGGAATACACGCAGCACGAAGATAACATCAAGAACGCAGCCAACGATGAGGAGTTGAGGCGCGTCTACAAGCTAGCCCAAGATGCAGCGTGGGCGGCGAACGATAAGGCGTCCGCCGACTCATTCTCGACGGCCAAGAACGCGCGTTACCGCGATCTGCACAGGGGGGCGCGATGAAAGCACTTTACTGCGAGCAGCGCACACAGGAATGGTATGAGGCCCGCTGTGGCCGAGTGACCGGCTCTAACATCGGCGCCGTTATGTCGATGCTTAAGAAGGGCGGCAAGACGCGGGAGCGCTGGGCCTACAAGGTAGACGTGCTGACGGAGCAGCTTACAGGCGAACCAGTCAAGCACTACGTTTCGCCCTACATGCAGAAAGGCATTGACGATGAACCTTTAGCAATCCGCGAGTATGAGCGGCGCAGCGGGGAGATGGTCATCCCGGTGGGCTTCGTGTTCCACCCTACAATCGAAATGGCCGGATGCTCGCCGGATGGTCTGATTGGCGATGACCGCATCCTTGAGGCTAAAAATCTTGAGGCCAGCAACCATATTGCCGCGATCCTGGACGGCCAGGTGCCGAGCAAGTATTACGACCAGATTCAGTTCGGCCTGCGCTGCACCGAGCGCAAGGGGCCGGGAATCTACCTGCTCAACTGCGAGGAGCAGCCGATGCGGTACCGCCAGTTCGTTATCGAGGTTCCGCGCGACGAGGCCCGGATAGCCGAGATTGACGATGGCGTGCGCATGTTCCTGGGCGAAGTGGACAGACTCAGAGAATCGCTCGATCAGCGCTGCCCGTTGCTGCCAGAGGAGCTGGCAGAGGGTGTGGGCGAGCTTGGGCTGACTGAGGATGATTTAGCTATCCTCGATCGGGCGCGCCCATGATCCGCGTGATCGTCCATCGGCAAGACGACCCGCCAGTAGTGAGCGCGAATCTGCGGCGCATCATCGACCCGCCAGTAGTGAGCGCGAATCTGCGGCGCATCATCATGTGGGCGCTCCTGATCGAGCTTGCGCTGCTGGGTGTCGTGTTGGGCGTGTGGTGGGCGATGGACGAGGCGATCAAGTGGATGAGGGGGATGCAGTGAGGAAAATGAAAGCTAAAGCGGAATGGGTAGTCGCCGGTGGCAAGATTGGCGAGGCACATCACACGGGGCACCGCGCTACTGCGCAGGGGAGGGGGTGAGCATAGTGGGCAGCGGATACTACGACCAAGAGGGACGTTATCATGCACCAGCGATGCGCTCGGTCTAGGCTCCGTAAGCCGAGGCACATCACACGGGGCACCGCGCTAGGGCGCAGGAGGGCAGTATGGATGAGTTGACGCAGAAGCAGAAGAAGAGGGCGATAGACGCTTACTTTGCAATCAAATTGATTGCAGGGAACCCCAATAATGATACGCGCATCTTTGCCGTCTACGCAGCGGGCATGGCCGACGCGCGGGCCGCACTCGCTGAGCCGCAGGGCGAGCCGGAACCCGCCAAGCAAGACGCGGCGGTGGAAGCTCTTAAGCGCGTTATCAAGCAACAAGGGCTGCACGGGATACAGGAATGCGAATACGAGATGATCGTCGCCGCCGTTCGCAAGGCAGACGCCAAGTAGCGGGAGGATGAAGATGGACACACGAAAATGGGAAGTGATTGAAGATAGCTACTGGAAAAAGAGTCGTTACATCCAGTATCCAAGCGGCCTGATTATCGGGCATGTGCGCGGAAGCAACTGCGATTCCAGCCAACCGTGGACAGCCTCTACGGATGGTAGGGATGGTAGGGGCGGCGGGGAGCGCGTCGGTGATTACGTGACCGAGAGACTGGCTAAGAAGGCTGTGGAAGTGGCCATAGCCAAGCGGAAGTAGCAGGAACAGGGGCGCGGCCTGACCGCGAAGGAAGCGAGAAAATGCAAGGACACGAATACATTCCCGGCAATGAGCCTATTCCGAATGACTTGAAGGATTCGCAAGTGACCGAGGGAGCGCCGATACCGGAACGTTATGCGGATGCCTATGCTCGATTGAAACAGCGCAGAAAGAGCGGAAGTTTTGTGATTCGCTTAGATTGGAGCGATTCACAAATCATGGAATTTATCGAGGAAATATCTAACCTTGAAAATCAACTGAGACTTTCCGAGGAGCAGGCTGATTCGTTTTTAACTACCATCGCCAACGATAACGAGCGCATCGCCCGCCTCGAAGCCGAGAACCGCACGCTGCGAGAGCAGGTGGGCGGTTGAACAGGCCGAACCGTACGGAGCCGGAGCATCGCCCCGGCCCCGTGTCGCTCTGACACCAGTATGGGCCTATCCGCCACCTCCTCTCTGCCTGAAGCGGCTATGGATTCACTTCAACGTTCTCATACGGTCCCGCGCCGTTCGTCTCGCCGGTCATAGCCTCTCTGCGCTGCTGCGCTAATCCGCCGTTGTAGGAGATGTGGATGCAGGCTGGCAGGCTGTGCGAGAACTCAAGAATACACTGGTCAAACTGGAGATGGCTTTGCAGCCGTATCCAGTCGAATACTACCTGCAAGCCCGCCGCCATCGGGCGAATATCCGCCGCCGCGTTCTGGCCGATGTAGAGGTGCTGCGAGTCAGGCGCTCCGCCTACCGCTGCGTTGTGCTGCGGATTGCGGTAACCGTCATCAATTGCCAGAGGACCAAACTGCTCGCGGATCGGCTCAAGCAGAATTAGGCACAAGTGCGTGGCGTTGGCAACGATCTGGGCATCCTGCCCCGCTACGCCAAGCTCAGTGTCGGCGAAGTGGTCGGTGAGTTGCATGGTCTAGCTCGCGGCTGGCGGGGCCGTTGACGGTGCAGGCAACGCATTCAGCGTAGCGACCACGGCATTGACCCAAGCGGTAATCGTTGCCGTGGTGAATGGAATCCCGGCAGCGGTGCAATAGGCCTCAAAGTCGGTTGTGATCGCAGCGATGACCGTTGCGAGCTTTTGCGCTCCAGTCCCGCTTTGCTGACCAGCCGCAATTGCGTCTGTCTCCGCATTGGCGGCGGCAGTTACCGTCAGGTTGTAAAGCGAAGCTACGCCCGGAAAGGCGATGTCGATGATCGGCTCCGCAATCTCCGCTACCTTGACGCCCACGCCGAAAACCTTCTTGAGCGCGTTGCCGATGTCAGAAAGAATTGTTGTGAAACTTGCCATAGTGTTCTCCTATTCCTTTCATGCTGCGGGTGGTGCGGGCGGCGTCTGAATCGGCGATTGCTTCAGGTGCGCGGCCATGATTGCCAACGCTACTGCGACCACGGTAGCTGCGGCGCTATGCCATTGAGCGGGGGTCGCGGGAATCACGCCGCCACTTTGCAAATATTGGGATGCCGATGCGATCAGAGCACCACCAGCGAGCGAGATTGCGGCATGGACCCAGACTGCCAGTGAAGTAAGGTAGGCTTTCCAGTTCATCGTGCGTTCCTTTCGTGCGCGGGACCGTAGCCCTTAATCGTCCACAGAACTCGCCGAAGCGCCCAGACTTTACAGAACGGTTGCCCGCGCACTTGCCATGATTGTAGCGCTGCGCGGCCCGGTTGCAAGCTATTTCTGCGGGGCAGGCTTGGCGGGTTCGTCGCAAGGTACTGGCGGCGGTTCTTTTGGCGGTCGCGGATCTCCGGGTTGCGGGTTCGGCGGCGGATAGGTTCCCATAAATTCCTCCTCAGTACGCGAAGTTGTTCGCGCTTTGTTGCGGTTGGACTTGCTGCGAGATTCCCGGTACTTTGAGCATCCCCTTCTGCGCGCTGTCTCGTACGACGACAAAAGTGAGGATCGCAACGAGCAGCATAAGGGCGGCGACGACTATGGTCAGGAGATTGAACCTAAATGCAATCTTGCTATTGTGCGCATCTAACGCCGCCTTCACTGCGGTCTCGTGAGTCTCCAGCGCGGCTTTGCGCTCTTCCTCTCGCGTATTGAAGGCGGTGACAAATTCAATAAGCGTATCGCGCACCCCTTTCTGGCCGTCGCCGCCATAAAGGTCTTTCCAAACCGAGTTCTGTCTCACGGTTATCGTTGCCATGTCGGACCTTAGCTGCGCAATTGCGCCTTCAGCTTTCTGGATACGATCAACGTGTTCGCGGACCATCTGCGCATCATGTGCCATCCTGTTTCGGCCCTTTCCGTTCAAGAGTCGGAGGTACTACCGCTTCTCCAGCTTGGCCGTGAGCGTGGCCGTGGGCACATCCTTGGATACCGGCAGCGCAGGCTTGACCACTTCCGAAGTTGTCGGCGCTCCCATTGTCGGAATACCGGGAGCCGTCTGAACCACAGCCGGTGCGCTCTGGAATACCCATGAGACGGTGCAGGTCTGCCCTGTGCCAGCCGTGCAGGTCACCGAGAGCGATACCTTTTCCGTTGCGCCGCCGAGAATCGGCCCGACGATATTCGACGGTGTTCCGTACTGGCCGTTCAGGTAGCCCTGCGCCTCGAAGCACGTCTGCGAGGTCACGTTGGACACGGTGTAGCTAGTCGAGGTTGAGCCTGTCGCGCCGTTCAGGTCCGCGTAGGAACCGGCGGGCGGGCAGGTGTAGGTTGGCGGGCTGACCGGGTGCTGGGCGCATCCCTCTGTGATTCCGAGAAGTGCGATTGAGGCAAGAAGTGCGATTGCGCGTTTCATAGAGTCTCCTTAAAGCGGGGTTGCGATGAGAAATGGATTGCCGGGTGTGGGCGAACTGCTCGTTGCATAGCAAGTGGCTGCATTGAACGCCCCGCCCGTAGACGGCCCGTTGACCCAGCACGTTTCTGCCGGGTTTGCGTGAATGGTCGGGCTACCCTCCGGCCCCTCTAAGGGCCATGCGTAGCCGCTCAGGAATGTGGGCTGGCTGGAATAGTAGATCGAGTTTGCCAGCGTGTGATTCGATCCTCCCTGCCAGTAGGCTACCCCATTCGTCAGATAATCCCAATTTCCGTGATTCAGCGAAGTCGTGCTTGAACTTGGGATCGTCGAGTCTACAATGTCGTCGCAGGTTCCGTTCCCGGCTCCCACCGCCCCGCCGTAGCTGTAGACAACCGGCGCGGTTCTGGTCCCGTAAGCGTTGTTCGTGGGTCCGAGTGTGGCTCCCGACCATGTTGTATGAAGGCCCGTGTGCCCAAGGACGTTCCCGACAAACGAGTAGTAGACCTGGCCGGTGTAGACATCGATGGCGTCGAAACCGTTGTTGGGGTTGGTCCCGCTTGGGGCCGTCGCTCCGCCTGACGGAATGAAGTTCCAGTTCATCGTCTCATCGCCCCAGAACCAGTTGCGGAAGAATACCTGATGTGACGAGCTTCCCCAACAATCGTCCGAGGTCAGGTGGCTCATCACATTGCCTTCCCACAGCACCATGTAATTGTGCGCCCCGTGGTTCGCTCTGGCAGAGGCGAGATAGGTCAGATCGTCCGTGTAGCCGTCGTCCGTGTAGTTGTAGAGGATGGCCGATCCATCCGTTCCGCCTTGGAAACTGATTGAGTGGCGGGTATGCCGGACGATGTTGTTCTCGACTTTCTCGTCGCCGCTGATGAACTGGAAATAGATTCCGTACCCGGCCCCGCTCGCTCCCGATCTTTCATCGTGAATGTAGGAGTCCCGAATCTCGAACCCGTAGCACCAATCGCACTCGACCAACGCCGAAAGCTGATTCGCGCCGGACAGGATGACTTCAATCCCCTTGGCCCAGCAGTAGAGGCATCCTTGGTAGAGCACGTTCTGGTTCGCGCCCAGGTCGGCAGTCGCATTGACCTTCAGGTATTCGAGTCCTGCCTGCGTTGTCTGAAACTGGATGACGTTGTACTTCGCGCCTGCAGGTTCCGTGACCGCCGAACCGCTGGTGTTGTGAACCGTTGTCGCGGTCGTGTAAGGCGGATAGTAAAGTGGGCGGCTAAGACTGACGGTTGACCCGCTGACTCCAGTTACCTGCTCATATTGCTGCATCAGGTAGTATCCGGTATTGTCGGCGCACATATCGCATTTGTAATAGGAGCCGGAATCCTGCATCGAGTCTGAAATCAGCGCGGGATTGTCATTGCCGAAGACCTTGATCCAAGTTCCCGTCGATACATTGCAACTGGAGTCTGCGGTCGTGCTACCGTTCGGGTCTTGGCGGTTTCCCGTGACCGTGATTGAGGTGTCGCCTTTTGCCGGTGTCCCGCTCAACAGGCATTCCGAGGGCTGAACGGTATAACTGGTCGCGGGATAGAGATTGACCGAATGAGAGAAGTTGTTGGTCGTGATCTGCGCGTTGGCGTTGCCTTCGGTGATGATCGTTGTGGGTCCGGCCCCTCGAAGGACTACGTTGCTTTTCAGCACTACTGACCCATCAATCAATACATTGCCAGCCGGAATAAAGACTGCGCACCCTCCCGCCGCATGACAAGTCGAGTACGATCCAGTTCCCGCGTTCGCAGCCGTGATGCAGGTGTTTAGGTCTGCGGTATCATCAGTCGATCCGTTTTCGTGCAGCGGGGTGCAAGTCACTTGCGAATAGACTGGCAGTGTTCCGCTATTCCAGAGGTCCGATCCGGTATCCCACGGGATCACGAGACACTGGCTCGGGCATCCGGCGTTGTTGTTGGGCAGGGAGTAGGTCTGCGCACACACCTGAGCGGCACAGCAGAGCAGAATGGGATTTATATACATGACTCCCTCGTGGTAGCCAGTATACAATTTTGTTTTGAGGCAAGGCTCTCCCCAAGCCTTTTGATGTTCAAAGCGGCGTTGTGATCGCGCCCCAAAGACAGACCACACCTACATGACTCCCTCGCGGTAGCCAGTATACAATTTTGTTTTGAGGCAAGGCTCTCCCCAAGCCTTTTGATGTTCAAAGCGGCGTTGTGATCGCGCCCCAAAGACAGACCACACCTCGGGCAATCGTGCTGTCGCTGCCAGAGTGTCTTCGGAACAAGTTCGCCGCATCCTGAACAGGTTTTGGTTGTGTTGCGTGGATCGACCGGCACTACCCATTTCCCAGCCTTCTCAGCTTCGGAGTTGAGTGTTTTAACCAGTTGCGCCCACGCAGCGTCAAGAATTGATTTGGCAAAGCGGGATTGAGCCATGCCACGGATGTTGAGTTTTTCGTGCGCGATTAGGTCGTATTCGGCCACCAGTTGCTTCGCTACGCCCGTTAGATAGGACAAACGCAGTCGCCATGCCACGGATGTTGAGTTTTTCGTGCGCGATTAGGTCGTATTCGGCCACCAGTTGCTTCGCTACGCCCGTTAGATAGGACAAACGCAGTCCAGCGATTCGCTGATGGACGCGGCGTACACGCTCCCGGCTATTGGCCCTGTTCTTGCTTCCTTTGACCTTTCTTGCCAAGTCTTGATTGGCAGCGGCCAATCTATCCTCTTCCTGTTTTGTCCAGCGTGGATTGGCAATCTCCGACCCGTCACTCAATGTAGCGAGTGTTGTCAATCCAACGTCGATGCCGATTGCGTTGCGCACGGCGATCCTCTCAGGCGCGGGACCGATGTCGCAAACCACTTGCGCCTGCCACTTGGAGCCGCAGCGTTTTACCCGAATCTCTAACGGATCGCCTTTGATCTTGCACTTAGTCTTCGTGCGGAAGGTGCCGAGGCGAGTGAGTTTTAACATCCCACCGGAGAAACTGAAACTCCCAGTCGGTACATTGAATGAATCGTATCGATCTCGGCTGCGAAAACGAGGGAATCCTGGTTTTTCCCCCGACTTGCAGCGCCGGAAGAATGCTTTGAAGGCGCGGTCGAGACGGCGCAATGGATCGCGCTGAATCGCCACAGGGAAATTCCCATACTCCTCAATCCCGCCACGCAATTCGGTAAGTTGCGTCTGCTGATTGAGATAGTTCACTGAGAATCGTAACTCTCGATAAGCGTTCCGCCTCTGCTGCAACGCCATGTTATACAATTCGCACAACTGCGCAAGAAGACGATGGAGCGTCTCATCTTGCCGCTTCGTTACTTTCATGCGCATTGTGTATGTCCGGATCACTGGTTTATCGTACCTCAAAAGGAAGTCAAGTATATAAGTCCCATTCTTTTCATAAGGCTCCTTATTTCGTCCTCAATCCTGTATCCGTCCACGTGCCGCCGGAACATGAGCATCCTGTTCCACGGCACAGATTTCCCGCCGATGCTCCGGCGCTGCAATAGTAGATCGTGTTTCCGCCGCCTGCTGCGGTCACGTTTCCCGAGGCCACTACATCTCCCGCCGGATCGATGTTTACAACGGGCGTGCCGAATTTCGATGCTGCAAAAGATGCCAAACTATTCCCTCCTGAATAGTTGCCGCTGAATTGGATGTTTCCGCCTCCGGTCGCAGCATCAATCAGCAGAAACGTGGCCGGCGTTCCATAGGCCAAAATGCAGGCAGGCGTCGTCGATCCCCAGCAGATATTTCGTTGCGGAGGAACCGTTAATGCTACTGACCCGTTCGCCGACAGATTCATATTCCCTCCGCCGTCGTCCAGTACACTGCCGCTGGCAGTCATAATCGCGTGGCTAAAACTATCCATCGAGAGCAGTGTTGTCCCACCCTGATTGTTGAAGAAATATCCTTCGCTAGAAATCGTGCGCGGAAGCGTAAACGTCATACCTCCACCACCTGCTGGACTAGCCGCTATCGACCCTTGGTACAAGGTTCCACCGTCCGCCGTTCCGAAATTGAGCGTCGTTGGGGACCCGTTATTGCAGCCCTGCGCCGGAAAGCAGCCGAAGTTGATTGTCGGATTTCCATTCGTGTAGATATTCAACCCCGATACGTTAAGAGGTCCCGCGTTCTCAACCGGGTAGCTGCCAAAATTGAGTGCCTGATTTGCGTAATCCATGCTGATAGGCAGGTTGCTCGGCAGGTCAAGCTGGCACCCGTTATTGCAGCCCTGCGCCGGAAAGCAGCCGAAGTTGATTGTCGGATTTCCATTCGTGTAGATATTCAACCCCGATACGTTAATAGGTCCCGCGTTCTCAATCGGGTAGCTGCCAAAATTGAGTGCCTGATTTGCGTAATCCATGCTGATAGGCAGGTTGCTCGGCAGGTCAAGCTGGCTTACATCGTCTCCGCCGCTTGTCTGCACTACGCTCGATATGGGCATATCGGCAATGGCCAACTTCAGAACTTGAAACCATGTCGGCCCACCAAGGTCTTGTGTGGAGGTATAATACAGAAAAGTCTTTGGCCCTGCGGCGGTTTGTACCTCAAGAACGTAAGGGTCCGCTACCTGCCCGACACCGCTCTGGTTGTCGCCTGCGCCTTCATTGGCTGTCTCAATGGATAGGTCAGGCTTACCCCCGAGCGCATCGGTGTAAGGAGCGGAGCCGATGGCCGATCCTGGTGAGACATAGCGGTGAATCTGATTATCGCCGCAGTGGACCCACGTATACCATTTCCCCGCTTCCTGATAAAAGGGGCTGCGAACCGAGCAACCTGGAATGATGAGCGAAACGGGCGTGAATGTGTGGTAGTCGGTTGAGGAAAAAAGTCCTGAATGAAATCCGAAATCGACCGCAAGGTACATGGTGGAACCGGCCAGGTAGACGCTCGTATTATCGGTATACGAAAACGTCCCCCACCCGACAGGAGCAGATGCAGGGGTGATGACCGCAGAGTGAGCTAGCGTATACTGCTGGTTGTAGCCAGCCGTGAATTCGTCGATTTCCGTTTCTGCGTTGTTCGCCGCGTACATGATGAAACTGCCGGGGGAAATCTCGATTACCCTTGATGGTCTTTGTCCAACGTGTGTGTCGATTCCAGGCGAGGCACTCCACACGATGCCGTCAGCGGACTCCTGATATTCAATCTCAGTGTTATTAGAATAGGTCCGCTTAAAGCAGGTTGCTTGGATCGTCAATATCTGGCAGTTTCCTTCTGGACCCCATACAGTCTGCTCTTGAGCTACAACGTCTCCAGGCTGGCCCCACCATGTGACGCCCATCCGACGCCAAGTGCCACCACCTGCGCCGTTATAGATGTTGCTGAGTGCGCTCGCTGGGGTGATTCCCCCGGTACCGCCATCTGAAATTGTGCAAGTGCCTCCGCATCCGATGGCGACCTCGACGCTGCTAGAAGTATCGAGAGACCCGAAGCTTCCGCCCGATGTGTAGGCCGTGGTAACGATGTAACCGTTGCCGCCCTCGACGTAGCCGTCATTCTTCGCGTAGGCAGTGTCTGCCGCCCATGCACCGGTCCAGTTAATCATCTGAGTCGAAACCGTGATCCACTGCGATCCGAATCCTGTTGATGCGAGAACCTGCCCAGAAATGCCGAAGTTCCCGTTGATCTGAAAGCCGCCCGTCACATTGAATTTAGGAGCAGTCAATCCGTTGGGAAGCGGCATAACATTGCCTAGATACTTGTCGAGCAGTGTGAAGTTGTTATTGAGCGAAATCCCCCAGTTCGTAGTTCCCTGGATCGGGAGTTGCAGCCCGATATTCGGAGTAACCGTTTGTGCGCAAAGCGGCAGTGAGCCAATGAGTATGAGCCGTGCAAATATCTGTTTCGCTGTGCGCATTCCTATTCTCCTAATATCCGATTGCAAACCATTGAAAATCCTGCGGACTTCCGACGCCCAATGCCACTTCAAATTGTGTTGTGCTGATTGAGTTTTTAGTCGCGATCACAAAACAGATGCTGTTTCCTGGCCCGTACCACAGACTGGTCGTGTTCACCGCAATGCTGGAGCTATTCGTGAATGCGATCGGAAAATCAACAATAGTCCCCGTTGAAGCTCCTGCTACAGTTCCCCATTGACGAATAAGGCCGCTTGGATCTTTCGCCCATCGCCCATTCGCATTCGATCCCGATGTGAATCCTGATGCAATAGCGCTTTGAACAAAAGCAGTAGTAGCGGCATTGGTCGTATTGTCACCACTTGTGCGTGTAGGACATACAAGTCCATTTGTGGCGAATAGACCATTGTTGCTGAATGGAGGTCCGGAGGCATGCAAATTCGCGCTCAGATCTGCTTTGAAAAGAATCAGGCTTACGGCATTCGGCGTCGGATCGGGTTGCACAGCGCCGACAAATGAAGATGGCCAAGCCACAGTCCTTCCGCCCGTCGCATCCTGAATAAAGAAGAATCCGACTACCTGGCCGGCCACAACTCCAGAGATGGTTGAAGATGTGACGTTGCCGGTGAGCGTCATCTGGAAGCCGTTGGCAGCGGCGGCATTGAATGCTGGAGTAGGAGAATAAGCAACCGAAATGAGATTTGAGAGCAGATCAGCTTCGGTGATGATATTTGCGAGCACTGCGGCCAGGACTGCGACATCCGCATCGCTCGTCGAATATCCCTTTGCGGCCATCATCTGACCGAACGCAGCACAGAATGTTGTGGGCTGATAAGTGGCCTTATTCAGAAGTGCAGAAGGAACGATATTGTCAACTCCATAGCCGCCAGAGCGTTGCGAATCGGCTGCGTATTCGGCATCAGTTTCCTGATTGACCGCGCCCGGATTGAAAACTAAGAAATTTGTTGTCGCCATGATGCTCCTATGCCAGATGTCCCAAGTCTACGCCCGCAATGAAACTGTTCGATTCGTCCGTTCCGAAGATCGGGAAATCGCCAAACACATACTCATACTCGACGCCTTCAGGCCTCGGCACAATATAGCCATTGACAATCAAATCCTGAATGATCGACGTAAAGCTGCCTGATAGGACGATCGTACATGACATGTTCTGATTGTCCGTGATGATGATCGATCCGCCGGGAAACAACTGCGCCCAGATCGGATAAAGAGATTCTTCGGTGCCGTCCCATTGATTTGCGGCGATCGTCGCTTTGATGAGCAGGCGATAAGTGGCATCATCGAGAATCGGACTCACGCTGTCGGATGGTTGAAACCCAACTGTCTTACTTATCCCCGCAATCTGACCGGCCACATCAAGCTGGACGCCCGAAGCCTCATCGAGATCGAATGCCCCTGTCATGCCGGCCAGCATATTTGTTGTGTCGTTGAGCGGAGAAAGCAAGTCCTGAAGCCACGCATTGAGATTGGACGCAAGGCGGTACTCCGAAGTAAGAAGGCCAAGATAGTACGAGATCGGAAGAATATAAATGGGGCCATTGTCGGCAATCCCATATCGTCCCGATCCGTATCCGCTTTGGTTATAAAGTGGCATCTACATTCCCTCGCTGTATAATGGGGATAGTTGGTCAGCCGTTGGAGCGGCTTTCCCATGAACCTGTCTAAGCAGGAGACTATCCCCGCAGTCAATTCTAGTGTGATAGGTCAATTCTAGTGTGATAGAAAAATTCCTTGCCAAAGTTGACAAGAACGGCCCGCTTTGGAATGGAACTCCATGTTGGGATTGGAAGGGATGTAAAAACGTCAAGGGATATGGCCTTTTCTCTTGCTATAAACTCGTTCAATCGCATAGATTTTCTTACGAAATTTTCAGTGGACCAATAGGTGAGGGATTGACTATCGATCATCTTTGTAGAAGACGAGGATGCGTAAATCCACTTCATCTTGAAGTTGTAACCCGCAAAGAAAACGTTCTTCGCGGCATTGGTTTGACGGCAAAGAATCATCAGAAAACTCATTGTCTTCGTGGTCATTCCTTTGATGAAAAGAACACCTATATCTATAAAGGAATACGGGGCTGCGTGACGTGTCGAAGCGAGTCGGCTAAGAAACTGGCAAATAAAATTATGAACGATATGACTCTTCGTCTTGCCCGGAATAAAAAGGCAAGAGAAAGAAGAAACTCGGCAAATGCCAGAGGACCATATCGTCTTCATATTTGACTCACAATGATGTTGGCTGAAATCCCCTGCGCGACCTGATAGTAGTCGAGCGTAATGTCCGTTGTTCCCGAGGGCGATGCTGAAAGTCCGGTATGCAGGGATGTGATCGAAAACTGCGGCGTCACAAGCGAAGGCATCACCGATTGAGCGACGGAATAGAACGAAGAATAAGTTACTGTTTCTCCGATTTGAAGGCTATTGAGATACAGCACAATTGCAGCCTGTACTGCCGTCAAGACAGCGCTCGTGTATCCAGCCAGTCCATGAATGACTATCGTCGCGTAGATTGGCGCGTATGTCGGGCGCTGGAATCCGATGGTAGTAATGGTTCCGGTATTGGGATCAGTCACGGGAACGCTGGTTGAGCCCGCGGTTGAATCGGGATTCGTGTAAACTCCGAGACCGCGCTTCTGGTAGATTGCCGTTGCGACTGCCAGATTTGAGCCGCCTTCTACAACCATTGAAATCGAGTGTGGGGGATTGCCCCAGAAGTCGATAGATCCAGTTGGATTCTCAATGGAGCTTCCGGGACCGGAATCGGGTGTCGGCGTGCCTGTAGCGTACCGCGTGACGCCAGGGACGGCTGCAATGGCTGCGATGGTCGAAGCAAGGCGTGTAAGGGCTGGGGAGGCCACAGAAAGCGCTTGACGAGCCCTGAGCTCGGAATCGCTCTCAGTGGGCAAGCCCGGAAGCGCCGGAGACGGATTTGTGGCACCTGTCCATCCAGCCGTGGCGCCTCCTGAGATCGTGTTGATCGCTCCTGCGCTTGCCTGTATTGGGCCGGCTGTTTGGCAGGTAATGCCCACCGTGACGCTTCCACCGCTCGGAATAGTTACGCTGATAGGAAGCGCCCAGACGTATCCCTGAGTATCGGTCACTTGGCCGAGATTGATGACCGTTCCGCCAGCTCCGGTCACAGTCAATGGCGCTGTGGAATACGAGGCCGGCAACCGCGCAATGCCGTTCATCTTCACGATGCTGTCAAGATCGGCCCCAATTGCAGTTGATGGAGACCGGGCGTTATAGGCCAACTGTGAAGCGAGATTCGAGTCATAGCATTTCAGGGCGAAGATGGAGATTTCCTGGTATTTGGCCGTATCTGTTCCCAAATAAACAACTTGTGGATAAATGGCCTGATATCCGGAGATGAGGCTATTGATGATCGACTGATAGGAAGGAATGACGAGGCCCGCTGTTGGGGAGATGAAAGGCGCGATATAGGCAGGTACGGGCATTATGGCGTCACCTGGGCGCTCGATCCTGGAGCGTTCGTTACGACAAGATTACCAAAGCTCGTTTGAACAGTCGCCGTGAAGGTTGACGCCATCGTTGCCGTATTGAGAGAAAAGTTAAAATTGAGAATTTTGGTCACATAGGGACAGCCGAGAATTGTCTGCTGAATGATGAGCATGACACCGGCCTGATTTGCAGGCGCACCCGAGGAGCCAATGAGCGACTGGAAGAGAGGAAATCCAATGACTAGATTCTCCCACCATTCTGAAAGCAATAATCTTAATGTAGTATAAATTATCTGAGCAACAGCATCCAAGTCTGTCAAGAAAACTGGGCCATTTTCGCCTTCGATAGGATCATTTGTGGGTTGGCTGTTCTGTTGCACCATAATTGTAGGAGTTGCCATCATGCCCACCTTTCCGATACTATAAAGATATGCCTGCTGGAATTTACCATCGCAAGATTCGACCTGTAGTGATTCCCATTGGTCCATCGATCGCTTATGTACCTTTGACTCATGGACTTTATGCCCTCATCGATACCAACGATGCAGAGCGCGTTGGAATCTTCAATTGGCATGCTAGATGGGACAAGAGCTCTCGTGCTTTTTATGCGTGGACCACAGGCCGTAAACTTCCTTATCAAGCCGTCTCTATGCATCGATTTATTCTTGGCGAAGGGAAAGAGGGTGAAACTCCGGATCACAGAAAAGTAGAAGCCACGTTGGATAATCGACGTTGCAATCTTCGATTCGCGGATCATGCGCAACAGAACTGCAATCGACGCATTCATTCGAACAATAAAAGCGGGTATAAAGGAGTTTTCTGGCACAATCGAGATCGCGCTTGGATTGCAAAAATAACACTTCATGGTCGTCTTCAATGGAGTGGGCGATTCAATGACCCTCTTTCTGCGTACAACGCTCGCTGCGAAGAGGTACGAAGATTGCATGGAGAATTCGCACGCATCGCCTAATTTCGGCTGCGAATTCTGCTG
>Ga0208038_1000753_pt1 | contig 21939 bp, 25 predicted proteins | sample June2015DPH_16_1_FD_184714 | JGI IMG/M metagenome (GOLD analysis project Ga0208038, IMG submission 184714) | Peatland microbial communities from SPRUCE experiment site at the Marcell Experimental Forest, Minnesota, USA - June2015DPH_16_100... | ecosystem: Environmental > Terrestrial > Soil >...
CGAAACGAACACATTTGAAGATGAAAATGCGGTGCGACAGTTTTTCACCAGTGCTGGATTCACGATCGAAGAATATCCTTGGTCAAATGTTCTTGAAGATTTGTCTCCGGTGAAACTCTCGAAGTTTAAGCGAGAAGAGATTCTTGAGATTCTGCAGATGCTTAAGACGTTGATTTTAACAATCCGTTCGAGCTGAAAACCGCTTTGCGCCACGTATCCGTGTCATCATTTCCCTAGCTCATGACTCATCATTTCTTTTTCGATTCCTTCGATCTCTATCCATTCAGCAGCGCGGTGGTAAAAACACGTAGTTGGGCTTTAAAAAACCCTTGGAGCACGCTGCGGTTCATAACTGCAAGAATCTCGCAACCAAAGGGTTCGAACAAGGAATCTCATCACTTCGAAGTTCATTCTTGGTGGTACCCGTCGTCGTAGATTTCAAGCACAGAAATCGCCAGCTTTTCGGCGTCGTGTGTGCACATCACCTGCTGCAACACTTCAATGATCTGGCGGAGAGGTGGCTCTGCAGCACTTTCCTCATCTCGCCCATGCGGGTGAGTCACAATCGACGTGACAAACGTGGTCAGCGTTTGAGCAAGCTGTTCTTTCAACTCAAGCGCAAACATTCGCAGATACGATCCGTCAAGCCGTTCGGCTCTAGCAAGGCAGTAGCTACAGGCCGCCCCGTAAATAACCACATACCGTAGTTTAGCGTCTAGCCGTGCACGTTCAAAGTTGTCGATCAGTTCTGAAAGGGGCACCGTGTGAAGATAAGCAGCAAAGAGGTTGTAGACAGCCTCTCTAGTTTCGGATGTGCTATTATGCGCGTGAATCATTTGCACAAACGACAGTCGATTCGACAGGTAATAATGAAGCTGCAAGAACATGCCGAAAGTGAAAGGTGAAAGAAAAAGGATGACCTTGTCAGCAGACAGGCGTCGCTTCTACCCGTTCCTTAGCTCCTAAAAGCTACTTCTTTTTTAGACTTCCTTTGATTTTTGGGCTGCTGCGAAAGCTGACAGCGACCGGCAGCAATCGGCTATATTATAAGCGGACGGCCCCCGAAAATCGTGCGGGGTGCTAAATATTCTGAGATTCTAATTCTTAGCTCCGGCTCGGTTGACCTCGACGGCTCCTGTAGCTCCGATGAGACTCTCCAGAATCGGTAACGGAGCGAAATATGCAGAGCTACAACGCAGCACCGTGTAACTCTAACATGTTAGGGTATAAGTTACCCTTCGAGGAGTTAATGTTAGAGAAAGGTTCATATCAATCTAGGATAACGGGACACAACATGGAAAGGACGAAAATTTTAGTCTCTAAGGAGGCGCGGGAGCTGCTAATCGGCTTTCAGCTTAAGGAGGCTGCTCGGCTAGGCAAAAGAATCTCGCAAAGTGACGCGCTAGTTATAGCTGTTGAGCTTGCGAAGCAAGCGAGAGACACGGAGAGGGGCGATTGATTGGAAAGGTTGAATAGGTAGTTGTGAGATGTCAGATAAATCGGTGAGATTATGCAACTTATAGGAAAATCGAAGATCGGCCAGCTAAGAGCTAAAGGCATCGCCTACCCACAACTCCGCTTGCCTAAAAGTTATTCACAGGCTATAGGGGAGATAGCTCGCATTTTTGAAACTCGACACGAAGGAAAACAGGCTTTCCTGATCGTCACAGAACATAGCATGCCTAGCGATGACACAGTTTTAAAAACTTATCACGAAGTTTTAAAACCATGTGACACCGTAGCTCACCGAGCTAAGGAAATTCTCGTCGAAGATCAGCCGGACTGCATAGAACAATCAGAGGCAGAAAAAAGTCTGTGCACCCGTATAGAAACCTTTAAAAGCGACACTACCTTCCCCGCGCTACTGCGCTGTAGCCTGAGAGAATCCCGATCAGCAGGCCCAATACGAGTCCGACGGCGGCTTAGCCTCCGATTTGAAAACAAAGACGGTGAAGAGCTGTTTGACCAACAGAAGCATAGAAGCAAATTAGCCTACAAGCTCGACGACGATAGCAGCGGCGTTACTCAGTCCCTCGCGTCGTTGGAACTATACTACACGCCCGAAGAGCTTGAATCGTTTCTCAGCTTCCGGCTGGTAGGGCTGTCACACTACTCGCTCGGCTGGCCACGTCGTGCCGCCGCAGCGTTCTGGGAATGCACACAAGGGAGGATAGACAAAGCGCGTATGGAGGCGCTACGGACGTACGCTCTAGACAGGTTCTGCAGCAACGGCACCCAAGCGAAATTTCTCAGTTATGCCAGAGCGTTCCTAACTTACCTGACCAAAACGAGGCTTGACTCCCGCTATGAATCGTTTAGACTGTTCCTTGAATTGCCCAAGCACTTAGCGCGGTTGTTATCTTCTTTTTATTTTATGGCTCACTGTGGACAATGCGAGCTTCATGTTAAGTGTAAGCAACGTGACGAGGGGCTGCTCGTTATGAACGTGGGATACACGAACAGCTCAAGTCTCTAGAACCCTAAGAATCATCAGCTGCGCCCATCAAGCATTTTTAGGACTGACGATGTTTTTGCGCTTCGAAACCCATATAGAGGCTTCGACCGACTTATTAACATCTGAACGGTTCGACTGACGAATTCGACACAACAACTGGAGCCTAATACAAGCTCCGCCGGATCAAGTCGATTGGCGGTTTTATAGACGTCCGCTGCCTGAGCACGTTTGCGACATATATATGTGTACTGGTAAAATACGCAATTTGTGCTGTCACTGTAAGCTGCTTCTCAACTAGTGGGGCATCATGAGAGCGAATGACGAGCTGGGGAAAAAACGGCAACCTTAAATCGAAAAACGTGCCAACAAGGAATGAGTCTGTCAGAAGCAAGCATCGGGAGGACCTTGATGCAACGAAAACTCATAATAGCGTTCGTGGTGTTAGCCGTCGCGGTGTTGCCGCTTACGGCAACTTGCGTGGTCGCGGCAGATGGAGCACAGCAAACCGCGCACACGTGTGGACATCGCACCCTGCCTTTTGCAGGAATCTTCTCAGGAACGTACGTCGCAGTGGCTGGCGGCACGACGTACACTGGGACGGGCGTCTTCACGCACTATGGATGGTCGCGGGTGGAGGCGCATCAAACAACCGGGACACTAAACCCCCAACCGTTTTACATGACGATCACCTTTGCAAAAGGCGACACGATTAGCTTGCACGTGCCACCTGGCAGCCGCACATATCAGATTGATGGCGGCACAGGACGGTTCGCTAGCGTCATCGGAGGAAGCGGATATTTTTCGCTATCCCGAAGTGTCCACGGAACCCACGAAACCTTCATCGGGCATCTAAGCGGAACTATCATTTTAGCGTAGCGGAGTAATCTTCCGCCGCGGGCTATCGGCAGTCTCGTACGATACATCGAAAGATCAGCATCGCATCAAGTTAGCGTGGGCGGTGTTCGTTTATACAGGATGATATGCTAGATTGCCAACACGAAAGAGACTTTAAGTGTAGAGAGTGCTCCTTTGGCCACCTGAATCCGACACACCGCAACAGGTGCACGCTACTATCAGCGTTCAAAGCGCTAAGATGAGGCTCGACCGAACCGCTGCGTTGGTCACGTCGTGGGCAGCGCTGGGTGCGGTATGTAGAGCAAAGCTGATCACAGCACTTAGCAGTGTTTGTCCCAAATATGTTTGAGATTCAGTTCTTAAAAGGAGTGTAGAACAGATTGGACAAGCACGTAAAAGGAGCCTAATAAAGGCGCCAACTGCAGCCCCAGAACGAGTCGATTGGCGGTTTCATAAACATCCGCTGCCTGAGCATGTCTGCAATATTTATAAGCGAAACTGGGGCGAAGTCGAATTCTCAGAGTGAGACGGTCCGTTGAGCGAAGATTCAATCCGTTTCTAGGCCGAGTTTATACGTTGGAACTCAAGCAGATTCTTCTGTTTAACACGCCGAAAGGAATCCCGCGGTAGTCGCCGTGGATGCGTTTGTCTTCTTCGATATCAAGCAATTCTTGAACGACTTCTATGCCTGAATATGAGACGTCGAATATAACGCCTCGCTGACCGCCGCTCAACAAGCTTTCTCATTTCGTCGTTTATGCCGAAAAAGGAAGTGATCACTAGCATGAGCCGGGGAACGACAAGCAGTACCTCATCTTGCAAAGAGGCCACACCTATTATCGCTGCGGTACGAGTTCCTTGACACTTTTGCGAATCTTAAACGTCGATACCCCGTCAGAGGGCACAGAAAGTAATTATGAAGATTAAAAAATGATTCCTTTAGCATTTTTTGCTTGAAAGTTTGAAGACGGCCGTCTCTAATGCACTGGATGGATCATGTCCGATGCCAATTGCCTCGATTAGAGACGCTGGATGTTTAAAAAGAGGAGAGGTCAATCAAATTTCACCCGTTCTTCAGGTCTTTTTTACGAGTTCGAGCAGGCAATATTGATAAGGCAAACCCTCAGGCTTTTCATAGAATTTGTCCCGCAGACGTCGATAAATGTCTTCTATCAGGTCTTTGTTGTCTGCGTAAAGTCCGATCCGCATCGACGATTCACTCCAGGCCCGGACCACTTGGGCCAGGTTAGCGGCAAGCTTGGACCGTTCCTGTGGGTCGTCCAGCTTGTCCTGCGCCTTAGCAAAATAGGCGCACGGCACGGTCAAGGGATCATAGGCGTTTACGGCAAAACACCTAAGATCGTTTTCATCCAGCAAACGCAACATTTCATGGGGCGAGGCAAAGTAATCCGGTATGAAAATAGCGTTTAACTCAGCTTCGGAAAGCTTTTTCTCCTCACATAACTCTTGACAAATGTCCTTGAGGTTGTTATATCCAGGCGACGCTGGCCACCGGTCGTCCCCCAGATTGGCAAGGTTGGCCAAAAATAAAGCACCCCCCTTGACCAGCGACTTTGAGCATTCGTGCAGAAACGACCGCCAATCCGCTTTCCATTTTTCCGCAAATTCTCTGCGTTCCGAATCTGGCAACTGGTTGGGCTGTATGCAGAGGGGATGCTGAAAATATTCAGGTCCAACCGTTTTGGCATTCAGCCAGTGCAGCGCAGCGGACGAAAAACCGATCCGGAGTTTGCCTGTTATCTCAGGAAACGGTTCATAAAAAGATCGCTGGATGTATTGGGCCTCTACATGCTTTAATTTCGCTAATGCCGAGGTTGCCCAGAAGGTCTCGAAATTCCCCGGATCCGCCAGATCAATATAAACTAATTTGATAGCCAGCGTGGGATTCACCTCGTGAAGCTGGCAGATGACTGCTTCAAACAACTCGCTCGAATTCACGCCGTCTGCGGCGCCGTAATCGGCGATCACAAACACCTCGTCGGCGCTCATGGCGGCGATCTGCGGCGATATACGCCGGATGTACGACGCCATCATGGGCAGTACCTCTGCATCCACCGCACGGGCCGTATCTGAAATCTGGCTGTAATCCTTGGTCATTGTCGGCGAATATTGTCGTGATAAACCCATTTTTGCGATCTTCCTGAGCTTTTACCTCAAAACTGTAATCTAACTGTTTTTGAAATCGCGCAGCGTTTGAGAAACTGCGAAGCTGGAAATAAGGAATCCGTTTATCTCGGTCCCGGGGCGGGTAGGCACTTGCATCTTCCTGGATTTACTGAATGGAATAATTCATTCTGAAAGCCTATTTTTGGCTTTTAGGCTTCAACTATTTTGGACGCGCAATAGCGGGAGGTTTATCCAAATAAATCTTCGGATGTTGTTTCTTTAGCGCCACTGTTAACCATCTCTTCCAAAGCGGCTAGAATCCTTTGGGCTTGTTCAACCTCGGCGATGGCATCAGTCAATATAAAGACTTTCAGGCCTTCTTTTAACGCATCCAACACGGTATATTTAACGCAATAATCCGTAGCCAGCCCGACGATATAAATCTCTGCAAACTCCGAGAATTTTTAATCGATTCGGTAATATCGTTCCGCTTGAATCTGCGGCGTGGAAGGCCGAATAGCTGCCAATTTCCGAATCAATGCCCTTGAACATATCGGTAATGTAAGACCCGCGAAGAGTCGTATCATTGCATGCACATGCTTTAGTTTCCGGCCGTGCTTCCAACCCCTAAAGTTGGCCCAAGGGCCGTGTCCAATAAACCCTTCCGTCCTCGAACAATTGTATGCGATGAATACGTGATTTGCGTTCAGTTCGTCGATGTGCGATTCAATTATCGTCGGATCGGCTTCATCTTCGTGATTCCAAATAGCCCAACTTGAGTAGTCGCCGTATTTACGACAAAGGCTTCGATATTGTATTTCATCCATAGCGTGCCTTTATCTGTTCTCTTGACTGTTTGCGCCATCTGGCCTGCCAACCAGAGTACCCACGACAAGGCGCTTACTTAGGGAGCTAAGATATGTGTGACGCCCTTCGTCCTCCTGCCCTTCTTTCCCCGCAGTTCTGAAACACGAAACGAGCGCGTCGAGTGCTTGCGTATCATCTAGACTCGTTTCGGACTAAAAACTTATCACGAAGTTTTAAAACCGTGTGACACCGTAGCTCACCGAGCCAAGGAAATTCTTGTCAAAGATCAGGCGGATTGCATGGAACAATCAGAGGCAGAAAAAAGTCTGTGCACCCGTATAGAAACCTTTAAAAGCGACACTACCTTCCCCGCGCTACTGCGCTGTAGCCTGAGAGAATCCCGATCAGCAGGCCCAATACGAGTCCGACGGCGACGCTTGTCGATGAGGTGAGGTAGACAAAGAAGTACGTACCGAATATCGCCGTGCCCACCGCTGAGCCGATGGCGCTAAAGATCATGCCCATCCTTCTCCCTCCTGCAAGTGCCCCAGCGACGAAACCGGCAATGACCCCAACAACAGCGCCGATGTAAGCGCCATCAGTGATCCCTAGCGTGCCGCCGAAGGTGACGCCGTACCGAGTAAACGCAATCCACGCTGCGACAGCCCCAAGGACGCTAAAAAATGCCGTGTGAAACGCCGTGGACCAATTGCGGAGGTGCGTTATCAGGCCGACGAACGCGCCCAGAACCCCGCCGATGATCCCGCCGAGGTACAGTCCGGCCAGGGCGCCGAATATCCACGAGCCGATGGCGCTCGCGATCCAGCTCAGGACCACGGTCACTATGAAGTAGAGGATGAACTCAAGCAGGCCGCCGAGAATGGCACCTAGCACGACGCCTACCACGAGGCCGAGTATGATCGCAATAAGCGTGCCGACCAAGCTTCGCGTCACGGAAACTCCTCTCGCCTGTAGTGCGCTAAGGCGCATTAAGCGTTCCGCTTTGGTCTCTGCGATTTTGACGTTATAAGAGAGAGGCTATCGCTAGATGAAACGGGGAAGTGTCCCCGGCACCCGCGAATGAGCACTGGGATAGATAGGACAGTGCAAGCAGCGCTTACATCTATTCTGTGCGATAGTACTCGGCCACAGCTCTAAACGACTCCTTTGGTTCCCACGGCATGTCTGGATAGGTTGTGCCAGGTTTTCCGCCGCCACAGCTTTTGACCAAGCTGGTGCTGGCCTTATCGAGGTCGTATCGGGGATTGTCATTATACGGGTTAATAAGGGATATAAAGGTAAACACAAACGCGCCGTCAACGCCTATTGCATCAAGTATGCCGAGGGTCTCTATGAGCTCGCGCGCTTGCAAGGCTTCGTCGCGCACGTATTCACCGTTTAGCCGCGGCCGCACAAGTCGACCCAACAAGGGTCTGCGACGCAGGAACTGCGTTTTATAGTCAACAACCCCCAACCCAATTCCCGATCCCATGGCGCCTGAGCCAGTGGTGGCTTTGATTGATCCCTTTGAATGACATCGACATGTTGCTCGGCAAACTTCCTGAGATGTCCTAACGTAACATGTGACGTTATCCGCATAAACCGGGATCTTCGCCCGCTTGATCCACATCGCGAACGAGTTGTATTCGAACATCTTTAGACCGTCACTTCTCCCATGGATGAGCGGATCAATCAAACATTGTGTTTTGTTCCGGTTGCCTGACTCTGTCAAGTGGAAGGTCGATGCATGATCAAGCTTCTAAAAAGCGCCTAATTGACAAACAAAGGTAATATTGACAATATCGGGCAAAGCAATCTTTATCAGTCTAAAGTGCATCCCGTACGCGTCTCAAACGAAACCCCGCTGGCGGACGTTTCTGCGTGGATGTTGATCTTAACGTGCGATACGATCCACCGCCGGGAACGAGGTGAATCGTTGTATGAAATACAAAAGTACGCTTATAAGTATTGCCGTGGCGGCCCTCGTGCTCGTCTCGCTCTGTGCGGTCTCTGCGAGCCTGAGTGTGGCACAGGGCAGCAGCGCGAACGTCCAAGCCCCTGCTCTGGTCGGCATGTCCGTCGTCGGAGCACCGGCCGTATGCGCGGAGAATGCAAGCAATCTCTTCCTATTTGCAACAGGTTCGGACAACCAGGTCCACTTCAGGGAGTCGACGGATGGCGGCGTGACCTGGGGGGCGCCGCAATCTATCCACGGAGTAGCGACGTCAAGCCCCGCTGCGACGGTCGTGGGGAATACGCTCCACGTTTTTGTGCGCGGCACGGACGGGGCCCTCTATGAGACGTCTAGCGCGGGAGGGAATGCCTGGGCCCTTACCTGGACCAAGATCGGCGGGCAGCTCCTCGCAGGCACCGGCCCTGCCGCGTACAGCTTTACCTCAGGGGCAACAACCCAGGTCGGCTGGTTGGTCACCGGCACTAACCACGCCCTCTATCAGCAGTGGTCAGACAACGGGGTCCAGTCGCCCAGCTGGAAAAACCTCGGCGGGTATCTAACGTCGGGACCCGCTGCATCGGCCCTACCTGATGGCAGTCAGATCGGCGTCTCTGTGCGCGGCGGCGATGGCGCCCTCTGGACGAGGTCCACCAACTATGGAGGCACCACTTCTTGGGGCTCCTGGAACAAGATCGGCGGGCAGCTCCTCGCAGGCACCGGCCCGGCCCAATACAGCTGGACAAGGGGAGGGCTCCCTGAGGTCGGCTGGTTGGTCACCGGCACGAACCACGCCCTCTATGAGTGGGACCACTTGAACGACTGGCAAAACTTCGGCGGATATCTAACCTCGTCGCCAGCAGCCGCAACGTCGCATAACGCGTCGGGGGAGGGTACCTATCTCGACGTCTCTGTGCGCGGCGGCGATGGCGGCCTCTGGCTGAAGAACTATGACGCCGCGACCAATCAGTGGTCCGGCTGGACGTCCATCGGAGGTATGTAACGCCGGCACACGTGTCCACTCTGGGTAGTACGATACTAGGGCGTATGAGGCATACGGCACCGAGAGAAGTGCGCCGCCAGAGACGTGGTGCGCTGCGACGTTGGGGTCGAGTTCCATACCTGATCACGTGCCTGCGACCGTTGCGTCGACTTCGAGCATGCTCGCGCGCACGTGTATCCGTCCGTTTCGATCTGCGGGCGACAGTTCGATGCAGCGCTGTATGACCTCGTTAAGAAGGGCGTCGCGCTTCTGTGCAGGAATCCGGTCGGTGTATCGATGCCACGTCGATCGTGCGTATCCCTTGAGCGCGTCAGCATCCTGGTGCGTCACCTCTTCGGTGACGAACTGGCAGCGCCGCAGCACAAAGCCGGCGTCTCTGAGGAGTCGCTCGCACTGGTCGGCACTGTATGCCCTGCGCTGCTCGAATCCCTCAAAATACTTTCTCCACGCCGGGCGGTCCATTACCTCTCTTCGTGCTCGGTGCAGCGGCGACTTAATCTCTGCTGTGGCGTATCGTTTTGCCACGAGCTGAGCCGCAAAGCGCCCACCAGGCGTGAGGCTTTGCTTGATACCGCGCAGCGCATTCGGCAGGTCTTTGACCCAGTGGAGAGACGCAAAGGCGACGACGACATCAAATTGATGGCGGAACGTGAGCTTCGCTGCGTCTCCATAATGAAATGAGAGGTTGGGATGCGCGGATGGGGGGAACATCATCCGAGCGAATGCGATCATGTCGGGCGAGGCGTCAATGCCGAGCACAGAGCCGTGCGGCACACGTGTCGCTAGCTCGGCAGTCACCTTCCCATCACCACAGCCAACGTCCAAGATGCGCTCGTCACCGTTGAGCCTAAGCCTTTCGATTAGTCCCAGCGCGAACGCGTATTGCGGGTACGAGTGCTCGTGATAGTCGACTGGGTCCCATTTGTTCGTCATTTGATCGGTTCTCAGCGCAGCGCGTCGATGCGTGTAGACGAGGAGGCAGTCTCCATTGTTAGCGCTTTTGCTGCTAAAAACGGCAGCCATCGCCAGGGGCCTGACGTGTTGGCCCTCTGCAGCTATAGCGAAGAGGGCGATCGCGACCACGTAACAGAGGCAGATGTGCGCAAGGCGACGCTGCTATGATGCTCACGTATCGCGCGTGAATAAGCACGAAGCCGGACTTCTTCTCCAGCGATGACATCACAGCGCCGCGGTTTCTTGTGGATGCTGCCTGGCTTTTAGGGTGTGTGAGGCACCGCTCTCTCGTGTAAGCGCGTGCGCATTAGGACAATTTCCTATAAGGTTTTTCCTCCTCGCTGATTTCCTGAAAATCCACCCTCTCACCAAACGATTGCCGAATCAGCTTACTCAATATTTCGGGCCTATCATTCTGAACGTAGTGATTTGCCGTAGGTATGATCCAATAATTCGATTGTGCACTCCTGACTTTCAAGTAGTTGGCCCACACGTAGTCTGAAACTTTTGTGGAAGCAATCCTGTCATCCTCACCCCAAACCAGTGTCGTGGGTACGTCGCTGTCTCTTAGGTTCTCCAGCCAGTGAACTTCATACTGCTTTCTCTGATTCAAATACTGTATGATATCGTGTTGAATGTGCCCGCCATTCTGATAGTCCAAAATAAACGCGTTGGAACGTACCTTTTCTGGCGACTCCTTAATAGCGTGGGTTGTTCTGTTCAACCCGTTAGCCAGTGTTTTTCCAGTAACAAATTTGGTTGCCACGGGACCAGTGAGGCGGTTTAGGAGGATTTTTTGGAAACGGGTGAGGTTGGCCAGCGGGAGGTAGATGTTTCCGTTTGTAAGTATAAGATGGCCTATCGCATATCGGTCTTGTTTTTTGTATAGGTTAAGTAGCGCTAATCCGACGCTGTTTCCTTTATCGTGCGTAACTAAGGTCAGTTTTTTAACGTTTAGCACTTCAGCTATGTAATAATTAACAAGTCGTGCATCGTCTTCAAGCGAATAGGTATACCCATTTCTCCTTTTGTCGGAAAATCCATATCCTGGAGTATCCAAAGCACACACAAAGTAATCCATGCTAAGCAAATCAAAAAGCTCCATAAAATCAAAACTACTTGTGGGATACCCATGAATCATCACAATTGGAGGTTTCGTAGCATCCCCCCTCTGAATGGAAAAAATGTTCAGTTCGCCAAAGGATTTATTCTCCGCTAAAGCAGAAGTCCACCTGAAAAATCTGCCTGAATTCAACCATTGACGTGCAAGCTTCGGCTCTGTAAAGTTATCCTCGTTCTTGTTCATATCACGATTTACCCGTCGACCCTAAGGCTAACGGTACGACGTTACATTCCATTCAGCGATATTTATGACCTCACAGAGCGCTACGTTTGAGGGAGATTGATGGACACAAAAAAAGAAGGCAGGATTAGAATTCTTCCAAAACAAGCGGACAACACCTTCCAAGGCTACAAAATCGCGGCAATAGTATTCCTCCTAATTGCTCTTTTTACGTTAATTAGAAGCTGCATCCATATATTTGCTCCCGATGGCGGAGCAAGTACTATAGCAGGAATCAACACGTCTGTTGCAGGCGGCTCCAACATAATCTCCTTGTTCGCGCTCTGGGGACTTTCGCAGCTTCTGATGGGATTCGTCTTTCTTGTGGTGTTTTTCCGTTATAAGAGCCTAATCCCGTTCATGTTCGTCTTATCTTGGTTGAATATTCAGGACGGACGGTTATAGGGTTTATTAAGCCATTACAGGTTTCACATATTCCACCAGGCGCAATTGGTGACTATATTCTGGTTCCCTTGGCGCTTCTTATGCTGATTTTGTCGCTCAAAAGACCAAAGAAGAAAGAACCTGCGTAGGCAAACACCTGCCAGCCAAAGCCAGCAAGGTTATGCCCTTGACGGGCAGATCAGCAAACTTAGGTAAACCTAGAGGACAAGTCGCAAGAGTCAGTTCGTGCTCTGCCATTGACTATGAGCAGGCTTGCAATTGACGATGGCGCTCTACAAGGTTTCGAAAGCAACAAGCGCTTTCCTGAGATCACGAGCCTTTGTGGGCGTTGCGTCTTCGTAGACAGACTCACCCATATTCACGTGGCAACCGCCATTCTTGTGGTCCGTGATCGCCACACGGACGCTCCGCACTGATCCTTTCAGCGCCGTTTCTTGCCTTTCGGCTTGGTCGTGACCGGTGCGCGGATAGCGTGGACCACCTCTCATGGAGCAGCGCCAACAACGACGCTTGAACGTGGTTGTAACTCCCTATCGTATCAAAGATGGCGCATTGCTTCACAGGCAATATTTAAGTATTGCCAGCGAACTCTTGGCAACGAGGTGAATATCGTGGTCAAAATACCTGACGAAGTAGTTAATGCGATTAATAACGAGAAGAACCCGAAGATCCTGGCAACCGTTGGTGCTGATGGAGCTCCGCACGCGATCCAAGCGGGAAGCATCAGGGCGCCATCGAACGAGATTATGATCGTCGGCGCCATTTTGATGAAGAAGACCGCAAAGAATCTGGAAGCGATGAAGAGGGGCGTCAAGATGGCTTCGTTCCTGGTCCTCGACGGCATGAAGTCCTACGAGGTCAGATGCAAGGTGGGAGACTTCATCACTTCCGGACCATTGTTTGACACGATGTCCGAGCAAATCAAATCAAGGGGAGGCCATCCTCTTCAGGGCGTCTGGACCTTCGAACCGGTCGAGGTTTTTAACCAGAGCGCCTCTTACGATGCCGGCACGAAGATGGCATAGATCACTATCTGTGTAGGACGTTGGCTTCCTGCTGGGGTCTGAGTGTCAACGCAACGAGAATAAGCGCTGCTAGCATCGTTAACGCAGACAGTAGACAAACAGCGCGTGTGCTTGCCGGTAGTGCGTAGGCACGTCTGTTTTGTTTGATCAGTTTATCCTTAAGAATTCGTTCACGCACGTCAATGGCAGAGGTTGCCAGCTTTGGCAAAAGCTTTCAGGCAGTTCATCTTCGCTACGAGAACTGAACGACGTATCCGCATAACAGTTTCGATCAGGTTTTGTGCCTTAACATGAAGTTGAGTTTCTTCACCGCTAATGACTGACAGCATAAATCTACAAGCAGAGTCCATCGAGAAACTCCCAAGCATCGGAATGGACAAACTTAGAGATGATGCATCGTAAAAAAAATCCTTGATGCACTTGAATGGGCCCAGCATGAAGTGAAAATAGCTAGTTAGTCCTAAAAAAACCGTTTTTAGTGCTGAAGAAGTTCGAAAATGACTATAGTTCACAGTGGAGCACAACAGAGAAGCTACTCTTTCACCTCTTTGGTTTCACATAGTTCGCCATACCCGCAAAATAGGCACGCATCATAAGAAGGCGAGGCATCGAACGATTCGCTTACAATCTGCTGAATGAAGCTTTCAAGTCGTGTCTTTTGCTCTTCGAGGTTTTGTTCGTCTGGCTCGTAATCCACCGTGCGTTTCTTCTTAAGATATAGCAATGAGCATCTTACCGGGATCTGCCCGAATTTATTCTGTACCGCCAGACAATAAACGTTCATTTGGATATTGTCGGGCATCATTTTCTTGCTCTCCATCGAGCTGCCCGTTTTGAAGTCTACGACTACGTATTGGCTATCGCTAGTTCGTTCAAGTCGATCGATAAAGCCCTTGACGTTCCTGCCGTTGAGCGGGAAGAGAAATTCGACCTCAGCACCTAATAATTCGTTCTCATTCTCGAGATTCCACTCGATGTAGGTCGTCAGCAACTGTTCTGCTTCGACTCGCTTCTCCCATTCTTCCTGTTTCGAACTGAATCCAGCGGACGGCCACAAATGTTCGAGTAGTTCAAAAGCCTTACCTTCAGTAGGAGGAGTCCCCTCCAGTTCCCGCAAAGTCAGTTGGTAGATCACATCGTGAATCAGAGAACCCAAATTGAACGACATCTTACTCGCTGAAGGGACTTTAAGAACATACGTAAACTTGTAATGCAGCGGGCAATTATGATATGTGTTAAGCGCTGATGCGGAAAATCGATGGGTTTCGCTAATCAAGAGAGCTGACTCCGCTTGCAGGAGGGCTTCAAGCCAACCATCGCTGACGTTTGCTTCTAACAATTGCTCAACGTTAAACGCATCCAAACCAAGACCTGCTTCTAAAAGGCGGATTTTTTCAAGGTCTATAACTTGCTGAAGCGCGGTTTTGGTTCGCATCTGGTAGATTGCTTGCGCCGCCTGCTCTTGCAGCTTCCGTTTGGCTTTTTCAACAGAGCTTTCCTCACTCAGGATGTGGGTGGCCTCCTCTTGCTCAACGTACAAACGTTCAACTAGGGGAAGGTTTTCGAAGTCAAGTTCTAAAAGAAACGGAGTTTGTTTTGACGATACCGTGAAGTTAGGTTTATATACGGTTCTTGGCCCCCTTTATATAGCAAATGGGGCCTCTGCCGTCCCAGCAGGACGCCGCAGAACGCGAACCCCGCATGCACAACCAAGAATTCAAAAGTGAAGACCAACATGCCACACAAGCATAATGACAACGCCCACAAATTTGACGAGGCAAACGCATGAAAAAGCCCAGAGATACCGTAAAGCTGACGAATCTTGAGAAAGAGTCGTGGCCAGAGCCTTGGGAGCAGTTTGACGGCGAATCAGACAAAGCCTATGGTGCCTTTAAAACGTACTTAAACCTCGGGACGGGCTATAGAACGTATGCTGCGGCCGTAGAAAAGCTCGGAAAACAGCAAAATTACGAGGCAGGTCTGCGTCAGTGGGCCAGCAAGTATCAGTGGCGCCCTCGCTGCCAGGCCTTTGACGCCGCCCAGCTCGAAAAAGAGCAGGAAGAAGCAGAGCAGGCCCGCTTAGAGATCTACGCAACGGGATTCACACTCGGCATTTACTTCTTCCAACACGTTGGCGAGGATCTGAAACGTCAGTGTGAAGGTGTGCAAATCAATCCTGAAACCGGCGAGGAACAGCCGTATGAGCCCCACAACAACTTAACCGTCGACCAAAAGATCAAACTCATGAGCTTAGGGTACGAGATGGCCGTAAAGAACGCGGTCGCGAAGAAATCGGTGTTGCTGGAAAGCGCAGCCAAAGCGCTCAAAGACAACGCCTTTAACGAAGCCTTTGACGAAATTCTAGACACAGACCCGGACATGCATGACATGTACGCAAAACTTATAGTACGGGCTCTCAGACGGGCGAACGGTCTCGATAAAGACGATTGGAAAAAGGAACATGCATAGCGGTTCTTTGAAACGAGCGGCCCTATAAGACCTACTCCGAAACCCTCATAGTCAGCTCAGCCCTTTGCACGTGTCAACGGTCGCCCGCAATCCGTCAAAGCCCGTCTTCGCGCAATACTTTTCGAGCACGCTGAGTGCTACACCCTTCTAATCACCAAAAATATGATTGATATCCTGCTTGGAAATAACAAAAAAGTCCCACTTACTCAAATCCAACACGTTTGCCTTCGAGCGATCGTGGCGCGGTGAGTGGGTCAATCCTGCTACCGGCGTAAAAGAGAAGTACACGCCCAACGCGGCGTTTAGCGTCCCACCAAAACTCAAGCTCTTATCCTGGGGCTACGATATGGCGGTTAAGAACGCCGCCGCACAAAAAAGCTTGATCTGGCCGAACTCGGTTCTAATGCTCTCAAAGGCAACGCTATTGACGAGGCCTTTGATGAAATCATAGCCGAAGACCCCGAGATGCACGACCTATATGTCAAGCTCCTCTCAGAAGCGCTTGAAAGAGTCCGTACAAGCGGCTCGAAGAAGCCCCCGCGTGGGTCATGCTAACGGCGAGTCGTGGCCAAGGTTGGCGAGCGACGCCGGAGTATACTGTGAAGGTTTGGTGCCTCACTGGCATCGAGTTAGACGTACTCCTTTTTAGCTCTCTGTAGCTCCATGCATGTTATTTCTTCCACCGATTTCCTTGATTTTTGAGGCCCGTTCTGAAGCGTGGTGGCAAAAGCACGTTGGTATGCCTCAAAAAGCTCTTGGATGCACGCTGCGGCGAATCACAAGTGCATGGTTGGCTCTACTCTCTCTAGCAGGACTCAATGACGCGTTAGCCCGGCGCCTGCTCACGGTGGAGGTAGAGGCTCCAGTTTTGCTTCGTAGAACTTGAGCACTCAAAAACGAACTCCATATGGAGGGGCGTCATGGTAAACGGCATCATATTCATGGCATGATCTATCCATTTCAGGGCACACGTTCACCGTTAGACTTGATCAAGGGTGTCGTGCCTATAACGCTTTGCGGGATGCTCGTTACACGTTGAACCTTTACTGGTGAGACAACCGCCCCTTGCCCCGTCATTGCACTTCCTAGTGGAAATAAATGTCCGCTCAAGGAGCCCATACTATCGTTTTGTCACTCACCTTCACACTCTGAGGTTAGCTCGATAAGGTGCACGAGGGCCATGCGCGCGTTGTGGACTCTTCGGGTAATCAGTGCTCTCCCATCATTCTAGTGACCCCTCTCGCTTTTGCAGCATGTGTCGGCCGTTGCTACTTGCCTGCTATAGGGTCTATGGTCTTGCCACTGTTTCTCGTGCAGATTATTGCTGCGCCGAATGGAGGGAATATTTTCCGTGGTCAATTCCCGCCTTTGCAGCGGGGTCACTGGCCGCCCGTCCTGGACCTTAGTGCGGTAAGTCACGTATTAGTCGTCTCGCTGGGCTCTCCGGACTCGCGGATTCGTTTGCGTGGCGGCAGTTCGCCGACCAAAAGTGAGATAATCTAAGCCCGCCGCTTTAGCGCAAGAGTACATCAGAAAAAGCGCCTTAGGAGTCGTGAACGTGCACACTTTAGAATTGCACAACGTGAACTCGGGATACAACAAAAAAACCGTCTTGTACGACGTAAATCTCACGATACAAGAGCCGTCGATATACGTAGTATTAGGTCCAAACGGCGCGGGGAAAACGACACTGTTTAGAACCATCGCCGGCATTTTAGAGCCATATTCGGGCGAAGTCGTGTTTGACGGCGAAAACGTTACCTCGTCGCGTGATGTCAGAAAGCGGATTAACTACCTCTCGCACTACAACGCGATTCCGGAGGAGATGACGGTGTACGACGCTCTCACGTTTTACGCGAACATGCAGGGAGGAAGCGTTGACGAGGTTCTCGCGCTGCTACACCTTCAGGAGCTTAGGAATAAGAAAGTCTCTGATCTCTCGCAGGGACAGAAGAAGAGAGTCTCAGTTGCGAAGGTGTTCCTTAGGGAGCGCGACCTCTACTTGATGGACGAGCCCACCTCAAACCTGGACCCAGGCTACTCGAAGGAGATCAGAGATATCCTCCTTAAGCTGAGCAAGGATAAGATTGTCCTATACTCCACGCACAACCTCTACGAGGCGAGCGACATCGGCACGAACCTCATCTTGATTAAGGATGGAACCATTGCGCTCGCCGAAAAGATCTCAAACATCAAACAGAGAGAATACAGGGTTGGGATTAGGACTTCGACTTCGACGGACATTTCAAAAATCGTGGACGCGAAACGGGTAGAGCAGGGCTACTACGTCCTGAGCGTTTCGAGCCCCGAAGAGGCAGGACGCATCCTAAAGAAGCTAATCGAAAACGGAGTACTGGTGACGGAAATGCGGCAGCTCGAAAACCCGTTGCAAGAGCTGTTCGAAACGGCGTAACCGGTGAACGCGTGAAGAACAACGTCGTGCGCCAATTGGGGCGCGATCCTGGAATAATCATCGTTAAGAGAGGACTCTCTCTGAGTAAATCGTACATCGTGTTCGCGACATTCTTCACGTCGATGGCTATCCTCACGGCAAATTTTGGCAACGCGTTCCTCGGAGGGGTGCCCGCGAATAGCGGTATCTACGTCGGGACATCACTCTCGCTTCTCTCCGTCGCGCTGACAACAATTGCCGCTCTGACGCTTACGACGTCAGTCATTCTGCTCTACGTCTACGACAAGAATAACGGCGTGCTCGAGTATTTCCTGTCGCTCGGGATGAATCAAGGAGACATCTACAAGCGCTACCTGAAAGCGGGAGCCATTCTCGTCTCACTCCTTATGGTAGCGGTGGGCGTTGCAAATGTTACGGTGGCATTGATTCTGAGAGGAGATGTAACCGTCCCTCTCGAGGCCTCGGGCATTGCCGCCGCATTGTCCCTGTCCATCGTCTCTTTCGATACGGTGGCTATGATGACGTTCAGCTCATTGCAGAAGCCGAGGGCGGGGGCAAATCAGCCCTTAGGCCTCGCCTTGGGGGGGTTGCTGGTGGTGCCCGCGTACTTAACCCCGTGGACTTTGCCTTTTATCGCAGTAGTCGTGGTCGATCTCGCCGAAGCCGTCGTCATCGCCGCTCTGTCAATCGCGCTATTTCTCCTTTCAAGCAGACTTATCAGCAGGGAAAAGCTTCTTCCATAGCAATTCACGCGTGCCAGACTGACGAGTACAGATTTTCGTAAGAAAGTAAGCACATCGGCGTGAAGTGAACCACACAACAGCATCATTTGCGTCACGAAGGCGAAAGGAGGGAAGCAGCGGAGGGTGCATTTAGACGCACAGACGATCACAATGCTCTCCGACTACGTTTCGGCACAACTACTCCCCCCGATGATGGCCCTATTTTTGCCCTCAAACAGCGGCACGTGCGGAACATCGTCAAGCGGTACGGTCCGGTCATTGGAAAAGATGTCCATCCTTCCGACACTCTTACGCGATCCACTGTGTGCGAAACGAAAGGGACATCAGGCGCTGCAACAGGTGCTCGAGCATTCGAGTCTAAACGTGACGACAGTCTATTTGCAGTTCAACGACCAGGATATCAAAGAATTGTACGATAAAACGCACTTTTCGGACTTTAATAGTCGCTACACACGGTGTATGGGTTTGAGTGAATGTTCAGATGCACGTTTGTATCAACAAGGTTAAATCGCTATAAGGGAGATGCAATGTTTGTGAGAGTTTTAGCAATAAACGGAAGTCCGAGAACCAAATGCAATACCGCAACACTACTAAATAATGCGCTTGAAGGGGCAGCCTCACAAGGAGCAGAGACTGAACTCGTTCATCTTTATAAACTCAATTTTAAAGGCTGCATAAGCTGTTTTTCCTGCAAATTGAAAAATGGCGAGAGCTATGGCAGGTGTGCCGTAAACGATGATTTGGCACCAATTCTCAAAAAAGCTGAAGAGGCTGACGCCACTATCCTGGGTTCTCCTATCTACCTGGGAACAGCTACCGGCGAGATGAAATCCTTCATGGAAAGGTTGGTATTTCCTTACTTGGTGTATGATGCGAACCATTCAACGCTTTTTAAGAGGAGGATCAAGACGGGTTTAATTTACACTATGGGTGCGAAAGAAGACCAGATGAGACTAATGGGTTATGATCAGTATCTCAATATTGTTGAAATGGTAATGAAGAGGATCTTCGGGGAATCAGAATCGCTGTTTGTTACCGATACCTACCAATTTGATGATTATTCAAAATATGAGTCATCAGCATTTGACGTCGAAGAGAAAGCAAAGAGACGAAAAGAAGAATTTCCAAAAGATTGTCAAAAAGCTTTTGACATGGGAGTTCGCTTTGCCCAAATTCAAGGGTAGCCACATACCGTGAAAACAAGTTACGACACCAACAACTCACGCTATCTCGTAGGTATTTTAAGCGGCCAGCAGAAGAAGCGCTGTATGCACTCATTCTCCCTGACCATGTCAGGGTGGAAGAAGACTTTCTCTCCAGCTAGCGGTGCAGCTGAGCGTTCTGACTCAGGAATAATCATTAAGCGACTAAACCTAGTTACCTATAAAAGGCTTAAGCTTTTAAGCTCCTCAACGATTCGATCGACCGCATTCGCCGCATCTTCGGGCTTTCGACCGCCGGTTACAACCAGTTTGCCGGAACCAAACAAAAGAACGACCACTTTAGGATCTGACAACCGGTACACGAGGCCGGGAAATTGTTCCGGCTCGTACTCAATGTTTTCAAGCCCGAGGCCGATGGCAATTGCATTTAGATTCAAAACCGAGTGAAGATCCGCGGAAGCGACGATGTTTTGGACCTTGATCTCCGGCGTTCCCTTCACGTCGATTCCGATATTTCGTAGACTTTGAAATACGTTTTCCAGGCCCTTATGCACGTCATCTATGCTCTTTGCGCCAGTGCAAACGATTTTTCCCGATCGAAAGATTAGTGCAGCGGTCTTCGGGTCCTTGGTCCGGTAGACGAGGCCCGGGAACCGTTTAGGATCGTAATCTGCGCCCTCTAAAGCAAGCGTTGCTTGCTTGAGGTTTATTTCTTGTCCAATGCCGGTGGATGCAACGACATTTACAATTTCAATAGTGTCCCGTGGTTCAACCATACGCTTCCTCCTTCCATCGGTTCATAAAGGCTAAGCTGGAGAGCTTGGAGAGCAAAAAGGGGATAAGACGCTAAGCGAGTCATTCAGCAAATTCCTCAGCATCGCGCACATCCTGCCGGTTCGGCGTTTCCTTAGCTATCCCACCCATCAGCTTCGTTATCCCTACGTGTCATATCCACGACACGAGAACCACCAACGATAGTCAATCCGTTCTCCTTCAATTGACGCCTCAAGGCACGGTGGCAGAACATCAGATGCCGTCCACGCTTTGTTGCAAACGCGTTTTTGTGAAAAAACTGAGGCTGCCACACAGACGGCCAACAGCACGGCTGTTCCACCCCTCGTTGGCATAGCGCTTTAAGGTGATGCACCGTAACAATTTTTACACGTTTGCTTCTGCGAGTGGAATATAAACCCTTGCTGCCAACTCGTTATCTAACATAAACAAAGCAGCCGAATCTTGAGCTATCATTTTTAAGCGCCTAACGATAGCCGTAAAATTAGATTCCTCCTCTATCTGCTCATTTACATACCACTCAAGGAAGCTTGAAGCTGCATAGTTTTTTTCTTCCATAGCAATAGTTTTTAAATCGTAAATCCTACCTGTGACGATTTTTTCATGGTTTAATGCTATCTCAAAAGCATTTAAAACAGAGCCAAAATCTGTTTGTGGAGTCTGGAAACCAGTAATCTTAACATTGCCTTCCATTTCAGCGACAAAATTAAAAAACTTCATCGCATGATCTACCTCTTCGCGATATTGCACTCTTAAAAAATGCGAAAAGCCTGGCAGATCAGTAGCAGCACAATAGGCAGCCATTGATAAATAAATGTGGGCTGAATAAAATTCGAAAGTGATTTGCTCGTTAATAGCTTGATTCAATTTTGTGGAAATCATTTGTTCTACCTCCTAAAATATTGTTTTATGAATTAATATTACTACAAGCATAAAATAAAAACGGTGTTATTTCAGGCGGTATCTGCCCATTCAATGCACAAGAAAAGTGGGGGGGTCTCCTTGGACCTTCCCGAGCTGATTGGCAAAGCTCAATCGACCCTCTTGAACAGCTTCCCTTCGGTGCCGCATACTTGGCACTTCTCTGGCGGCTCATTTTCCACCGTATTCCCGCAGATCGGACAGACGTAATAGGGGAAAGTCTCTGCTGATTTGCCTTGGTCGGCAAGAAGCTTATTAAAAAGCTGAGAATGGATCTTCTCCACCTCGTTGGCGTCGTGGAAGGACATTTCGGCGCCTTTTTGTTTCTCGACTCTGGCCGTTTCAATCATCTCCGGATACATGGCCTCGTACTCATGATCCTCGCCAGAGATGGCCGCCTTGAGGTTTTCTAGAGTGGACAGGACGCCTTTCATAACCCTCAGATGGTTGTTGGCATGCACTGCCTCTGCCTCAGAAGCTGCCCGAAACAGCTTGGCTGCCTGGGTGTATCCCT
>Ga0208038_1000759_pt1 | contig 21823 bp, 22 predicted proteins | sample June2015DPH_16_1_FD_184714 | JGI IMG/M metagenome (GOLD analysis project Ga0208038, IMG submission 184714) | Peatland microbial communities from SPRUCE experiment site at the Marcell Experimental Forest, Minnesota, USA - June2015DPH_16_100... | ecosystem: Environmental > Terrestrial > Soil >...
GTTTAGCACACCCTGGTCCCGCAGGGCTGCGACGCTTTCGTAATACCTGCGAATGGAGCGATGCGTGGGTGTTATGAGATTGTGACCGGTCATAACAGTGGAGGCAATACTAGCACTTTAGACGGGGGCGGGCCAAGCACGAATGGTTTTTGTCGGACGGTGGACATTGTCGGCGGGTGCCAAATACCGCGGACCTGGAGGACAGGTCCGCGCTACGCTTGCTTCTGTTAACGCTTACGGTGTAAAGGCGTAGACCTCACGGTTGGGGTTTAGTCCTCAGCGCCGCTCGCAGCCGCATTCACCATACCCGCTGGAATTCCCCTTTGCTCCGGCCCGTCCTCGCTCGGCTTGTTGACGCCGCGCGGGCAGGATAGTAGTCTTCGCGCGTTCATGGGATGAGAGATTGCCCAGGGCGGGTGGCGCATACGTGCCGACGGTTTTTGTCGGGATGTATGCGCCGTTCGGTCGGTACCCTCACACCATTTTGTCCTTGGCCAAGACCGAAGCGTCATTCCAGAAATAGAACCTCCCCGCCGCGGCGGGACCACGGCCAGTCGCCGGGGTGCCTCAGCAAGTCTCGTTTCAAGGGATTGCTGCGCAGGTAATTCAATTTCTCATCTCGCTCCTTCGGGGTCCCGATGTTCATAACGATTCGGAACCTCGATCCCCGCCCCAACTCGCCGAAAGTCGTAACCCATTGCTTCCTGAAACGCTCGGAATCAAAAGGGCGCGCGCGATCCCGAGATGCTTCGCTCCGCTCAGCATGACAATCCGGGGGGATTGAGGCCGTAATGGCGCCTTAGCTTTGACACCCGAACACTACATCCTTCCTGGGTCCTGTACATCCCGGCAACAAGAAGCTGTGAAATAATTCCGAGGGGGCCGGTTTTGCAGAGCGTCAGCTATTGAATAATCGTCAGCGGCATATGCCATTATCGATTATTTCACAGCTTCCAACCGTCGGGACGTATGCGCCACCCGCTGGCGGCCACGTCAGGATCAAGCGGCACAAGGTTCGTTCCCTCCATAAAATGTTTGTAGTGCTTGCCGCAGTCGCTCGCACCAAGCGCCTCTCGTCCGTTCCAGGTTCGCCTGCGCTTTCCCGCGGCCGGCAGAGGGCTCCGCTCCCAGGCGCTGGCTACGAAAAGGGGTGGAAGGCGCGGGGCGTGGTGGCGCGAGAGGCGCTGGAGCGAGGCTACAGTAGTAGCGTACACTCAGGCGGGCGAGCCGCCGACTGTGCCAAAATGCCACACTCATACGCTCCCCCATATCCTCCCGGCATTCTTCTAACCAATTGAAAACTCATGGTAAGATGATGTCACGGGCGCAGAACGCTTCAAAAAAATGAAACTCATGCGGCAAATGGAAATTCTGCCCTCTGGTGGAACGGCAAGACCGAGACAACAGAGCCCAGGTCTCGCAGGCCAGCACGGCATTCAAACTTAAGCCACGGCTGGGAGCAAGCGTAGAGGAGGGGTGACGGAATGGGTGAATCCTAGGAGGGTGTTGCGCGGCTTGCGTGTTTTGAGCTGTGGGGCGGGAATAGCAAGGCGGTTCATCCGATTGAGCTTCCCGGTTTGCTGGGTTGGATTTCTTGCACTCCGTTCGGGCACGCCACGAGCGGCGACGTCCATTATATGTCGGTGTGCAGCAAGGGACAGGTCTCGCGAATTGCCCTTGCCGACGTGGCAGGACATGGCAAATCCGCAAGCTCGGTGGCAGACCGTCTGCGCCGGGTTTTACAGCAGCATACGGATAACTGGGACCAGTCAGCGCTGATGCGAGAGCTGAATGAGGCGTTTAAGCAGGACGCGAAGGGCGTGCAATTTGCCACTGCCGTGGTTCTGGGCTTCTACTTCGGGACAGGCGAGCTTCTCTTTACCAATGCCGGCCATCTGCCCTTGCTGTGGCATCACGCTAAGGCGGGGGTTTGGGATTGGCTTGAGGATCGCACCCCTTATGCCAAGCCCGTGGCCGGTCTGCCCCTAGGCCTCATCAGCGGAGCGGCTCGCTTCGCATGGGATCGTCGTTGAGCTCGGCAGCGGCAGGAAGACGCGCGGGATACTTCAAGCCCTCGCCCGCCATCAGCCGACGACGTACTGTCCCATTGAGATCTCCTCGACGGCGCTGTAGAGCTGTGAGCACGAACTCGATGATTTGCCCCAAGTCAGCATTCTGGGATTCGAGACCGAATACCTGGAGGGTCTGAGCAGAGCAGTGGCGCGCCGCAGACTCGGTGAGGGAGTCGTAGTGCTTTTCCTGGGTAGCTCGATCAGCAACTTTGATCGCGGGCCGGGCGAGGACTTCCTGCGCAAGATTCGCGAGGCGCTCGAGTCTGGCGATGCGCTGTTGCTCGGCACAGATCTGGAAAAACCCCTGGCCCAACTCATTCCCGCCTACGACGACTCGCTCGGCGTGACGGCGGTGTTCAATAGCAACCTACTGGCCCGAATCAACAGGGAGCTCGGAGGTGACTTCGACCTGTCACGATTTGAGCACGTCGCGCTCTACAACGCCCGGGAGCGGCGCATCGAGATGCATCTCCGCTCGGTTGAACGCCAGACAGTCTCCATCGAAGGGGCTAATTTCCGCACCACGCTCCAGCGCGATGAGACCATCTGGACCGAGAGCTGTCATAAGTACGGGCGGCACGAGGCCCCGGAGATGGCCGAACGGACCGGGTTCGAGTGCGTGGCGCAGTGGGTGGACAATGAATGGGCATTCGCAGAGAACCTGTTCATCGCCGTTTAGCGCTGGCGATGCTTCCCGGATGACTTTTCAACCCTCATCCTTCACACCCCAGGAGTATTTCTTTCGCCTCGAGGCTTTAATTGTTGCGGCCGGTAAATGGGTTCAGTCCTGCGATGCTGAGCGGTTAGGCTCCTCGTGAGAGCCTAGGGTGGTGCAAGTTGAGCACGAGAGTCCTCGTGGTGAGAACGATACCGCTGGCGGGGAGGAGCGGTCAGCTTCGGTTCGATCTTGACCAACCGGCTACGATAGTCAATTGTGAGAACATACGGGCTCAATGCCGGGAACCCAAGAACACCAACTACTTCAACGCCGTAGTGGCGGCTTAGATTCAGCAGATCTAAGGCGACGACGTCGTTGGGAACGAGTTCCTGCCCCGCAATCTCGAAATGCACAGCGGCTGAAATAAGTTGGCCTCGTGCAGCCCCAGTCCCTGCCCCAATGCGCAAATCCGGAAGAATATGGGAGCCGCCCAGAGTGCCTGCTACCTCGCGAGAGATCGCGCTGCAGAAAGCGCCCGTATCTAAGACGACATACCCGTGGTGCTTTCGGTTCAACACTGTTCGGACAAGCAGCAAGTCGCTTTTGCCGACCGCCCGGTTGGAAGAGACCGCCGGGCCTTGCTCACCCGGATAGGGGATGAGTCCGAGAGTTTTTTCGGGCAGATCGAGTCGCATGAGGAAGTCGGAGAACAGCGCCAGCGGAATCACCCCGTCGGCTCCCTCTATTACTTTGCCATCGACAAGAGCGACGCGGCAATTCCTGAAGGAAACAGGACCTATATCAACGCTCTCGGCCATGCCCGCTTTTGCCGATCTCGTTCCCAAGCCTACCAGATCCATTTCTGATCTGCTGGAAAGGCCCAGCGAGTCCGCGACTTTAGCGCCAATCACGATGAACTCGGCACCGCTGTCGAGGACCAAGCGCAGAGGCCGTCCGCCATTAATGCGTACGTGCAGGAGGACGCCAGCGGGCCGGTTTGGGACCGGACAGAACGAACGCAATCCCAATTCGTAGGGCTGGTAGGGGCAGACAAGATCCGGACGTGGATCCGTGGCAGAGGTCGAACCCGCCACAGTCACTCGGACGCACGCGAGTACCAAACCGATCACAAGAAGCGCAGCTACCGTGTGGGACCGCATGCTGCGAACTCCAGATTACAGTATTGTTACGACTATATTACATTTCGGTTAAAACAAAAAGGGGCGTGAAGTCAAATTTTTTCAAGGCAGTTGTCCATTCTGATCGTTACGACCTTCTGTCTCGGCGAGTCACTGCGTGGCGTGAATTAATCAGGCTGTAATACAAGCGTGATGCTGATTTCATCTTCCCAATGCTTAATAGTTTTGCGAGAGTCGGACCACACCAACACTGCACGCATCGCCGACGGCGGTTTCTAAGGCAGAGGTGGCCGACGTTTTCGGTGATACGCCCGCCGCATGGGCCGGAGGTGCAACTCCAGGCCTCTTGATAATGAAAGGGGTGAAGTCCTATGCCTCAACAGTTTGTTCGCATGACATGGGTTGTTCTTCTCGCTGTATTTGGCGCCACCTTATTTGTTGGCGTTGCTTATAGCCAAATCGACCGGGCCAACCTTAATGGAACGGTGACGGACCCGAGTGGGGCGAGCATTCCCAACGCGAAAGTCGAGGTCGTGGCGCCCGACACGGGTTACAAAAGGCAGACGAACACGGGGAATAGTGGAGTTTACAGCCTCAGCAGCCTGCCAACTGGAATGTACGATCTTACGGTCTCCGCCAAAGATTTCAAAACTTCTGCGACGACAGGGATCCAGCTTTCCGTTGGCCAGACCCGCACCGTCAACGTGCAGCTCGTGGTGGGCTCGCCCACCACGACGGTCGAGGTGCGGGCTTCAGCTCAGGCGCTCGATTCGAACAACGCCGAGATCTCGACCGTCATCCGGACTGGACAAGTGGAGGACATCCCGCTTAACGGGCGCGACTGGTCCATCCTGATGACGCTCGCCCCGGGCGCGGTCAACCTCGGCGCCGGCGGCCAGAGGGACCTGCGATTCGTGGGGCGAGGCATCGATGACAGCAACTACACCTACGATGGAGTCGATGCCACGGGCGTCCAGGAGCAGAGCCAGAAGGTGGGTGTGCGCCTGGCCATTTCACTGGAATCGATTGCGGAGTTTCGCGTGAGTTCCTCGGTCTATACCGCGGATCAGGGCGGGTCGGCCGGGGCCATCGTCAGCATCGTATCGAAGACGGGGACGAACACGTTTCACGGCGGGGTTTTCGAGTTCCTGCGCAACGACATCTTCGACTCCCGTTCGCCCTTCGATATTCCCAGCCTCCCGCCCTTCCGCTTGAATCAGTTCGGCGGCAGTATTGGCGGGCCCATCCAGAAGGACCGCACTTTCTTTTTCGCCGATTACGAAGGGCTACGGCAGCGCCTAGACACAACCGTGATCGGGTTTGTGCCGAACGCCGCGTTTCGGGCCAGCGTGACCAATCCCGTTCTCCAACCCTTCCTCGCCCAGTGGCCCGTTGGGACAGTCCCCGTCGATTCCCTGACCAACGAATGGATTTCACCGCAGAGTAACAACAACCGCGAAGATGGCGGCATGTTCCGTTTGGATCACACCTTCACCGAGAGAACCTCCATCTTCGCCCGACTCAACATTGACGACGCCAACACCAGCGCCCCGCTCGACACCCTAGGCGGCCGCGATAACCCTCTCATCCGCCCCTCCAATTATGTTGTCCAGTTAACGCACACCTTCTCGCCGACCATCATTAACGAGCTCCGAGGGGGAATCAACCGTTCCGCCTTGCACCACCACTTTAATGGAACGTGTCCCCTCTCGGCTGCCGCCAACGGTCTGCCCGGCACCATCTGCGCGGCCGTGCCCCCCTTCGATAGTCCTATACATGACGCCACAAATGAACGCGGATGAATGTCGCCAGTACCAAGTATTTATGAGGCTTTGCTTCCTCAACATGCGCAATTATTTATGACGCTCTGTATAGTGATAGCCAACTTGACACGGAGGTCGGTACAACGATTGATGGCTACGACGACCTGACCATCGTGAGAGGCCGGCACACCATTAAGATGGGGATCAGCGTGGAGCGCCACCGGCTGAACAATTCGGACGAAAGTATCGCGAACGGGGACCTCAGCTACAACAGCTCCGACGATTTCCTGAACAACGTGGTTGACAACTATTCCTACGTCGGGCCGCTAACCCTGGGCGGCGAGCGGCGCACTTACATCATGCCCTACGTGCAGGATACCTTTAAGGTGCGGCCCAATCTCACCCTCAATTATGGATTGCGATGGGAACACTACACGGTCCTGAAAGAAGCGTTCGGCCGACAGGCCGTGGTGAAGGTTTCGTGCGGAGGCTTTTGCCCGCAGGGCACGCCGCTGTACTCACCGTACTATTTCGACTTCGGGCCGCGGTTGGGCCTCGCATGGGCCCCCGGGGGAAATGCAGGAAAAACGGTCATCCGCACCGGCTTCGGGATGTACTTTTCGCCGAACCAGATGGACGACTTCACCGACGGGCACGAGAGTACGGACCAACGGTTTAATGTTTCGTCAGCAGATGTGCCAAACCTCGCGTGGCCAGTTCTTCCATCCCTGCTTCCTGCCCCATTATACTCGCCCAAGGCCTGGGATCCGAACCGCCGGGACGGATACTTCGAAAACTGGGATTTCACGGTCGAGCGGATGCTTCCGGGTAACTTTATAGGCCAGATTGCTTACGACGGCAGCGCGGGGCATAGATTGTTCGGCCGATTACAGGCCAATCTCATCAATCCCTTAACGGACCTGCGCCCCATACCCACTTTTGGCCAGTACGGCGAGAAAGATAACATCGGCAACAGCAACTTCCACTCGCTTCAGGTATCCTTGCAGCGCCATCTCACCAGTGGATGGCTGTGGGGGACGCAGTACATGTGGTCGCACGGCCTGGCGGACCAGGGATTCGGAGCGGGCGACTCTACAACCAATGAAAACATGTCGTGTCTCAAATGCGACTATAGCAGCACAGATATTGACATTCGCCAATCTCTATCCGTCAACTCGGTCTATGAGCTTCCGTTTGGACCCGGCAAGCATTTCTTAAGCGGGGGAGGCGTAGCCGGAAAGGTGCTGGGCGGCTGGCAACTGAGTGGGCTTGCGTCGGCAATGAGCGGCCGCCCGGTTAACATCACGATAGACCGGAGCGCGACGGACATGCTCGACGGCAACAGAAATGATCAGCGGCCGGACCTGGTAACCGGCATGTCCCTTTACTCGGCGCCGCGAACGATCAACAACTGGTTCAATTCCGCGGCTTTCGCGACACCGGCCGTCGACACGTGGGGAAACCTGGGACGCAACATCGGACGTGGACCCGGGTACTATGAAATCGATACGGCGCTCGAGAAGAAAATTCCCCTTACCGAACAACTGAAATTGGAGTTCCGAGCCGAGGCGTTTAATCTGCTCAACCATCCGATTTACGGCGATCCGGATTCCGATGTCTCGGATTCCAGCTTCGGGGTCATCACCACCCAACTGAACTCCGGCGCCACTGGCATCGGCTCGTCGCGGCGCCTTCAGTTCATGCTGCGCCTGGAGTTCTGATGTGCCGGAGGGCGGCGCTCACCGAACCATGGGGCGGCAGCCTGATATGGCGCTCGTTTCAAGGGAACGCCCGACGCAAATGGTAACGTACTACTCTGAGCTAATCCGTGGGGGCTCTCCGTCCAGCAGGCGCTGCCTCCGTTGAAGCTGATCTTCTAGCAGATACTGCATTATCTGTCGCACCCAAACCATTCGGCCGGCGCCGGAAACACCGTTTCCTCTGGTGCCGGTTCGTCGTTTATCGCTATAATCGGAGGATCGCGTGAGTTCTTCTGGCCCAAAGCGAATGTTGCCCGCCGTGGCTCCGGTCGCGCTCGTCTTGCTGGCCGTCTGCGCAAAGCAGAATCCCTACTCCGCCGCACAGGCAGGTCCCTTGGGTACCCCGGCGAACCCTCAGGCGAGCTTGGCGGACAACGTCTTGGTGGGCGCCGGCGACATCGCCGACTGCAGCGAAATTGAGGGCGCCCAAGCGACCGCCCGGTTGCTTGAGAATATTCCCGGGACGATCTTCGCCGCCGGTGACCTGGCGGATCCCGACGGCACCACAGAAGAGTTCAACAACTGCTACGGGCCCACCTGGGGCCACTTCAAGGCACGCACCCGGCCCGCTCCCGGCAACCACGAGTATCACACCAAGGGCGCTGCACCCTATTTCAAGTATTTCGGTGCGGCAGCGGGCGAACCTGGGAAGGGTTACTACAGTTATGAACTGGGCGGGTGGCACATCATTTCCCTGAACAGCGATTGCTCCGATATCGGTGGTTGCGGCGCCGGCTCGGCGGAAGAGGAATGGCTGCGACGAGACCTGGCCACACACCGCGTCTCGTGCACATTGGCTTACTGGCATCACCCCTTGTTCAGCTCCGGCAGGGCACATGGGAATGACCCGGAGATGAAGGTCTTTTGGCAGGACTTGTACGACGCCGACGCCGAGATCGTCATCAACGGGCACGACCATGACTACGAGCGCTTCGCGCCGCAAGATCCCGAGGGCCGACCCGACCCGACGCGGGGGATTCGCGAGTTTGTCGTCGGCACAGGAGGGCGACACCGTCGGAGCTTCGGTCCCTTCAAACCCAATAGCGAGGTCCGTGACTCCGATTCGTTTGGCGTCCTCAAGCTCACCTTATACCCGGATCATTATGCGTGGCGGTTCATCCCGGTGGCCGGAGCCGCCTTTACCGATTCCGGTCAGGGTACCTGCCACTGATCCGAGCCGCGTAAACTCGCAGACGCTTGTTCCTCGCCAAAATTGCCTCGCCCGCGGTTTTAAGAACTCAGGGGTGAGCTCTTAACATTGTTGAGAGCCACTCAATGGAGCACACGATCCTTACGGACCGGAATCATCGCGGAGCACAAGTGTCCGCCTCTTGGGACCATACGCTGAAGAAGCTGTGAAATAATCCCTGGATGACCCTCTTCGTGCCTCAAGGAGATGCCCAAAGCAGCTACTCAGCCACCGCGAGGATGAGCTTCTTGACGCGGATGTCGATCGTGACTATGCAGCGGGAGAGAACGTCGCTGCCGAGCGCCAGTGCGACGGGCAAGCCAAACCCGGTTCCGCGACGGACCTGGGATTCGCGGAGGTCATCGAGAATGAATGTGTGCCCGCCCAGTTCCATCGGAACTCGCTCACGGAAAGCCTTGAATTTTCCAGGGCGTTCGACACGAGCGAGGCCTTCAGCAAAGGCCGGGTCGATGAAGGACACGTTGTAGCCTGTATCGAAATAGACGATCGCCTCACGCCCGTTCACTCTGGCTCGTGCATACAGAATGTGACCCTGCGATTCCGGAGGCTCGACCAGATCGACGGAAAGATAACGCTTGCGGTCGAGTTTCTCCGGGAGAGGTGAGGCAGTCACGCCGACTCTCCGTGATCGGTAATCCAAAGTCAGGCGCCGATCCAGGAACAAGTCGAGCCCCACGGTTCCATTGAACGGCTCGGAGGAGAACATTTGCCAATCGGACAGGCTTCCCGCGACATTCTTGAAAACTTCCCCGAGGACGGAGACCGTTTCGACGCGAATGCGAAACGATTCGCCACGGTGGCTGCCGTCGGCATTGAGTTCCTCGATGCGTTCCTCAACGCGATGCGGAATCGAAGGGGCCTGGTTCGTAATCACAAAGCCTCTGGCGGTTCCTGAATCGAGCATCAGGGGGAGTTTGATACCGGAAACATCCACTTCTACGAAGGGACAGCCTGAGGCGCCAAGAGTCAGCGGATAGAGTTGGGTTTCCCGGTAGCCAAGGTCCTGCGACCACCGCCGGAGTGAGGCAGATTTAAGCGTAGTCGAGACCAGTGCTGCTTTGATCATTTGATCCGCCGCAAAAGACGCGCAACTCAAGATCGCCGCGACGGATAATAATACAGAGAATAATATGAAAGCGGTTGACGTCCACGCTGCGGCGGAACCTGATCGGACCGACAGAAACCGCCGTGCCGTTTTCTTTAACATTACGGCTCGCTCCAATTGTCGTCGATTCCCCTCTATTAAGGCGGGAAACAGCGCAAATGTAAAGCACGAGTCTTGCCTTGACAACTCACCTCGATCTCAATGATTCAATGACTCAATGATTCAATTTCCTGACGCCCACTTCCTTGAAGAAGACCACATCCTTATCGCTATTGTTTTCTAGGCCGATGAAGCCCATGTTTGGACGTGGGCCACGGAGCGGCTCGAAGTCATATTTCCTGGGGGGAACCGGCTGGCCCTCGGTATAGTCGGTGACCTTAAAGCCGTTGACCAACACGATGGTTCTGGGGCCGTCGAGTGTAATCTCCATGGTGTTCCATTGGCCGGAACCCTTGCCGGGACGCGCCAACCTCCGCAGCACCTCTCCTCGCATTCTGCCCTGACAATTTTACGCCACGATCCCACCGGACGCGGATATTGGGCCTTACCCTGGTCGGGTCTGGCGCTGCAAGTAGAGAGCCAGCGGTTGGCGCAGGAACAGGTTTTCTGCGGTCAGCGCAAGTCTGGGCCGCAGGCCGAGGTCGATGAACCTCAGGACGTCCGTCACTAGCCTCGCAAGGGTGCGCAACCAGTTTGAAAGGGAATGGAGTTTCTGCATCGGTTAGAGAATGCCATATCCTGGAGTTCTACTGGAAGTCTTCAGGTCTTAAGAGCCATGCAATAACACTGCTCGATGCGAACGTACAGAATTTTTGCGGACCACAGGAGCTATGTCAGGTCCGGCGGGACCGGAATCGTGACCTGGCCGGTGCCTGCCCACTCAGTTCCGCGCTGTAGCGTGAGCTGAAAGCCGAGACCTTGCATGGGTTTCACGTTGTCCCCAGGCGCCATCACAAAGACTCTGCCAATTCCATAGATGTGAGTCCACATGACCGGCTCATCCTTCCCGCTCCCACAGGCTTGTCCGGGTTTCACGCAGTTCTGAGGATCATCCCACGCCTTGGCGAGCACGTGAATGTCCGGTAAGAGCACAAGCCGATGATAAAACTCGTCGACAGGTTGAGTGAAGGAAGGCGGCATGCCTTTTGTGATGGGATGCTCGTTGTCGATGATGTTGACAGTAAAAGAGTGGTCGGGAGCGTGTCCAGTGCCCTCACGAAAAGCTCCACCCAGGAGTGATTCAAATTCAGGCCAACCCCAAAACGCGGCGAGCGCGCCATGGACACAAACCAAGCCTTTGCCATTTCGTACGAAATCGAGCATCGCCTGCCTCGCGCGATCGTCCCACCAGGGGCCGTTCTTAAACCTCATGTCGTTATAGTTAAGGAAGAGAACGTCGTAAGAGGCGAAAGTTTCAGGCCCGTTTCCGCGAACTTCTTCGTTGACTCGAACTTCAAAACGGCCAGTGCGCTCAAGAATCTCACGGAAGACGGGCGTCGTGGCACGCCAATCGTGGTTGTGGACGCCGGTTAGAATCAGGACTCTTATCCTGGGTGGAGTCTGACCCGAGAGAAATCCCAAATTCGCAAATATGAAAAGCACCGCAAGGAACAGTCGACTCATGGTGTGATGTCCTCCTTCTTTTGATTGCTGGCGTTCATCATGTTCTGCCCCAGGCAACGCCTCAGGGCCGAGCGCGGACAGTGCTTGCCGCCCTTCGAGATTTCCAATTCCTTCCCAACGCACTGCCTACTTCGAGTGTCACGCGGGCACCCTCGATGCATCCCGGAAGCTGGAGCTTGAGATCCGCCCGCGCCTCGTCGAGCCGCGCGCCCAGGACGGATCCCCTCATACCGCCGATCGTGTCAGCGTGTGCAGACACGAGCCCGCCCTGGCGCGTCCCCCCATCGCCAGGGCGGGTTCATCCATGAACCAAGGCTCAGTTTTCGTTTCCCACCGACCTTGCTCGAGGTGGAACTCGCACGCGACCGGGGTGGAGGACTTTAAGAGCCTAGGTCAGCATCAAAATGTATACCTCAGCGCAAACTGCAGGATGCGCGGACTGACGTCACTCTGCATCGCCCCGAACGTGGAGTCCGCTAAAGTGTTGTCTGGATTGTTGAAATTGGCGCGGTTGAACAGGTTGAAAAACTCGAACCGCAGTTCCAGCCGTTGCTTTTCCTTGATATTGAAAGATCGACTCACCGCAGCGTCGACATCGACATAGCCAGGTCCCACCACGGAATCCCTTCCTGCGTTGCCAAACGTGCCGATGGCGTTAGGGACAAAGGCCGCCGCAGAAAGCCACTGACGCGTAGTGGTGTTTCGTACGTAAGGATTTCCAACCGCGTTCGGACGATCCAAGCCGTTTCCGGTCAAAGAATTATCCGTGCCGGTCTGAGGCGAAAACCATGTTCCGCTGTGGAGGGAAATTATCGGAGCGAGCTGCCAGTTGCCAAGCAGTCTGTTGGTCCACAGATTTGCAAACCGAGGTGTTTCAGCAACGAAGGATGTATTGAAGATGTGGCGAATGTCAAAACCACAATTTCCCCGTTCGGCGTTCCGATTGTACGGATTTTGGGTATGAGATTCACCCAGGTCGCCCCCGTAATCTTCTTCGCTGATGCAGTGGGAGTAAGTGTAATTTGTTAGGAGCGTGTAATGGTTGCTGAAACGATGCTGGGCCGAAAGTAGAAGCCCATTATATTCTGCATTCGTCCCATCGTCCGCCTGATAAATGTCCGAATACATTTCGCCGGCGACGGGATTTATCAGGGAGAGGACCCGTCTTTGTTGAATATTACCTTCCGTCGAACAGGGCGAGTCACCGCATATTCCCGGAATATAAACGCCGGCGTTCACGTCCTCACCGGTCCAGATGTGGGTGGTCTTGTTGCCCATGTATGTCGCCGAAAGCAGCCAGTCATTACGTAGCTGGACCTGATAACCGAGGTTCCACTGCTGCGTGTAAGCAGGGCGACCATCCAGGGGATAGTTAGTGTCGCTTTCTCCCGGGGGAAAAACAAAGTTGCGCGACGGCGGAGAAGGCTCCGGGAACGGGTTGCCTCCTGGGTATCCCAAGAAAGGATTCGTGAAACCTCCTGCCGGCGTGGTCACGGCGATGGTGCTCCCCCACGGAGCGTCGCCAGTTTGGTCCTCCTGGTAGGCGGTCTCCTGCGTGTTATAGAATAGGCCGTAGCCAGCGCGAATCGTCTGGCGCCCGCTACCGGTCAGGTCCCAGACCAAGCCCACGCGGGGTTCGAGGACATCGAGTCTGTTGTAAGTGAACCCGCTTGGCATGCCAGGGTCGCCTGGGAAAAATAAGCCCAGGGGAGGGTTGTCAAACTGGGTTGACACCTTGCCAGCGGCGTACGCTGCCTGGTCAAAGTGTTGCATCCGCTTGTCGACTTCGCGCATGGGCAAGTAAGGTTCCCACCGCAAACCAAGCTGGATGTTGAATTGCTTAGTGAGCCGAACATTATCGTCGGCATAGACGCCAATGTAGTTCTGCCGGGAGTCAACGCGCTGGCTCCCGCCCTGGATGAATTGGTTGGGTAACCCGAGCATGAAATCAACCAGGGCATCATTCGAGGATTGCCCGTTGAAATTGAACTCGCCATTGCCTTGGCTGTCAGCCTCGAAGTCGTACCGATAGTGAATCCACTCCCCGCCGAGTGAGATGTGATGCCTGCCACGGATTATATCCAAGTCATCCGCATACTGATTGACGTTTTGGCGGAAGTACGAGGGGGAACAAGTGGCGCAGGAAGCGCTGAAATGTCCGGTGATGTTCACATTCATAAAATTCCCTTTGGGTTGAAAAATATTGACCCCAATGGTATGGAAATTGATCATGTCAGGCGACGGTCCACGCATAATGGCAAGGCGGGTATAGGTAAGATGCACAGAGTTAAGCGTGGTGGGAGTGATCGCATAGGTATCCCCTAGCACCATCGACTGGGCGCGGTCAAGAATTCCGCGCTGGTCGCTGAGCAGAATGTTGCTCGTGCTAAACTGGGGTGGACTTCCGTAATTCGCGAGGAAGTACCGCCCAAAGACATTGTGCTTGGTGCTCTGGGTCCAGTCCGCTCGACCGATATATTGATCTTCCCCCTGCGGGTTCGGAATCGCGTACGTTAGCTCCCCGCAGGGATTGCTTGAGACGGGGACGTATTTGAGCAGGTTTAGAGCCTGCTGATTGAACAGGGAGGGATCGACAAAATTGTTTGCGAACGCCTGTCCCGTGGCTGGGTTGACGATCGTGCGGGCCACGCCTCTCGACTGGCAAGCGGCGGATTCAAGCTGGCTGAAGTCCCCACTCAGCGCCGCCTGCGTGGGCACGTAGCTGATAGTTGACTTCGGGGCAGTCCGAATGCGGGTCCCCTGGTACCCGAAAAAGCCAAACAGTTTGTCCTTTAGAATCGGCGCGCCAACCGTGCCTCCAAACTGGTTTCTTTTTAGGACGTCCTGGCTGGCCGCAAAGTAATCGCGGGCGTTGAAGATCCCATTACGCACAAATTCAAACGCATCCCCGTGGACTTGATTGCTGCCGGATTTGGTCACGGCGTTCACCACCGCGCCAGGATGCAGCCCATAGCGTGCTGAAAGGGTGCTGGTCTGAACGCTGAATTCCTGAAGGGCATCCGGGAAGGGGAAGGGAAGATTGACGTTGGAAAAGACATCCACATGCTGCGCCCCATCCATCAGATAATTCGTCCCGTTGGACTGCCCCCCGGCAACCGAAATGGTAGCCGCGTTAGGATAGTTCTTGCTGCCTGCCAGGTCATTTATAGCCGTGGTCTCGGTAGTTGCTGCGCCGGCCAACAAGACCAGTTGCGTCGCCAAACGCCCGTTTAACGGCAGCTCCACCATGCGCATTTGATCGACGACCTGCGAGACAGAAGTTGCCTGTGTCTCCACCATGCTTGCATTTGCCGTAACCTCAACTTGCTGGCTGACCTGTCCCACGCGTAACGTAACGTTAATGGTGGGGGTGTCGCTGACTTGAAGACGGATTCCGGTCTGGACGTACGTCTCGAAACCACTGGCCTGCACCTCCAGCTTGTACGGCCCCACGGCAAGGTCGGTGAGCACATAAACTCCATCCGACCCGCTCTGTGTCGTCCGGACCAGCCCCTTGTCGGTTTGCGTAGCTGTTATCTTTGCACGCGGCACTGCTGCCCCGCTGGGGTCTGCAACGAATCCGGAAATTTGCGCGCCGGCCACCGCTTGGCCCCAGAGCGGCGTGGCACACGCAGTTAGCAACACTACTGCAACAGCCATAATAACCTCTTTGATTCTTCTGTTCATAAATGACTCCTCATCATTGAATGTACCCAGACCCCGACGCCTGGCTGGTCATTACCGACGCTTCAGTCTCGAAAGACAAAGGCCATGTGCGGCATATGGGTTGGAAACGGTTCCACGCATCTTCTGTTCTCATATATTTCTGGTCATGTCAAGAGGAAAATCGCGGTTCACCGATTTTTTTCAGTCTCGAAATACAGATGCCATGTGCGCCGCATGGTTTGGAAACGGTTCCACGCATCTTCTGTCCTCACATATTCCTGGTCATCTCAAGAGCAAAATCGCGGTTCACCGATTTTTTTCAGTCTCGAAATACAGATGCCATGTGCGGCAAATGGCTTGGAAACAGTTCCACGCATCCTCTCTTCTCACATATTTCTGGTCATGTCAAGAGGAAAATCGCGATTCACCGATTTTTTTGACCGCCCCAGGCCAGCAAACACTGCACTAACCGGCTGTCTGGACGCGAGGCGGGTCTGGGATAGCAGTCTGCGGAATCCGGTCGGCCAACGAGTAGAGGCGGAAAGGTGGAATGCCGAAGAAGCACGAAATGATATTCGGGAGTTTGTTGCAGAGGATCCTCAATTTCAGTTCTTATTCAAGAAGGGTCGCCGCGAAGTGGGTCACTGTCCCCAGCACGACCAGATTCCGCAAGCGCTGGGCGCTCAAGACCCGAAAATCCTGCAGTTGATAGCCCTGTTTCAGGAAGCGATAAATTCTCTCAATTTTCCACCGCGTGAGGTAGATTTCCACGATCCGCCATGGCAATTCCGAGTCCCTCGCTCCCCATAGTTTGGTCAACAAGACCAGGGATTTCTTCTGAATCCGCTGACCACCACCGGAAGCAGCTTCCCTTCTTGGCAGCCGCACGGGCTCAGCCCCGAAGCGGAGTTGATAAACTCGCTTTTCGCCATCCTCGAGCTTGAGGACGCTCGCGGCGTAACCCAGCCGGCACCGGACCGGCCGTGCGCTGACTTTCGCAGAAAGCTGGGGCTGAGGATCGCTTGGTTTCTTCAGGAGTGCGCATCTTTAGGCTAACAAGGAAAAGAAACACTGTTAGTTTGTCCTCCGCAAGAGGAAAACCAAACATGAACGGTTGTTGCCAGTCTCAAGGCTTCGGCACCAATTCAAGAACAAGATGATTTGTGAATCTGGTTTCGACGGAAGGGCTCGATCCCCGTCTTCCGGCACACCTCCGCCACCTTGGCACCACTCTCCACCTGCTGCAAAGCTGTCACCACCTGCTCTTCCGTATGTCCCTTCCTGGGCATCGTCCGTCCTCCTCACGTGAGGTTCCCGCGGACCTTCCGCCCAAGATTACTCCGATTTCCCTTGGATCAGTTTTCCGGTTTTGGGTGATACTCTTTACTTGACATTTTTCGCTGATCATGAGAGAAGGTATTGGAAACAGTTCCATAAGACTCGGATTATGAAAGGTTGGAGGTTGGAACATGGAGAGTTTGCAAAAGGAAATCAATCGAAGGACTTTTCTGGGCCGCGCTGCCTCCGTGGTCGCGGGGGCGACGGCTCTTTCGTATGGTCGCATCCTGGGTGCGAATGATCGCATCTCGCTCGGGATCGTTGGCTTTGGCCATCGTGGGCCGGCACTTGCCCGGATTGTCGCGCAATTGAAGGACAAGAAGAATGTTGAGACGACGGCGGTCTGTGACCTCTGGAACGTGTACCGTGAGAAGGCAGCCGCCACTGCGGAGAAGGTATACGGGAGAGCGCCGCGCGCCCTTCCCAACTTGGAAAAGCTCCTTGAGCTTAAGGATGTCGATGCGGTGATGATCGCAACGCCCGAGCACCAGCACGCGATGCAGTTGAAGATGACGGTGGAGGCCGACAAGCACGCCTACATTGAAAAGGCCATGGCGAACGTGCTGGAGGAGGCCAAGGCCGCCCGGGATGCTGTGCTGGCCCGCCCAAACCTGATCGTTCAGGTCGGCACGCAGCACCGCAGCGAACCTTATCAGATCGCCACTCGAGAGTTGATCAAGACTGGGGTCCTGGGGGAAGTCAGTAAGGTCGAGGTCGTGTGGAACTTCAATGGTCCGCGTTGGCGAGGCCGACCGGAGGTGAAGCAGACTCGGGAGGAGGATATCGACTGGCGGAGGTTCCTACTGACCAAACCGTATCGCCCCTTTGACCCCCAACTCTATTGGGAATACCGCTTGTACAGGGAATTCTCGAGCGGGATTCCGGATGGTTGGTGGAGCCACGCCACCGATCTGATCCACTATTTCATGGATGACTACTTCCCCGAATCGGTTGTGGCACATGGAGGGGTGTTTGCATGGCATGACGGCCGCGAGAACCCAGACACCTTCCAGGCACTTCTCGAGTACCCCAAAGGGTTTCTCGTTAGCCTTTCGACTAGCTTTGGCAACGATTACGACAGCTTTACGCGCATTATGGGAAAGAAGGCCACACTCGTGAACATAGGGGGCGAGGGCAGTCCAAGGTGGAAACTGGTCCAGGAAGTAGGGAACGACGAAGATAACCCCGCATTGCAGAAGCCAGAAAAGTACGAAACGCTCCCAGGCAGTGACAAGATCCCGCCGACCCAGATCGGGGACGAGGAACTCCCCCACGTGACCAACTGGCTGGATGCGATGCGCAGCGGGAAGCAGCCGTCAGCTCCCATCCAGGCGGGTTACGCACATTCTGTGGCTTGCATGATGACTGATCTGGCATATCGGTGGGGGAAAAGGGTGTATTGGGATGCGAAAAAGGAACTGATTGTGGATTACGCACCGGAGGCTTAGGAAAGAGCGTACGCGGCTTGGCACCCGGAGGGGCACGCCATTCACAATGTACGCTTGCCTTTTGCCTGTCTGCACTTTGAGTCGTGGACAAGAACCAACACGCTAAGTGTCCCCAAAAGAGGGATGATTCCTGCGACGAAGAAGGCAGAGAAATAGGAGAACTTATCAACGAGCACTCCGACGACTAACGTGAAGGTGGTTCCCACGAGACCTGCGACTAGGCCGCTCAACCAGGTGATGGAAGCAACGGTCTCCTGTGGGAAGAGGTCACAAGAGAAGGTCAGTCCCACGGTCGACCAACTGGCGTAGCCCCACACGGCGAAACTGATTAAGGTCAGCGCAAGTTATGCGTTGTTGGTTAGAGCGGCGGGGATTCCAGCAAGGATGGGGATGTAATTGATGACGTCTACCCACTTTCGAGCGCGAGTCTCGGGCGTTCCGCGTTTGATCAGTATGGATGGCAAGCTAGAAACAAGGGGCAAGAAGCTCTTCTCTAATCCTAAGGAGGAAACTGGTCCAAGACCATCGACCCGAGCTTTGAGGCGAATTGAACCCGGGTGCTTCGGGTTCGGTCGTTGTGTTTCTTGGACTTCGCGCCTCCAGGGAGAGCGACCTGTGCTCAACATCAAAACGACGCGGCTTGGCAGGTTGTGGAGAAGGGGAGTAGCGCCCCGCGTGGGCTTCGTTACGGTTGGCCGCTCTTCCTTGATATCGCGGGCTGCGGAATATCTAACAGTTTACTGGAAAACGTTTCCACGCCGTCATTCTAAGCGAAACGAAGAATCTACTTTTGTGGTTCTGAAGGACTTACGTGATTCTTCGTCGCCATCGGCTTCTCAGCATGACAGACTGAGCGAGTTTCTCAACAAACTGCTAAGAGCTTTGCGGAGCCTAGGGCGGTTACTGCACCGATCCCTGTTGTACCCCTGAACAGTAAAGGCGCTCCTTGATGTGAACAAATGAAACTGTGGATTTATGACGAGTCTAACCAGGAGGTGTGTACCGTACGATGAGTTATCCAATCCGTGCTTTCCAAGTCGACAAAGCTCAGATAAAAATCTATCCGTCCAAATATGATGCGAGCCAGGCGGCGGCGACCGAGGCTGCCGCGATCCTGCGGCGGGCAACTGCCGCGCGTGGGCGGGCTCGAGTGATTGTTGGGACCGGGGTGTCGCAAGACGACCTGATCCGGGCACTCGTTCAGATTCCCGGCCTCGATTGGGCCGCCATCGAAATCTTCCATATGGACGAATACGTGGGGATGCCGGTAACCCATCCGGCTAGCTTTCGGAGGTGGCTCAATACGCGTCTGGTGGACCTCGTGCACCCCGGCCAGGTTCAATACTTGGCTGGAGACGCTGGTGATGTCGATCAAGAGTGTCAACGCTATGGAGACTCGCTCCGTTCCGCACCGATCGATCTTTGTCTCATCGGCTTCGGAGAGAATGGGCATATCGCTTTCAACGACCCCCATGTTGCGGACTTTAACGATCCTTTGGCAGTAAAGCGGGTTGATCTTGACGAACAGTGCCGCCGCCAACAGTTGGGCGAAGGGCAGTTCCCGACCTTGGAAGCCGTACCTCGGGAGGCGATCACGCTCACCTGCCCGGTATTAATGAGTGCCGAATATCTGATCGGGTGCGTTCCTGAGCGGCGGAAGGCCGAGGCAGTTCGAAACGCTCTGGAAGGCCCAATCACCACACGTTGTCCGGCCTCACGAGTGCGCATGCATCCCCGTGCCGCCCTATTCTTTGATGTCGAGTCAGCGTCTCTCCTTTCGCAGGGCTCTCCATAGGGGACAGCTACCTTATCGCCAGTGTCGCTCGAGGGCGCCATATGCAGGGCCGGTCCAAGACAGGTCGCCACGTAAGGTTGCGAACCAAGGGGATACCTCTCGATACTGTTTTACACGCGCCGCGTTAAGCGATTGAGATTCCATGCCCCAACGAATTCCAGCGGAAGTTGTCTTCAATCCGGAATGGTGGTTTCGAAACTACGGGATTAGTTTCGACGAGTCGTTTTATTTCGACCGTGTGCTGCGCATTAGGAACGACGTGCGGATGCGCCAGGCGATGTACGAGAGGTTTCGGTTGGGAGAGCCCAATCCCCAACCGCGCCCGATCGTGGGATCGGAACATGTTGCCGGCGGCTTTGTTCTCCCCGCTCTATTCGGTTCCAAGATCCGCTTCGAGCCGAACGCGGCCCCCTGCGCCATTCCACGAAACCTTAGTGACCAAGAAGTCCTAGCACTCACCGTGCCGGACTTTCACGCCCTGTGGCCGATGGACCGGTTGATCGAAGACATGGACAGCCTGGAGAACGAATTCGGCTACGTTTGCCGGGATTTCGACCTGGATAGGGAGCCAGGAACTCATGAAATCGCCTTACACTCTCTTTCCAAAGCTTGGCATTCCAGCGGATGGGTTTCATGCATCCATCCTAAGTGCAGGCAAGAAAAAATGAAAGAACTACTTAACAAAGTAATACTAGTTCGACAACGAGAATGGATAACATCAATGACTTCTATTCGAACGGGGTCTTCAGTAAGCCAAAATTTGATATTGGCGAAGCGCGCCCCTCAACACGGGCAAGCAGGGAAAACGTTTGTATGACCGCAAGGATCGGCAGCCGAGCACGTGCCCCTCGCGCCAAGCGAGTGCGGCCAGGATCTTGCCCGGTCCGAATGCCAGATCACCACTGAGCCACCACCCGATGTCGCAGATGAGTCTTACAGACGGTGGACAGTCCCGCGAATTATCAATTCTGTGGGAAGCAGGCGGCAGATAAACGGGTCGCCAGGATGAATCTCTCGCTGCATCAGGAGTTCCACGCAAGCCTGCCCGATGGCTTCCTTCGGCACGCGCACTGTGGTGAGGGGGGGATCAACCAATAAGGCTTCTTCCGTGTCATCAAAACCCACCAAACTAATATCCCCCGGCACATGGAGTGAATGGTGTCGGAATGAACGCCAAAGCCCGAACGCCACAGCATCGGAGCCCGCCAAAACCACGGTCGGTCGGCTGCCCAAAGATAACAGTTGAGACCCTGCCCAGATACCATATTCCGAAGGACTATTATTGCGATGGGCAGTTACTTCAATCGGCTCTAAATGGAAACTGCGCATAGCGGAAAGGTAACCCTGCCTTTGTTCGCGAATCCAAGGAAGGGTGGTGTCGCCGACGAACGCGATCAAGCAATGGCCCTGTTCGACCAGGTATCGGGTGGCCTGAAATTGGCCCTCCGCACCGTTATATCGAACCTGATCAAAGGACCCCTCGCCGCGCGGCAAGGGCAGGTTATTGCTGGATGCCACGAAGGGGAGGCCCAAGCCTTTCACCAGCCGGATGAAGTTTGGGTAGAAGGCTCCCGCCAGGATCAGGCCATCCGCCATTCCCTTCTCCTCAAGAATTGGGGGTAAGGTAATCTGCTGAGACGACTGGCCTTTGCGATAGCTAACAGCCACATATGTAACATATTGTTTTAACGCCGTTGCGGCGCTTTCCACACCTTGGAAGATACGAGCATGGAAGGGGTGAAGGAATGGCCGGTTGCAGAGCACGAAGCAGATTGTGTCCGCACGTGCTCGCATGACTCGGCGGGCGTGCGCATTGGGTCGAAAGCGGAGGCGGCGAATGACTGCCCGCACTCGTTTACGAGTTCCGGCGCTTACGGCATTGGCACCGTTCAGTACGCGCGACACCGTGCCCACGCCCACGCCAGCCGTGCGCGCGACATCTCGGATGGTAACGCGACCTTCTGGGGCTTTCATCATTTGTGCTTTCACCGATCCCATAGCCCCCGAGGCGAGGCTGTAAATATGCAAGTTAAAGTCGAGGAGATTCTGTAACTATATATTATAACATAGTCGCTGCCGCATCCGCGAGGCAAGCACTACTTTGGCAATAGCCTATAGTTGTCGGCGCGCATGTAAAAACGTAGAAATTTGAACACAAGCCGGTTTTCCGGAGTGGGGTTGAAAGTCAGCCCGTGGTGGTGGCTGTTTTGCCGGTTGCAGGGCGGAGGGGGACTTTGCTGCGCAGG
>Ga0208038_1000775_pt1 | contig 21303 bp, 11 predicted proteins | sample June2015DPH_16_1_FD_184714 | JGI IMG/M metagenome (GOLD analysis project Ga0208038, IMG submission 184714) | Peatland microbial communities from SPRUCE experiment site at the Marcell Experimental Forest, Minnesota, USA - June2015DPH_16_100... | ecosystem: Environmental > Terrestrial > Soil >...
ATTAACTTGAATATCGACAAGCTGATGCCACAGGCGCTGGCTGCCGCCCGCGCCTGCGGTGTCTCCTGGCCCTGCCGCAACCCCTACATGGGCATCGTGGCTCGCGCCGTCGAGTTGATCCACGCCTGCGAAGAGGCATTGGCGATCATTGAGGCTTATCGTGAGCCGGCGGCCAGCCGGGTGGAGTTCAAGGTTCATGCCGGGGAAGGGTGTGCAGCCACTGAGGCGCCCCGCGGCTTGCTTTATCATCGCTATCGCATCAATGATCAGGGGCTTGTGGAGTTCGCTAGAATCATTCCTCCCACGGCGCAAAACTACCGTCGCATGGAAGATGACCTGAAAGCTATCCTGCCCGGGGTGCTCGACCAATCCGAAGCTGAGATTGCCCAGGTTTGCGAAAAGCTGATTCGTAGTTACGACCCGTGTATATCATGCTCGACCCATTTTTTGAAGCTCCGGCTTGAGCGTGGGTAACGGCATGCCGAAAAACCCGAGTTCGGATGCCCTTCGTAGAGGCGGGCTTCCCGAAACTACCAGGACAGGCGAGCCCGGCATGTCGGCCTCCTGGACTCCATTTCATGTACCACAATTCCGCGAGTGTACACACACCCCTGAGGGTTAATCCGGCTATGGAAGCAGGGGTTTCAGATCACATCTGGTCTTTGGAGGAAATATTTCCTCTGGCAAACTGAGAGGTAAATGCCGATGATTACTGAATATGGCGTATGTTACGGTAATAGCGCAAGTATACTCGAAGAGAACGTCAATAAGTCGATCAAAAACGGCTGGCAACCATTTGGGGGCGTGGCAGTCTCCATCGCCGTCAAATGGCTCAGCGGCGAATATCGTACAGTCGTGGAGGAAGGAGTCGAGTTGTTTTCTCAGGCTGTAGTCAAGATGGCTGAAGGCGGAAGATAGATCAGACTGAGACACTCCCGCGCCTCGGGGAATGTCATAGCGTATGGTCTCATGAGTGTACGATGGCAGGGTAGGCAGTTTTCAGGCAGGTAAAGGGAGAACTATGGAACCCGATCACGCTCAAGAACGCCAGCAGGCTCACGCGTTGCTGGACATGCTGTCGGCCGAAAAGCTGAGCGCTGTGCGGGATCTTCTCGAAGTGATGGTGGAACCGTTGTCGCGATCGCTGGCCCTGGCTCCCGTGGAAGACGAAGAGATCACACCTGAGACGGCTGCGGCGCTGGACCGCGCCCGTGCTTCCCTGTCTCGAGGAGAAGGCATTCCGCACGAGGACATCCTCCGCGAGTTTGGTCTGAACAAATGAGGGAAGACGTGAATGAGAGCAGCAGCCGCCTGCTGATTGTCGGCTGTGGTAACCCCGCGGCTGGCGATGACAGCGCAGGAATTGAAATTGTCCGCTGCCTGAGTGACTTGGGGGGCTGCGGGTGCGAGCTGCGGGCTGAAACTGCTCCAGGCGTTGGGCTGCTGGATCTCCTTCCCCTCGCTGATGTTATCCTTTTTGTGGACGCAGTAACCAGCGGCGGGATTCCGGGTACTCTCTACTTGACTTCCCTCCCTTCTGCGGAACTGGAGCCGAGAGCGCTGGGCTCCTTATCGGGTCACGGCTGGGGCCTCGTCGAAACTCTGGAGTTAGCCCATGCCCTGGGGCGCACTGTCCCGCGACTTTTTCTCTTGGGGATTGAGGCAGGCACGGTAAGTCAGGGCGCTCCGCGCTCGGCTGCGGTCGAGCAGGCTATCGCTCTGGTCGTCGAACGAATTCCCCAACTCAAATCGCTGCTCTTGACTGACGATTCCTCCGGGATTATTGGGGCTCGAACCTTCTCGCGCAATGATCTTTCCTTTCCGGACAATGCAGGATTCGGGATTCAGGGTTCGGGCTCTCCCCATAGGTGAACCTCCCTGTCCGTTATCCAAGGTTCAGGTTCCCCCCCCAGGTTGACCGCCCTCTCCCTTGGGGCGGGTCTCTACCCATATCTTTTACTGGGCACGGAGAGCATGTCTTGAGCCCCAAAGGGGTGATCTAGCCCAGCACAAGCCAGCGGCCTGGGTCCGCTGGACGCGAAAAGCAAGTCTTGAGCCCCTTCGGGGCTCCAAATCACGTCAGTACCGCTGCAATGTCCGGTGTCGAGCAAAAAAACGTGGGGCACGCCTTCCCCTTGGGCAGAGCGTGCCCCCACTGTCGGCCCGCGCCTCGTCTAAACGGCGCGCTCGTGCATAATACTATTTCCCCGTGCCCTTGAGCGTCGCCATCTGCGTCCCGTCCGCATCGGTGACGCTCAGCGTGGCACTTTCCGCTCCGACCAGCGAAGGCGTGAAGGTGATGCTGTAAGTGCAACTCGAATTTGCCCCGAGCGAACCGGAGGGATACGGACAAGTGCTCGTCCCTTGAACCGTAAAGTCACCCGGATTAGTGCCGCCCAAGGTCGCGCTGATGCTCAACGCAGAGCCCAGGTAGTTGGTCAGGGTGAGGGTCTTGGCAACGCTGGTGGTGCCCACCTTTTGAGCGGCAAAGACCAGCACGGCGGGCGCCAGCGTAGCTCCCACGCCTGTGCCCTTCAGCGTGGCCGTCTGTGTCCCGTCTGCATCGGTGACGCTCAGCGTGGCGCTTTCCGCTCCGTTCATCGAGGGCGTGAAGGTGATGCTGTAAGTGCAACTCGAATTTACCCCGAGCGAACCGGAGGGATACGGACAAGTGCTCGTCCCTTGAACCGTAAAGTCACCCGGGTCAGTGCCGCCCAAGGTCGCGCTGATGCTCAACGAAGTGGAGAGATAGTTGGTCAGGGTGAGGGTCTTGGCAGCGCTGGTGGTGCCGCCGTGTTGGGCGGCAAAGCTGAGCGTGGTGGGCGCAAGCGTTGCCCCTATGCCCGTGCCCTTCAGCGTGGTCGTCTGCGTCCCGTCTGCATCGGTGACGCTCAGCGTGGCGCTTTCCGCTCCGTTCATCGAGGGCGTGAAGGTGATGCTGTAAGTGCAACTCGAATTTACCCCGAGCGAACCGGAGGGATACGGACAAGTGCTCGTCCCTTGAACCGTAAAGTCACCCGGGTCAGTGCCGCCCAAGGTCGCGCTGATGCTCAACGAAGTGGAGAGATAGTTGGTCAGGGTGAGGGTCTTGGCAGCGCTGGTGGTGCCGCCGTGTTGGGCGGCAAAGCTGAGCGTGGTGGGCGCAAGCGTTGCCCCTATGCCCGTGCCCTTCAGCGTGGTCGTCTGCGTCCCGTCCGCATCGCTGACGCTCAGTGTGGCGCTTTCCGCTCCGTTCACCGAAGGCGTGAAGGTGATGTTGTAGGTGCAGCTCGAATTTGCCGCAAGCGAACCGGAGGGATACGGACAAGTGCCCGTCCCGAGGACCGTAAAGTCACCCGGATAGGTGCCGCCTAAGCTCGCGCTGATGGCCAACGAAGACGACAGGTAGTTAGTCAGGGTGAGGGTCCTCGGGGCGCTGGTGGTGCCCCCGTCTTGCGCTGCAAAGGTCACCGTGGTAGGCGAAAGCGTCGCCCCGATGCCCGTCCCGCTCAGCTTGGCCGCCTGCGTCCCGTCCGCATCGGTGACGCTCAGCGTGGCGCTTTCCGCCCCGTTCACCGAAGGCGTGAAGGTGATGTTGTAGGTGCAGCTCGAATTCCCTGCGAGCGAACCGGTGGGATACGGACAAGTGCTTGAGGCTTGAACCGTAAAGTCACCCGGATTGGCGCCGCCTAAGCTCGCGCTAATGCTCAGCGAAGAGGACAGATTGTTGCTCAGGGTGAGGGTCTTCGCCGCGCTGGTGGTGCCCCCGTCCTGATGGCCAAAGCTAAGCGTGGCGGGTAAGAGCGACACGCTGGCGCCTGTGCCTGTGCCTAGCAGGTTAATCACCAGGCTGCTGTTGAAGTAACCGTTGTCGCTGATCGTGACCGTCCCTTGACGCGTCCCGATACCCGTGGGCGTGAACACGAGGCTCATTTCACACTGTCCGGACATCGGACCAGTCACGCAATCGCCCGGGGAACTGAAGTCGCCCGTAATGACGATGTTGCTGATGTCCAACGGGCCAGCGGCCGACAGCGTCACGGTCTGCGGGCTGCTGGGTGTCCTAATCTGCTGAGGGCTAAACGTGATGCTCGTCGTCGAGGCATTGAGCGCCGCCAGGGCACTAATCATGCGGACCCGGAGGTTGTTCGTGTCGGCAACGTAGATGTTGCCCGAGGGATCGAAGCCAAGCCCTAGGGGCTGTGCCAGCATGGCGCTGGTTCCCAGCCCCCCATCACCGGAAAAGCCGTAAGAGCCGTCGCCGGCAACGGTGTGGATGATACCTTGTCCATCCACATAGCGAATGCGGTTGCTGGCCATGTCGGCAATGACAACGTCCCCAGCCGCGTCCACTGCCACTCCCGTGGGAGAACTCAGGATGGCCTCGGTAGCCGGGCACCCGTCGCCCACGGAGTCGGTCTGGCTGGCGCAACCCGTGCCGCCGCCCGCAAAGGTGCTGATGATCCCACTCGTATTGACCATCCGAATGAGCGAGTTACTCTCATCAGCGATGTAGAGGTTCCCCGAGGCGTCCAGGGCGACGTCATTGGGATGGTTGAGCATGGCGCTGGTGGCCTGGCACCCGTCGCCCACGGAGTCGGTCTGGCCGGCGCAACCCGTGCCGCCGCCCGCCACGGTGTTGATGTCACCGTTCGAAACCGTCACCTCACGAATACGCTCGTTGTTCCTATCCGCAATATATACGTTACCGGAACCATCCACGGCTACGCTCGTTGGATAGTTCAACATAGCGCTGGTGGCTGCCCCACCGTCTCCGCTGTAGCTGCAATTGGGCTCCGTACCGGCGAAGAGGGAAATGATCCCCGCAGAGTCAACTTCCCGGATGACGCACAGGTCCGTGTCGGCAATGTAGACGTCACCAGCGTGCGCCACCGCTTTACTGGGTTTGACAAGGTTGGCGGAGGCAGCGGGACCGCCATCCCCGTTGTTGGTCAGCCCAATGCAAGCCCCCACGTTGGGCGTACCGGCGAACGACGTGATATTTCCGGTCGTAGCACTCACTTCACGAATCATGCAGTTCCACTGGTCGGCAATGTAGATATTCCCAGCCGAATCGGAAGTGGCCGCGCTTGGGTAATACAGAAATGCACTGGTGGGGGGCACGCCATTGCCGGCGAAGTACTGCGTTCCGTTCCCCGCCACCTCGTTGATGGAGCCATTCGATGCCGTTACCTCGCGAATCGATTCCTGGCCCCAATCGGCAATAAACATATCGTCCGAACTATCCACCGCCAAGCCGTACATCGTGCCGATCCCAGCGGCGAGCGCCGACCCACCGTTCCCGCACGCGGCGGGCAGCCAGCTTCCGCACCCTTGGCCATTGCCCGCCACAGTGTAGATGTAGCCCGGCTGCGTGGGCGTTGAGCCCGTCGAGGTTAGGATGTAGCCGCTCGAAACCGTCACCTCGCGGATGCGCATGTCGTCATAGTCCGCAATAAAGATGTTCCCGGGCGAATCAACGGCAATCCCATAAGCCGAAGAAATCTCGGCGCTGGTGGCCGGCCCACCGTCCCCGCACACGGGATAGTAGCTGCCCGTGCACGTGCTGCCATTGCCCGCCACGGTGTTGATATCGCCGCCGACGCTGAACTCGCGGACCACGTTATTATTGAGGTCGAAAATATAGACGTTCCCGGACCCATCCACAGCCAAATAGTAGACTTGGCCGATTCCGGCGCTGGTGGCTAGGCCACGGTCCCCGCAGGCCGCGCCGCCGCTACCGCAGGCGTAGCCGCCCGCCACGGTGTTGATCTCACCGTTCGAAACCGTCACCTCACGAATGCGATAGTTGTTGGTATCCGCGATATACACATTGCCAGAACTATCCACGGCTATCCCATAGGGTGAGTTAAGGTAAGCGCTAGTGGCCAGCCCGCCGTCCCCGCTGTAGCCGCACTCCGTGTAGTTGTTAACAGGCGGCGTGCCGGCAAAAGTGCTGATGGTACCAGTAGTGTCAATCTTTCGGATGATGCAGTTCCCCGTGTCGGCAATATAGACGTTGCCGAAGGAATCTGCCGCGACCCCCCTCGGCCCGTTCAATTCGGCTTGCGCAGCAGGCCCCCCATCGCCGCTGTACCCCTGCAATCCGTTGCCGGCAAGCACGGTCAGAGTCCCTGACTTGTCCACCTTATATACACGAACGTCCAGGCTCGACCATGATGAGAAGTAAAAGTTCCCCGAAGTGTCGGTGGCGACGCCCCACGGCAAAGGGACATTGGCGGAAGTGGCCGGGATGTTGTTCGGTCCGCCACCCGCAAAGGTATTGATGATGTCTTGCTGCAGGGCCCGCGCCGCCGGAGTCGGCAACTGGGCGCTGGCTGGCGTCGAGAGCAGCAGCAGACTGGCAAGGCAAACAACAGTTCTCAGTTGGCGCATGATGGTCTCCCCTCTCTTTTTGTCTATCGGTTCACTCTAACGTCCTGTCATGTTTAATCGTTGACAAGCCGAGCTCATCGTACCCCTTCACCATAAAAAGCTAAGCCCCACAGCGGGCAGAGCCCTGAGGTAAGAGCGGCCCCACCACAGGGGCCACAGAGTTCACAGAGAAAAGCAGAGGTGTTTTTCTCTGTGGTCTCCGTGCGCTTCGTGGTGAGTCTTTTCTTCGCGGCCCGAGAAGAAGCTGACGGCTTCTTTTACAACATGCTAGGGCCTGCGCGTCAGCTCGATCTCCCGATGGTGAGGCTTTCCGGAAGCATCCTGGTAGTCAATCACGAATTGCGGCCCGACGCCCTTCAGCCATTGCTGATACTCGCGCGCCGGAACAGTAAAAGTGCTCTCCAGGGGCGGCACCACCTGGCGCTCGTTCACGCGCAGGACTACGCCTTGGAAAGCAGGCTGATCCTTCTCCCACGCTTCGCCGGCCCCCGGCGGATGGGGCAGCGAGCTGGTCAGCGAGATGGTGGCGTCTTGCACGTCCGCCTCGCTGTAGTTGAAGACGCGGAGTGAGATTCGCACCTCCACCCTGCCGTCCTGGTTTGTTGCCTGAAGGATTCTGTAAAAACCCGCGAACTCCCGCATGCCCTTGGCAAACCCTGGGGCGACTTCCACAGCCGCCGCGCAGGCTGTCACCGCGACGGCAATTGCAAGAAACTTCGATATTTCGTTTCGGCTGCGCATAGATACCACTCCTTCCCCTTTCCGTCGGCCGCAACTCTGGCAATGCGTTGCCGATCGGTCCCCGAAATGGGTCTGATCCGACTCACCCAGACTGCGTAAAGGAAAGGGAAAATGCGTCAAATTTTTTTTGCGGATGTCAGGTGGAATCCGCAAATGGACGGAACCAGGCTCGCGACCCCTTCCCCCGTCGGTTGACGGGCTGGTGAAAGCGCCGGTCGCGGTGCACGTTTCCCGGAAACGAGAGAAGGCCGGCGCCGACGCCGGACGCATGATCAGCGCCACGAGCGTGCGGGAGCGGGACGCTCCGGCCACAGCGAGACGCGCCCGTTACTATCAAGTAAATGAAAGAAGCAAGGAAAAGTGGTATGCTGTCGCCGAAACTGAGCGAAGGCGGAGGCAGCATTGGAGCCAGCGAAGGGAGAAATCACCTTGCTTTTGTCAAAGTGGAAGGGCGGCGACCTATCGGCTTTTGAGGAGCTGATGCCGCTCGTCTACCCCCACCTCCGGGAAGTGGCGGCAGCCTATATTCGCCGAGAGCGCAATCCAGACGTCCTCCAGGCCACGGCCCTGGTGCACGAGCTTTATCTCCGGCTGCTGAAACAGAAGAAGGCTGCGTGGGACGACCGCCAGCATTTCTATACCTTCGCCGCCAAAGTAATGCGGATGATCCTGATCGACCACGCGCGCGAAAGCCAGGCGCAGATGCGGGGTGGCGGCTTGGAACGCATCCCTCTCAGCGATGACCTCATGTGGGTTAGTATCGGCAGCCCGGAACTGCTAGACCTGAACCAGGCGCTCGACGAACTGGGCGCGCTCGATGCCTATAAGGTCCAGCTCGTCGAATTGCGGTACTTTCTTGGTTGCACAACTGAGGAAACGGCGTCTTTGCTGCAGGTTTCCAAGGCCACTGTGGATCGCGACTTGAGATTCACTAAAAGCTGGCTTTACCGGCGCATGTACCCGGGCATGGTCGAGAATGTGGCGTGATGTAAATGAACCAAGCCACAGAACGCTTCCGGCAGATCGAGGCCGTCTTCCACGAAGCACTCGCGGCTCCCGATGAAGCGCGAGCGACGTTGATTGAGACCCGATGCCATGGAGACGGTGAGCTCGCAGCCGAGGTCCGTTCTCTGCTCGAGGCCTGCCAAGCCGAGGAGCACTTGTTGGCCTCCAGGCAGGCGCGCCCGGATGCCGCCCAGGACAATTCTTCCCGTCGCAGGCGCGTCGGCCCCTACGAACTTGACCGCCTCTTGGGTCGGGGCGGTATGGGCGCCGTCTATCTGGCGCATCGCGCCGATGGCCAGTTCCAGCAGCAGGTTGCCATCAAACTCATCGACCTGCCCCTGGCCACAAACCTGTTTCGAGAGAGGTTCCGCCAGGAGCGGCAGATTCTCGCCGCCTTGCAGCATCCGTACATAGCCCGCCTGCTGGATGGCGGCGTCACCGCCGAGGGTGACTTGTATCTGGTGATGGAGTACGTGGATGGAGTTCCCATCCATCGCTTCTGTGAAAAGCAGGGCCTTTCCGTATCCCAGCGGATCGCGCTCTTCATACGCGCTTGCGAGGCCGTCCAATTTGCTCACCAGAACTTCGTGGTCCACCGCGACTTGAAGCCGGATAACATCCTGGTGGCCGAAGACGGCACTCCCCACTTGCTGGACTTTGGCACGGCCAAACTGCTCTCTCCGTCCCTCGCCGGGCTGGACAGCAAACTTACACGCGAAGGGTACCAGTCCTTCACGCCGCAGTACGCCAGCCCGGAACAGGTGTTAGGCAATCCCATCACCACTGCCTCGGACACCTACTCGCTCGGCGTGCTGTTGTACCTTCTGCTGACCGGAGCACTGCCTTATGAACTCAAGGAGCTTACGACAGCCGAGATGCTGCGCGTGATCTGCGAAGAACCTCCCCGCAGGCCGGGTCAAGAAGCAGGCTCCCGCAAACGGCTCGATGCCGATCTGGAGGCTATCCTGCTGATGGCGCTCCGCAAGGAGCCGCAGGAGCGTTATCTCGCTGCCGAGCAACTCGCCTCCGATCTGCGCGCCTATCTCGAAGGGCTGCCGGTGGCGGCGCGTCGCGGCACGCTCCGCTATCGAGCCGGTAAGTTCATCCGCCGACGCCGCTTCAGCGTAGCGGCAGCGGCACTGCTGGCTGCATCTCTGGTCGCGGGCGTTGCTGGAGTGTTGTGGCAGGCCCGAGTAGCCAATACGGAGCGGCGCAAGGCGGAGGCGCGCTCCGCGGACCTGCGCCAGTTGAGCAACAGCCTGCTCTCCGAACTGGACGAAGCTATCAAGGATCTTCCGGGCTCCACAGGCGCGCAGAAGTTACTGGTTACCCGAGTGCTCGAACACTTGGACCGCATGGCAGGAGACGCGAGGGGCGATCGCCAGACGCAACTCGACTTGGCGGATGCCTACACCCGGCTGGGAAATATTCAGGGCAATGCTTACGATCAGAACCTGGGTGATCCCGCGGGCGCGCTGGTAAGCCTGGATAAAGCTCTGGCCATTGCGCAGCCGCTAGCGGCCTCCGGTTCCCAGGACCGCGAAGCCCTTCGGGCGCTGGCGCTGGTGCAGCAGTCGCGCAGCGAAATTCTCTGGCAGACCGACAGAACACTGCAAGCGGTTCCCGTCATGCGGGAAGCACTGAAGAGCTGGGACGCATTGATTGCGGACCAGCATGCCCCTGCGGCGCTTGTCTGCGACGTTTCCTCCGCCTATGGGACACTAGGTGACGAACTCGGGCAAAACGGTACCGCGAGTCTCGCGGATTCCGCCGGGGCGATCGCCACCTACCGGCAATCGGTGGCGCTCGACAATCGCGTCCTTGGCATCGACCCGAATTTCGTGCGCGCCAAACGGGGCCTCTCAATCAACGGTCTCAAGATTGGCAGTGTGGAAATGGAAACCGACCCGGCCGAGGCGCTCAAGGAGTTTCAGCTTGCCTTGCAGCGTGCCGATGCCATGCCGGAGGCCGACCGGGACAGCCTGCCGGTGCTACGGTTGCGCCACATGCTGCTCCGTAAGGAGGCCAACGCCCTGGAGCGATTAGGCGAGTATGCGCAGGCGGTGCCGCTCTTCGAGCAGTCTCTTGTGATCGTCGCGCGTAACGTTGATCAGGACCCGAAGGACACACGCGCGCTGTTTGATCTGGTCACCGTAAAGGACGATGAGGCAAAAAGCTATGAGGATGCCGCCGATCCGGTTCAGGCAGCAACGTCCGGCGATCGGCGTGCCAACCTGGTCTTTGCGGAGAAGAATCTGGCTCAAGCCGCAGCGGGTCTGGAACGATTGCTGAAACTGGATCCGGCCAACGACGTCTGGAAGGCATTCCTGGCGAGTGTGCAAGTGCGAATCGGCGTCGCCCGAAGCGCTCTCCATAAGCCGGGGAATTCGGAAGAATTATCTCGCAAGGCCCTCGCGACCCTCAAAGAAGTGGCCGAAAGGCAACAGGCTTCCCCGATGGTTCTCGATCAGGCGGCAAATGCCTTTCTGATAGTAGAGCCGGCCGCCCTCAGGAATCCGCAGTTTGCCGTTGCCTGCGCCGAGCGCGAGGTGGCGATGAGTCATGGAAAGACGCCCTCTAATCTGCTAACCCTCGCCCAGGCTTACCGCGCCTCCGGCCAGATCGAAAAGAGCCGCACCACGGCAATGGAAGGCCTGGCGCTCCTGCCCGCCCTTCAGCCGGAAAGCGTGAAGCCGAACATCCGCAAACGGCTCGAAAAAGAAGCGCAGACTCGTTTCTGAACAGTTGTTTACAAGAACGCAAAGCGCGTTAGTTCTGGCTTCACGGCATTGACCCCCTTACCCCCACCCCTCTCCCCCTTGGGGGACAGGGAAGAATGCAGAAACTGGAGCCCCCGCCTAAAGCTTGCCCTGAGCTTGCGGAAAGGCGGGGGCCCTGTCCGCCCACGCGGGGCTGGATTCCCGTCGGCTGACGGGAATGACCGGCATCGAGCGAATCCCCCACCTCAAGTCTCTACTCTTGTCTGACGCTCCCTCAGAGGGTGTGAAGGAATTCGAATCCGTCATGCTGAATGTGGATGGGCACACGGCCCAGCCATAGACATCAAAGTCGAGGCGTCACCCCCGCGCAAGCGGGGGTCCGCCTCAGCCCGGAAGCAGTTGGATTCCCGCTTTCGCGGGTGTGCGCAGCGGGGGTTGGTGGCAGAGTGGGGTAGGGGATCGGGTCACAAAGCCTGTCAGCGGGGGGCGACGGTAGGGGTTGGTATCACATCGTGGTGGGGGGGACACCTATACGGCTGGGCTGGGAGGAGCTGGCCGGGTGGCCACGGATGAGGCGTCTAGTGGAGATCGGGGAGAACTAACAATAGGATCGCTAGTTGTGCTCCATGATGTGGCCGCACGCGGCGGGGAGGGGCCGCCGGGTGACTCCTACGGTTCGTGACGTGAGTGCAGTGCTCAGTGCGGCGAAGCGGTGGAATCCGAGCATCATCAACAACGTTCCACGCCGATGTGCTCTCCGGCTGGGTCGGGCGCGCCGTCCCTCTGAAGGTGTGAAAAGATCGGCGGAAAGGGAAAAGGATTTCACGCAAAGGCGAAAAGTACGCCAAGGTCGGAAAGGAAAGAAAGGACTTCAACCTGGCCTTCCTTTGCGCCGTAGCGCCCTTGCGTGAGGTGTTTGTTTTCTTACGCCTTCTCTGGCTAGGGAAGTTAGCGAGAACCCTCCACATCGAACTGCCAGTCGATCTTTTCGCCTTGTTCGCGCCCGAGCTAGCCCCCTACCGGTCCGCCCTTGGCCCACCAAAGTTACATCGTGGGCAACATCACCCTTGGTTAGAACTGAGCCGCCCCGATGGTCGGCGTTCCCACGACGGGATTGCCGTAGTAATCCTGCGTCAAGGACACGTTTGTCCCCGCGTTGATCGCGGGCGAAGTCAGCTTGACGTGGAAGTCCGGCAAGGAGGTGTTGAAAAACTCCGGGTCTGCCGGAGTGGGCGAATGGGCGTCCATGCTGGAATGACTCTTCCAGTCGGCGAAGTTGTAAGAGCTTCCCGCCCAGGAAAAGCGCGTTCCGGTGTCATCACCGTAGAGGTTGTAGTCGCAGGTGAACCCCGTGACGCCGGACACAACGACGATGTGCTTGGTGGCGTCCGTGCTGAAGATATTGTTTTCGACTGTGGCGCTTGAGGCGTCCGAGTTCGAGATATCTACCCCGTTGGCGTTGTTGTATAGGGTGTTATTTTCGACCACCAAGCCGCTGCCGCGCAGGTTCAGCGCGTACTTCCCACTGGTCGTGTTCCCGTACAGGACGTTGTAGTAGAAACTGTTACTTGAACATCCTGCCAGCCCGACCGAGACTCCGTTCGCGCCGTTGTTATAAATCGAGCAATATCTGAATATGATGTTGCTCGAAGCAGCGCCGTAAAAGTCCACACCTTCCGAAGTGGCCCCATAGATCGAGCAGTGGTCGAACGTGACTCCGGATGAACCGATCACGTCAACGTTCGAACTGTAATACCCGTCGCCAGCTCCGGTGTTGTTGTAGAATTTGGACTGAGTGATGGTTCCGCTGCCCACACCGGAGACGCTTATGCCGTTCCCGCAGGCGTAAGCGGACGAATTGGTCATCGTGAAATTCTGCATCCGGCTGCCGGAGGAGTAGCCAACGATGTCGTACCCGACACCGGTGTTGTAGACCACGGTATTGGTGATTGTCCCGTTGTCAGGGTTGCCGCCTGAGTTTCCATGGAAGTAGATTCCGAGCCCGTTCGACATCCCCCCAACATCGTGCACAACGACGCCCGAGACCGTCGCGTAGGTGCTCCCGTTGACGAGGAGACCCTGAGCGGAATTCCCCGGACTGCAATCGTAGATGGTCAACCCAGAAAAGGTCACGTAAGTGCCGTAGTTTACGGAAAAACAGTTCGAGTTCGTCCCGTATACCCCGAAATTTTGAAAGGTGATGTAGGACTTGGACGAAGTAGTCACGCCATTGTTGCGCTGGCCAGCTTCGATTGTGCGGCCCGAAGGGTCCGTGGCGGAATAGATGTGTAGAAGCTTCCCGCCCGAGTCGTAGTACCACTGGCCATCGGCTGTGAGCGCGCCGACGCTGGCCTCTTTGGTTCCCAAGGTGCCGTCAAAAATGACTACGTTGGGCGCTGTGGCAAGCGAGATGTCATACACATGAGTCGTTGAGTCGTACAGCGTCCAGCCAGTCTCAACATCGGAGCCAGAGATCGAGGGAGAGCCGCTGTTGGTATAGGTTATGGGACTGCCCGCGCTCCCGCCTGACCGAGGCGTCAGTGTAGCCCGATAGACGCCGCCCTTATCGCATAGAATGATGGTGTCGCCCGCGCTGAAGGTCTGACTGTTGTGAGTCGCCACGGACATCGTGTCAGCGGCGACTGTGCAAGGCCCGGTGGCCTCAGTCTTGTTAGCAGCCGTCCCATCGGCTCTCATGTAATACGTGTTCCCGGGGTTCGGCGGAAACGGCGCCCCGATGCCCGTGCCCGTCACCGTGACTGTCTGTGTCCCGTCCGCATCGGTGGCGCTGAACGCGGCGCTCTCCGCTCCGGTAACTGAAGGCGTGAAGGTGATGTTGTAGGTGCAACTGGAATTTGCCCCGACCGCACCGGAGGGATACGGACAAGTACCCCCTGAAACCGCAAAGTCGCCTGGATTAGCACTGCCAAAGCTCACGCTAATGCCCAACGAAGTAGACAGGTAGTTGTTGAACGTGAGGGTCTTGGCCGCGCTGGGGGTGCCCTTGGTTTGAGCTGCAAAGGTGAGTGTGGTGGGCGCAATCGCAGCTCCGATGCCCGTGCCCTTCAGCGTGACCGTCGGCGTCCCGTCCCCCTCGATGACGGTCAGCAGGGCGCTTTCCGCTCCGTTCACAGAAGGCGTGAAGGTGATGTTGTAGGTGCAAAACGAATTTGCCCCGAGCGAACCACTGGGATACGGACAACTGCTCGACGCTTGAACCGTAAAGTCACTCGGATTGGCGCCGCCCAAGGTCGCGCTGATGCTCAGCGGAGAGGATAAGTAGTTCGTCAGGGTGAGGGTCTTGGCCGCGCTGGGGGCGCTGCCGTGTTGAGCGGCAAAGGTGAGCGTGGTGGGCGCAAGCGTAGCCCCTATGCCTGTGCCCTTCAGCGTGGCCATCTGCGTCCCGTCTGCATCGCTGACGCTCAGCGTGGCGCTTTCCGCTCCGTTCACCGAAGGCCTGAAGGTGATGGTGTAGGTGCAATTCGAACTTGCCCCGACGTTACCGGAGGGATACGGACAAGTGCCCCCCGACACCGCAAAGTCGCCCGGATTGGTACCGCCAAAGCTCACGCTGATGGCCAACGCACTAGACAAGTAGTTAGTGAGCGCGAGGGTCTTGGCCGCGCTGGTGGTGCCGCCGTCCTGGGCGGCAAAGGTGAGCGAGGTGGGCGCAAGCGTAGCCCCTATGCTGGTGCCTTTCAGCGTGGCCATCTGCGTCCCGTCTGCATCGCTGACGCTCAGCGTGGCGCTTTCCGCTCCGTTGACCGAAGGCGTGAAGGTGATGTTGTAAGTGCAACTCGAAGGTGTTGGCCCAAGCGAAGTGCCGCAAGTGCTCATGGGTGCAATCGCGAAATCACCCGCATTCGTGCCGCTTATGCTCGCGCTGGTGATGCTCAACGGAGAGGAGAGATAGTTGGTCAGGGTGACGGTCTTCGCCGCGCTGGTAGTGCCGCCGTCCTGGGCGGCAAAGACCAGCGTGGTGGGTGACAGCGACGCACTTACGCTTGAGCCTGTGCCTCGCAGGTTAATCACCAGGCTGGGGCTAAAGTAACCGTTGTCGCTGATGGTGATCGTCCCGGTGCGCGTCCCGGTGGCCGTGGGCTTGAAGACGATGTTCATTACACACTGCCCGGACATCGCGCCAGGCACGCAATTGCCCGACTGGCTGAAGTCGCCCGTGACGACGATGCTGCTGATGTTCAACGGACCCACAGCCGACAGCGTCACGGGTTGCGAGATGCTGGCCGTGCGAATCTTCTGAGGGCCAAACGTGACGTTGGTCGTCGAGGCATTGAGCCCCGCCACGGCATTGACCATGCGGACACGCTGGTTAGCCGAATCCGCAATGTAGATGTTGCCTGAGGGATCGACGCCAACCCCCTCAGGATCGGCCAGCTCGGCGCCGGTCGCCAGCCCAGCATCTCCGGAAAAGCCGTAAAAGCTGTCGCCGGCAACGGTGTAGATGTTACCTGTTCCATCCACCCAGCGAATACGTTGGTTGAACGTGTCGGCAATGAGAACGTCCCCGGCCACGTCGACCGCCACTCCAAAGGGGTAATCCAGGCTGGCCGCGGTAGCCGGACCCCCATCTCCCGAGTACCCGGCGGAGCCATTGCCCGCAACGGTGCTGATGATCCCAGCCGTATTCACCATGCGAATGCGCATGTTTTCGCTATCAGCGATGTAGAAGTTCCCGGAGGCGTCCACCGCGACGTCAGAGGGGGAGTAAAGGTAGGCGCTGGTGGCGGGGCCGCCATCCCCCCAATAGCCGAGGCCGCCGTTACCCGCCACGGTGTTGATAATGCCGCCGCTCACCTTGCGGACGACGCTGTTGCCGGTATCCGCAATATACACATTGCCGGAACTGTCCACGGCTACCCCTTGGGGGCCGTTGAGGTAAGCGCTCGTGGCCGCACCACCGTCCCCGCCGTAGCCCCATACCCCGGGCGTACCGGCGAACGTGGTGATGTTGCCGGTAGCGTCAACCTGCCAGATGACGGAGTTGACCTTGTCGGCAATGTAGACGTTACGGGCGTACACCGCCACTTTAGTGGGGTAGTTAAGTTGGGCGCTGGTCGCCGGAATATTTTCCCCGTTGTAGCCACAAATTCCCGGCGTACCGGCAATCGTTGCGATGTTTCCAGTCGTGGCAATCACTTCACGGACGACGCAGTTGGACTGGTCGGCAATGTAAATATTCCCGGCCGAATCGGAAGTGGCCGCCGTCGGGAAGTTCAGGGTTGCGTTGGCGGCGGCAAAGCCATTGCCGCTGAAGAGGGTGTAACCGTTCCCTGCCACGGTGTTGATGTTGCCGATCACGGGGTTGGTTGTGCCATTCGTGTTCGTCACCTCACGGATGGCGTTGTTGGCTAAATCGGCGATAAATATATCGTCCGAACTGTCCACTGCCACGCCGAAGACGTAGCCGAGTCCCGCGGCGGCGGCCGGGCCACCGTCCCCGCAGACCACGCCGCCGCCCCCGCACCCGGTGCCATCGCCCGCCACGGTGTTGATCATGCTGTTCGAAACCGTCACCTCACGAATGCGGAAGTTCTCATAGTCCGCAATAAAGATGTTTCCGGGCGAATCGACGGCAATTGCATAGACATAAGACAATCCGGCCTTGGTAGCCAAGCCACCGTCCCCGCAGAAGGAGCCGGGGCCCCAGCAGTACGTGCCATTGCCCGCCACGGTCGTGATACTGCCACCCACGCTGAACTTACGCACCGAATAATTATAGAAGTCAGCAATATAGACATTCCCGGATCCATCTACTGCCAAGGAGTGGACGTTGCTGACTTCGGCGCTGGTGGCCGTGCCACCGTCCCCGCATGATGTGCCGCCGCCCTCGCACCAGGTGCCAGTGCCCGCCACGGTGTTGATGTTGCCATCCAAAGTTACCTCGCGAATGCGATAGTTCTGGTTATCCGCAATAAACACATTACCGGCCCTATCCACGGCTACGCTATAGGGTTCGTTGAGCTGAGCGCTGGTGGCCGGCCCAGTGTCTCCGCCGTAGCCACACTGCGGCGAGCCTGCCACAGGTGGCGTACCGGCAAAAGTACTGATGGTCCCCGTAGTGTCAACCTTCCGGATGACGCAGTTTTCGGGATCGGCAATGTAGACGTTGCCGGAGGAATCTGCCGCGACACCCCACGGGCTCAAATCGGCCTGCGGAGCATGCCCCCCGTCGCCGCTGTCCCCGTAGAATCCGGTCCCAGCTAACACGGTCAGAGTCCCTGACGCGTTGACCTTAAATACACGCTGCTGCGGCCAATTGCCCGTTGAGAAGTAATAGTTCCCGGAACTGTCGGTAGCGACGCTAACCGGGCCATAAACATTGGCGGAAGTGGCCGCGACGCTGTTCGGTCCACCGCCCGCAAAGGTATTGATCACGTCCTGTTGGGCGCTAGCTGCCGCCGAAAGGAGCAGCAAACTGGCAAGGCAAACAAAAGTTCTCAGTTGGCGCATGATGGTTTCCCTCCATTCTCCTTTTCAGCTCTCTTTGGTGTGCTGCCACACTTAATTCTTGACAACTGCCCACATCGGTTTTGTATGCCCGTGGATTAGCGATCCCTGCAAAACGCGTATAGGACACCAGCGGGGCTTCCCCCCGGTCCGACAAGCCTTCATCTCACCCGTCGGCTGAGGGGTGGAAGGTGAGTAGCCCGTCGGCTGACGGGCCGGTGTTTCCCCCATGCTGCCCAACCCGTCCGCCGACGGGTTGTCCATGGCCGGCCCTTCCAGGGCCGCATGTCGCTTGGTACGTTCCTGCCCGTGGGTTCCACCCACAGTTACTCAAAATGCTACCCTTACGGGGAGCAAAAGCGGAGACGGGAAACTTGACTCATTCGGATCAAGCTCCGCACTTCGAGATTTCTACGGCCTCCCCATCAGCTCAATCGCCTGATGATGAGGCTTTCCAGAAGCATCCTGGTAGTCGATCACGAAGTGCGGCTGGGCGCCTTTCAGCCATTGCTGATACTCAAGCGCGGGAACGATGAAAGTGCCCTCCAGCGGCGGCACCACCTGGTGCTCGTTAACGCGCAGGGCCACACCTTGGAAAGAAGGCTGCGCCTTCTCCCAGGATTCTCCGGCCGCCAGCGCATGGGGCGCGGACCTAAAAAGCGGGTCTGGCCTGCTCATTTCCCCTGGGGCCCCCGGCGCATGGGGCAGGAAGCTCGCCAGCGAGATGGTGGCATCTTTCACGTCCGCCTCGCTGTAATTGAAGACGCGGAGTGAGATTCGCACCTCCACCTTGTCGCCCCGGTTCGTCGCTTGCAAGATCCTGTAAAAGCCCGCGAACTCCCGCGCGCCTTTGGCAAGCACCCGGGCGGCTCCCAAGGCCGCCAAGAAGGCCGCCACCGCGACGGGAATTGCGAGGAACTTCGATATTTCATTTTGATTGCGCATAGCTACCACTCCTTCGCCGGTCCGTCAGCCGCAAGTCGGGCAATGCGTTGGCGAGCGGTGCCCGAAATGAGTCGGACCCGAGATTTGCGTTTTGCTTTACCTGCCACGTCACAACAGTCAGTGGATGGCGTTCCTGCTGGTTGATTGTTGATTCTTGACGCAACCTATCTTAGAAGCGTTTAGAGAGTCCGCAATGGGACGAAAGGGAAAAGGGGATTTCCCGAAGGTGCAATTATTTTCTCGTCGACATTAAGCCCGAATCCGGAAGTTGAAAACACTGGCCATACATTTTGAGTCAAGACTTGAGCAGCTAGAAGGAAGTGGGGAACCAGCAAAGCTGTGAAGCCAAAGATTGGTCGCTTGGGGAGTGGGAGGGCCGAACGCGAGTCATTCTCAGTCCGTCAGCCCACAGATGAATGATCCCCGCGCACTGCGGAGATCCTTCGTCGTCCCAAAGAGCGGGACTCCTCAGGGTGACATCGGTGGGCTATGGGGCGTGGGCGGGCAATATGTGCGCAACTCCAACTTCCAAGTTCTGCTTGAGTCTGCCGCAACGTCCCGCTACAATGAAACGGGCTATTTGGCGCACTGATTGTGGCCAGCAAATTGCAGCATTTAGTCCGGGGACAGCTTTTGGTCGTCCACGTTATCATTCCGAGTGGGGCGAGGAATCCCGCTCTGGGAAAAAGGACCTGCGAGGTTCCACGTCACCTTCGGCTCCTCGGAATGACAAGCTGGACGCGTCCTTCAGCATCCAGGTAGGGCGAAAAGAGGCATAAGCATGTGTTTGGCGGTTCCTGGGAAGATTCTTGACACAAGAGAAGAGAATGGCAGCCGGCTCGGCCGAGTGCAGTTCGGCGGGATCACGCGGCTTGTCCAACTGGACTTCGTGCCGGAGGCCGGAGTTGGTGACTACGTCATCGTCCACGTCGGCTTTGCGCTGAGTAAAGTGGACGCGGAGGAAGCCGCGCGCACTTATCAATTGCTTGAAGAAATCGGAATGCTCGACGCGGAGGAACTGGCTGCCGATGAAAGCGCGCCTCTGCCGGAGAGCGACAAAGAAGGATGAAGTATCTGGACGAATATCGCGACGCGCGCATTGCCCGCGCTTTGATCGCCGACCTTGCCAAGCGTGTCACGCGGCCCTGCGTGCTCATGGAAATCTGCGGTGGCCAGACCCACACGCTGATGCGCTATGGGATTGACGAGCTGATCTCTTCTCAAATCGAGTTGGTCCACGGCCCTGGCTGTCCGGTCTGCGTGACAGCCCTCGAAACCATCGACAAGGCCATCCATATTGCTTCACTCCCTGCCGTTACCCTGGTTTCCTATGGCGACATGCTCCGCGTCCCCGGCTCGCATACCGATCTTTTTCATGTGAAAGCCGCCGGCGGCGACGTCCGAGTCGCTTACTCTCCGATGGAGGCGCTGAAAGTCGCGCGCGCGAATCCCAACCGCCGAGTCGTGTTCCTGGGAATCGGGTTCGAGACAACTGCTCCGGCCAATGCGATGGCGGTTTGGCAGGCTGCCCGCGAAGGCTTGGGGAATTTTTCCATGCTGGTTTCGCACTTCCTTGTGCCGCCTGCCATCCGCATGTTGCTTGAATCGCCGAAGAATCGAGTCCAGGGTTTTATCGCTCCAGGCCATGTCTGCACGGTCATGGGCTACAGGCAGTATGATGAGCTGAGCCACAAATACCACGTCCCGATCGTGGTGGGCGGCTTCGAGCCTGTGGACTTGCTCGAGGCGATTTCGATGCTCGTGGCCCAACTCGAGGAGGGCCGGGCGGAAGTTGAAAACCAATACGTCCGTTCAGTGGGCTACGAGGGAAACCGCGCGGCCCAGGAACTCATGGAGAAGATGTTCGAGGTCTGTGACCGCAAATGGCGAGGGATTGGAGTGATTCCTCAAAGTGGTTTGCGGCTCCGTCAGGAATTTGTGGCGTTTGACGCGGAAAAGGTCTTCGGCGTTGCGGATACGACTGCGGAAGAACCTGCGGAGTGCATCAGCGCCCAAGTGCTGCAAGGTCTGAAGAAGCCTGTTGACTGCCCGGCTTTCGCGGTGCGTTGTACCCCGGAGACGCCGCTGGGCGCCCCGATGGTTTCGGGCGAGGGCGCCTGTGCAGCTTATTACCAGTATCGCCGGCCGGTCTAGCCGTAGGCTCTGGAGTGCGGCAGCTTGCTGCCGCTTTTCTCCCGCGAGCTTGCTCGCGCGTGGCCGCGTAATCCGCTCCGATGCGCTCCAGTGCACGGCCAGCAAGCTGGCCTAAGAAAAGCGGCAGCAAGCTGCCGCACTCCAGAAAGGTATAGCGTGCCAGAGGAGCGCAATCCACTCGAAGAGCTCACCTGCCCGGCGCCGCTTCCTGCCCGGGACAAGATTTTGCTTGGCCACGGCAGCGGGGGACGCCTGAGTGCCGATCTTTTGCGTGAAGTCTTCCTGCCGGCGTTTCAGAACCCGGTCCTGGCACAGCTCAACGACCAGGCGGTGGTGAACGTTGATGGCGTTCGTCTCGCCTTTACGACGGATTCGTTTGTGGTCAACCCGTTGTTTTTCCCCGGTGGCGACATCGGATCGTTGGCGGTTTACGGGACAGTGAACGACCTTGCCATGGGAGGCGCGGAACCGCTCTTCTTGAGCGCCGGCTTCATTATCGAAGAGGGTTTGCTGGTGGAAACCCTGCGGCGGGTTGTGTTGTCGTTCCAACGGGCGGCGGAAAAGGTCGGCGTGCAAGTTGTGACTGGCGACACCAAGGTGGTGGAGAAGGGAAAGGGCGACGGCCTCTTTATCAATACTTCGGGAATCGGGCGCGTCCCGAATGGCGTGAACCTGTCCGCTGACCAGGCGCGGCCCGGCGACAGCATTCTTCTCAGTGGCACGCTAGGCGATCATGGCATCGCCATCCTTTCGCAGCGCGAAGGACTCGAGTTCGAAACTCCCATCCAGAGCGATGCTGCCCCGTTGCACTCGCTGGTTGCGGCGATGCTCGAGGTGACGCGTTCAATTCGCTGTCTCCGCGACCCTACCCGAGGCGGCCTTTCGAGCACCTTAA
>Ga0208038_1000782_pt1 | contig 21146 bp, 11 predicted proteins | sample June2015DPH_16_1_FD_184714 | JGI IMG/M metagenome (GOLD analysis project Ga0208038, IMG submission 184714) | Peatland microbial communities from SPRUCE experiment site at the Marcell Experimental Forest, Minnesota, USA - June2015DPH_16_100... | ecosystem: Environmental > Terrestrial > Soil >...
GGGTTACAGCCCACTGGCTTTCCGCACGCCACCCGCGCCGCAGGGATTGACCATCAACAGCTACAACAGCGCCAGCGGCACGGCAAATTTAAGTTGGCTGCCATCGCCCGGCTCGGTAACGGGTTATATTTTAGCCACTCCCAGTGGCACGGTTAATCTTTCCGCCAGCACGACCAGTTATACGGACAACGCTTCGTCGGACAATGCCTCCTATCAAATTCAAGCGCAATATGCCGGAGGCAGTTCGGCTTGGAGCGATTGGGTATCAATCGGCCAAAATGCCGTATCCGCTAACATTGTTCCCGGCCCGCAAGGGTTGGGGGTTTTGACAATATCAACCCTGCCCACCAATACCGTCGCTTTGCGGCTGACCCGGATTGATTTCTTGGCGCACTGGGACTGGGGCGATACTTCCTATGACATCTATTTTGATATTCCCGCCACGACCAACGGCCTGTATTCGCTGACCAACGAGATGACTTTACCGGACCGTTATGTTTTCTTTCCGCTGGGAGCCAGCTATTATTGGACCGTGCAGGCTATTGATGCGAATGGCCATTTGAGCGCCGCGACCACCCCGATTCTCTACAATTGTTACGCTGATGCCCAAAGGGATACTCAGAACACTTGGCTGGTGCCACCGTATTTTGACGGGCGGGCGCAACTCAAACAAAACCTGATATTCCAGTTGCGTGCGGCCACAGTGGATGCTCCCTTTCATTTTGAAGACGCTTATTCCAGCGGATTCGTTGCGGGCACGACCAATCCGCCCAACTATGTCTATTCGGGTTTCTACGATTTTTCCTTTGTTTGCCCGCCGCTTTCCGAAAATTTCCCCCTGACTTCGCTGAATGTCCTGCGGCCTTTTGAGAACAATGCTCTGTTTCGGAATTTCGTGTTCAATTTGTCGGAGTTGGATTCCGGCGGTCACACCACCAACGGCGTGTTCGGTGACTTCACTCACCTGTGCATTGATTATTACAGATTTGAAAACGTTCAGGATTCCTTGGCTTTGGGGGAGCCAGCAGCGTATCAATTTCAATCTCCCACGGTGAACGGCGCTGTTATTTCTGCGCTGCTGGCAACCAACCAGACACGATGGCTGGCCACTTATCCGCTGGACACGCCGAATTTGGATTTTAATGGCACGGAAGTCTTTTCACCTTATTTGGGGGAAATCGGCGTGAGCGCATTCACCGATGCGCAACAAGAGAATCTTTTCTACGCGATGGCAGCCAATGCTCGGAATATCTATGGACTGCCGTTTATATCGGCCAAAATCGCATGGGGCAACACCGGCGCTGCGACCTATACCCTTTCGGCTGGCAGTCAGGTGGAGAATGTGGACGGCGACTTCTATCCCGAAACGGCACAGCCACAGTTTCAAACGGTGGAATATGATTTTTGGAATGCGAATGTGGATGCGTTGCCGGGAGCGACAAACTTTTTAACCAGCCAGACCAGTTCCTCCTTGGTTACGTCGGTGGGAACTCTCAATTACCCCAGCTTTCAAGTGGCTGGTTACGCGAAACTGGCGGTGCTGAATGGCTATGCGGGTGTTTATGCTTATCTTGGTCAATACTTTGACGCGGCCTACCAAATCACAAATGGAGTGGTGACGACCAACCCGACCGGGATCCTGTCGCCTTACGGGAATTTCTTTGCCACGGTGCCGGGTCAAGCTGCACTGGTAACCATGCCGGATGTTGACACTGGAGCACGCGGCACCGGCATTGTTTCCTGCATCTCGGTTAACCTTAATAAGAGCAAAAGCGGCGGCATGGATTTGTCGTTCAATGGGCCGGATGTCACGTCGTATTATTCACCCTATGTTTTTTGGGCCAACCAAAATTATGACCGGCTATTTTACGATGCTGACGACAGCACCAACTATGAGGACGACGTGAAAATCGCCAGCAATCCCGGCACGAGCATTCCACAACCGGATTGCAATTACTCAAATCGTCTGGCCAATAATTACAGCTACCGTGCCATCCCGACCAAAAGAGATTTGGAGGATTTCACCCGGCTTTGGGTTTGTGGCATCACGACCAATTTGCTCGCCGCGTTGCCATCCGGCAGCACCGTTACGTTAAGTTGGGCAGACGACTGGAATTATTATCCCGACCTGCAATCACATAACCCGACCATTGACTTGTTCGCGGCTGCCGACGTGGACGGTGGCATCGGTTATCTCACCAACGAAACCGTCGCCGCCATACAAACCAACATTTTCCAGTGTCCCTACATTGGGCGGCTTGGGCCGGGTGGCAGCATCCAGTTGAATGCCCTTCAATTTGCCAACGGTTGGGCGGGCAATCATTTTATCTGGTGTGGGGTGAGTAACGGCATGGGTGGATTGAATTTGACCATTGCCGACGGAAACGGAAATGTGCTGGCACAGAGCACGGCTTATATTCAAATCGTGGACATCAAGCAAATGTATGAGCGTTGGACAGTCGGGGACAATCTAACAAATGGCCCGGCAAGTACTCCCGTTCTGGTGACTGACGGCTTGGCCGCCGGTGTGCCGAGATTTCAATATACTGCGTCAACGGACACAAACATGCCCTACATCCTGTTCGTGCATGGCTGGAACATGGAACCGTGGAACAAAGACCGTTTTGCTGAAACTGCTTTCAAGCGGCTTTACTGGCAAGGCTATCAAGGACGGTTTGGAGAGTTTCGCTGGCCAACCGATTTTGGTTTCAAAGGAACACTTGCCCAACTGGTCACAAGCCCAAATGAAAAAGATAATTTTGACCGGAGCGAGTATAACGCTTGGCAGTCGGGAGCGGGATTGTTGAATCTTTTGACCGCCCTCAGCACTGAATATCCTAACCATGTGTATTTGTTGGCGCACAGCATGGGCAACGTAGTTGCCGGTGAGGCGTTGCGATTGGCAGGAACGAATCATGTCGTAAATACTTATGTGGCTAGTCAGGCTGCTGTGTCAGCGCATACTTACGACCCCTACATTCCAAACTACTCTTTTTACTATCCACCGTGGTCGCTGGTTGCCAATACGCCGAACATTTATGGGAATTGGTTTGCTGGCAACAATGGTGGTGGGGCAAGGCGTGTGATTAGCTTTTACAATATCAATGATTTTGCACTGCAAAGGTCAGCTTGGCAGCTTAACCAGTTGTTCAAGCCCGACCAACAAGTGTTGCAAAATGGAACATATTGGTCTTATGGCTACGATGGCGAAACCAACGACCCACCGCCTTGGAACAGTTTCTACAAGCAGAGCGCATCCACAACTTTGGATTTGGACATTGTTGGAAATCTGCTGAACCGTTACGAAGTAATGGGCTATGCGGCACAGTCGTACACTACTGCTCTGGGGGCAACATTGGGAGTGGGCAATTTGGAAGGCGATGTTGACCTTGGCCGGATTGGAAACCCCGTTTGGCCGCCTGACCCAACCGGGAACGATTATACGGAGCATTTTTGGCACAGTGCGGAATTTCGCGGCGACAACGAATTGATGCAAGGTTACTGGAATGAACTTTTAAGTTCGGAAGGGTTTGGGCTTAAATAATCACATGAAAATTCGCTCCACAATTATTGGGGTCATCATCGTCTTAGCGATATTGATTGTTTTGGTGCTTTGGTGTGAAAAAAAAGGACCACCAGAGACGCCGCCAACTGCCGCTTTTGTAACGAATACGGTTCTGCCAGTGGTCACAGTATCAAACCAACCAATGAATGTTGCCAACCGCACGAATGCGTTGACAGCGAAGACGGTTAATAACAGCGTGAGCCCATCAAACTCTCCATCGGAAAATAAAGCAGAACGGGCGATGGGGCTGCTCTCTACGTACAATGACGTGCCGATAGATTTTTATGGCAGAGCGATAGACCAGTTTGGTAGTGCGGTGGACGCCGCCGCCGTCAATTTTAGTGTGCGGATTATGAACGGCCAAGAGTCCACAGTGAAACGAGGCCAAGTGATGACAGACGGCAATGGCTTTTTTACCATAACGGAATACAAGGGACAAGATTTAGGTCTTGTTCCACAAAAAGCGGGTTACGCGCTGGCCACGACTAGCACGTTGTTCAAATACTCCCATTTGGAAGACCACCCGTATGTGTCTGACCCAAACAATCCTGCGGTCATCAAAATGTGGAAACTACAAGGTGCAGAACCATTGATTCATTTTTCAATCAAAGCACGTATTCCGCATGATGGCACGCCGGCAATTTTCAATTTGCATACAGGGATGATGGTCAATGCCGGCGGGGATTTGGTCGTTCGGCTTGAGAGTCCTTCTGAACCGAACTCTAGTCAACAATATGATTGGCGAGTAACTATCCAACCAGTAGATGGCGGGATAATATCGTCGGATGTCCGTTTAGAATCAAGATTGGGTGCGCCTGATTCAGGCTATGATTCAGAGTTTGACATCAATTATCAAAAAGGCGTCAAACCGTGGTCATCCGCATTTCATGGTGGTTTTTATTTCAAGGGGCATGATGGAAGCTCTTACGGGAAATTTGATTTTGGAATTGTAATATATGCAATGAAAGACGGTTTAGTTCCAATCACTCTGGATGGATATGTTAATCCTGCCGGTTCGCGGAACCTTGAAATTGACCCTAAGCTTGTCACGGAAGCACATCCCTAGAATCCGCGTGAAAAAATGGACTCTAATTTGGGTCGGTTTTGTTGCGGGTCTTGCATTTGCAGGTTGGTCGCTGTTTCAAGACCCAAGACCAGCCTTCGGCGTTTTTTTACAGACACCTTTGATGCTGCTTTTCAGTTACGTTGATAACCTTCATATTTTTCACCGTGAGTCACTGGCCGGTTTGGTTTTGGTAATTCCACTATGGTTTATTTACTGGGCCTGCTTGGGTGCATTGCTTGGTCTTTTATTTCAATGGCTGCTCTGGATGTTTCGCAGACTGAAACGCCGTGACCCCGCCAACCAAACCAAGACATGACCAACCTGATTTAGTCCCCAAAGCCCCAAGTCCCGCGAGTAGGCAGGCCATTCCCGGTCTGCCTGCTTCGTTTTCGGAACCCCGAATAAAATGGCTCAAACCGTCATTGTGATTTGGCACGTTGCCGCCGTTACCGTAATCAAAAAAACGAGCGGGTTCATTCAGGAACGCAGCCGGGCCAATTGAGTATCAGAACCGTCAAAACCGTTGACGATGTTGGCGGCTTGACAGATTTGTCTGCTGAATGACCGACATTTGCTAATCGTTCTAACCCCAATTCAGCCCCAAATCCATTCCGAGTAAGCCAGACGTGGGTTTTGTTCTAACTTCTGTTCTAACCGGAAGGGTGTTTTCCCATGCCAGACCGTGTTCCGTGTGATATACAGGGTTAGAAATCTTAAACTTTCTGAACCGGATTATGAAAACGAAAACAGAAAAATCACCAATAAAATCAATGGAGTTATCACAATCGGAAATTCCGAAGAATTTGGTGCGCATAGCAGGACTTGAACCTGCACGCCTTGCGGCACTACCACCTCAAAGTAGCGTGTCTGCCAATTCCACCATATGCGCACCCGCCCTCATAATGAACCAAGCGGCGGCACTTTGCGCAAGTTGAATCGAATCCTGTGCGCAAGGCGCAGGTGCCCGCAAAATTTTTCGCGCGTTCTTTTTAGTCGCCCAAAAACCATTGCCAGCCGCGCCAGCGATCGGGATGCGCGGGGTGGAAACCTTCGCCATGCGTCGGCCTCAAATCCCATTGCATCAGCAGGCCGATGCTATGCGCGCCGCGGCCGTGCGACCGGATGGCGTCAATGCCGTAGGCATAGTCGAGCATGATTTTGAAACGGTCGGATGGCGAGCGATACAAAATGCCGCCGCCCACGCCGCTAAGCCAGTTGCCCGGCTGCTCCTCGCCAGGCAGATAATCCACAAACGCGCTGGAGGCATTGACATCCAGATTCCAGCGCTGGCTTTTATCGAGCGGCAGAAGATAATTCGCGTTGAACAGCACAAATTGCCGCGCGCTGATTTCCTGGAAATAATACCCGGGCAGCGACAGCGGAAATTCCGCCACCAGCGGCAAATATCCACCGAGGCGATACGCGCTGAAACGGTCGGCGTCCACGCTCGTGCCGGCCGTCAGCCGCACATAAAAATTCTGCTGGCTCTTGGGCAGCGTGTAGGACAACGCGGCTTCCGCCCAAAACAAATGCGACTGCTCTTCGACTGCGCGGTCGCCGTTGATGCCATACGTCCCGGAATCAGTGCGAAGCTGTCCTTCGTACCAGACGGACAATTCCATCGCGAGCGCCGGGAACAGCGTCGGTTCGATGCCGCCCCAGCGCAAGCCGGTGCGTACGCTGAACTCGCCGCGATCCTCCGGCAGTTGGAATCCAGAGGCCGTGCTGTCACTGCGGTCGAAAGTGGAATAGTGCGCCGTGCCGCGGAGGATCAGGTTCAACGGAATCAGGTCGCCGGGGTTGAACAGGTGATAAACGCTCGCGGAAATTTCACCGCCGCTGCCCTCAAAAGACTGGCTGGGATAATAGGTGCCGCCGTGGATTTCGTTATAGCTGTCCGCGAAACCGCCGCCCGCCAGACCGATGGCGAAGTCCGTGTGCGGCCCCAGCCCGCCGACAAAGCCGAATTCGGAATCCAAATACACCGGCGCCAGCGCCAGCCGCAGCGTCAGGTTCGTGCACAGGAAATTCGGCTGGTTGTGATAGTAAAACGCGTAGCCGACGAACGGCGCGTGGCCTTCGAATGCCTGATTGTAGCCGAACTGGATCAGGTCGCGCTTGATCGGGTCAATTTGCGCGGAGACGAAGATCGGAGCGGATAACGTCAGCCACAGCAGCGCGCGCCCGATTTGTTTCATCGCCATTTTCGTAACGCAAAGCCGCGCCGCCAGCAAGCGGATTTGGACGGGCCAGTGCGTGTATTCGATTATAATCGGGGCGCGGGTTTGCCTCGCAACCGGCGATTCTTCCGTGCAATGACGAATCACTAAACCATAATGCCTAAAGAATGACGAAACAATTCCTACGCCCTGACATTCTGAATTGGTCATTGGGAATTCTTTAGTCATTAGGATTTAGGAATTAGGAATTCGGTCCCCGTCCGCATCCATTTTTCGCCAAACCAATCCGTCGGCGAGCGCACTCCCCGCTGGACACGCGGAAAGTTTTCCGGCCTACTGTTGCGCCAATGCCGCCACTCAACGCTGAATTGCTGGCCAAGGCCAAGTCGCTCGGTTTCTCCGACCGGCAACTTGCTAATCTTTCCGGCCAAACCGAGGACGAAATCCGCAACTTGCGGAAGAAGCTAAATCTTGTGCCCAGCTACCGGCTCGTGGACACCTGCGCCGCCGAGTTCGAGGCCTACACACCGTATTATTACTCGACCTATGACCGCGGCGACGACGAGATCAAAAAGACATCAAAGAAAAAGGTGATGATTCTCGGCGGCGGACCCAATCGCATCGGCCAGGGAATTGAATTTGATTATTGCTGTGTCCATGCGGCGTTCGCGCTCAAGGAAGACGGCATTGAGACGCTGATGGTCAACTCGAATCCTGAAACCGTTTCGACCGATTACGACACCAGCGACAAACTTTTTTTCGAGCCGCTCACGCTCGAAGACGTGCTGCACATTTACGAACACGAGCAATGTTGGGGCGCCATCGCGCAGTTCGGCGGGCAGACGCCGCTGAACCTCGCGCTCGGCCTGCAAAAAAACGGCGTCAACATCATCGGCACTTCGCCCCAAAGCATCGAAATTGCCGAAGACCGCAAGCTCTTCGCCGCGATGCTCGACAAACTGAAAATTCCGCAGCCACCCAACGGCATCGCCACCAACGAAGTCGAAGCGCTCGCGGTGGCGAAAAAACTGGACTATCCGGTTCTCGTTCGACCGTCATTCGTCCTGGGCGGGCGCGCGATGCAGATCGTTTATTCCGACGCCGAGCTTCAGCATTACATGCGTTTTGCGGTTGAGGCGTCGCCGGAACGCCCGGTGCTCGTGGACAAATTTTTGGAAGACGCGACCGAAGTGGACGTGGATTGCATTGCCGACGTTGGCCAATTTATTGGTAGGGCGGGCAGTCCTCTGCCCGCCGCTCACCCAAACGCCGAACACGGCGCGCACGGAGTGACGCGCCCTACCGAAGACGAAGGCCACATTGTCATTGGCGGAATGCTGGAGCACATCGAATTTGCCGGCGTTCATTCCGGCGACGCCGCGATGGTTTTGCCGCCGTACACACTTTCCAGGAAAGTCATCGAGACGATTCGCGACCACACGCACGCGATGGCGCGCGAGTTGAAAGTCATCGGCCTGATGAACGTGCAATATGCGGTGAAAGGCGAAAAGGTTTACGTGCTCGAAGTCAACCCGCGCGCATCGCGCACCGTGCCGTTTGTGAGCAAGGCGATTGGTTTTCCGCTGGCCAAACTCGCCGCAAAAGTCATGGCCGGAAAAACCTTGAAGGAACTCGGCTTTACCAGGGAAATCTGGCCGAAGTATTGGGCGGTGAAGGAATCCGTGTTTCCGTTCAATCGCTTTCACGGACAGGACATTTTGCTCTCGCCGGAAATGCGCTCGACCGGCGAGGTCATGGGGCTCGACGCGGATCATGGCATCGCCTACGCGAAATCACAAATGGCCGCCGGCTCACCGCTGCCGCTCAGCGGAAAAGTTTTCATCAGTGTCAGCGACGCGCACAAAAAGGAGGTCGCGGCGGTGGCAAAACAGTTCGCCGACCTCGGCTTTGAACTGGTGTCCACCGGCGGCACGGCCGCGGTTTTGGAAAAGACGGGCCTGAAGGTGCAGCGCATTTTCAAACTCGCCGAAGGCCGGCCGAACGCGATAGACCTGCTCAAAAACAAGGAAATCCAGCTCGTCATCAACACACCCGCCGGCGAGTCGCCGCGCGCCGACGAAGTAAAAATCCGCACCACCGCCGTCTATACCGGCACACCCATCATGACGACGCTCAGCGGCGCCAAAGCCGCCGCCCGCGGCATCGCCGCGTTAAAAAAGAGCGGTTACGGCGTGCAGACGTTGCAGGAGTATCATTAGTAGGACAGGCGTCCCGCCTGTCTCCATATTTGCAGCAGGAGCCGGGCTGATCATCTCGCACTGGGTGAAGAAACTTCTACCTCACGTGATGCTTGTCAAGCGAATGGAAGCGGATAGTTTATCGCCATGAAAGCGAATTGGTAGGTGTGGGCGCTTCTAGTGCTGATTGCAGGCGCGGTTCAATTGTCTGCTCAACAAAGCGAAACTGCTCGCAAACATTTCGAAGACACCAAAGCCAAAGCAGAAAGGGGAGATGCCATAGCCCAATTGAATTTGGGCTTCAGCTACGAGAATGGCGATGGCGTGGTGAAGGATGTGGTGGAGGCGGTGAAAAGGTATCGCAAAGCTGCCGATCAGAATTACGCGCCGGCTCAATGTTATTTAGGTGCCTGCTACGAAAATGGCCTAGACGTGTCGAAAGATGAAGCGGAAGCGGTGAAGTGGTATCGTAAAGCAGCTGAGCAGAATCCTGCAGAGCGAGTTTTTCGCTACAGATGAGGGCCGCAAACGGCAGGCTGCGGACAGCGAGCGGATTATTCTCAACTTTCTTTCTGCAATAGAACGTGCCAAAGAATTGGAAGATCGAGTCAGACGCTCGACCGAATGATGAGAGAATGTGAATTACGCGGTGAAGAGTAGTTGAGCTTCCTCGAATCCGTGCCGGCAGTTTCCGCCAAACTCAAAGAGCCCGTCACGACTGACCGGAAGTTTGAGGATGTGGTGAAATCCGCACAGGATGCCGTCGTCCTTGTTCTGGTTTATTGAAGGAGCGTAGCGGCGACTCGGTAGAGCGCCGCTATTTTGAATTCAGTCAGCGGCGGTCTGCCGACGCGCCGCTACGAGCGGAAGTTTGAGGGTACCAATTTTCTCGACAGGCGCGACGCTTGTCCTACTTTGACGGCGGTGAAATCTGGAACAACCAATCTGCTCCCTCTGCTCAAACAATATTTCGGTTTCACCTCGTTCCGCCCGTTGCAGGAGGAAATCATCCGCGATTCGCTGGCCGGGAAGGATGTCTTCGCGCTGCTGCCCACCGGCGGCGGCAAATCGCTCTGTTTTCAACTGCCCGCGATGGCACAACCCGGACTGACGGTCGTGGTGTCGCCGCTGATCGCATTGATGAAAGACCAGGTGGACGGGATGCAGGCCGGCGGCATTCCGGCGACTTTTCTCAACTCTTCGCTCGGCCAAAACGAATCACGGGCGCGGCTCCGCGGCCTGCACAACGGCGAGTTCCGCCTGCTCTACGTCGCGCCGGAGCGGCTGATGCTGTCGGGGGTGCTTTCGGATTTGCAGCGTTGGAACGTGCGTTTGCTGGCCGTGGACGAGGCGCATTGCATCAGCGAATGGGGACACGATTTCCGTCCGGAATACCGCCAGCTCGCGGAGTTGCGGAAGCTTTTTCCCGAAACGCCGATGATGGCGCTTACCGCCACCGCCACCGAACGCGTGCGCGCCGACATCATCAAGCTGCTTGAGCTGCGCGAGCCGCGTTGCTATGTCGCCAGCTTCAACCGTCCAAACCTCACCTACCGCGTGCTGGCCAAAAGCAAGCCGTATGATCAAGTGTTGGAATTCGTCCGCGCGCGGCCAAAGGAAAGCGGCATTGTTTATTGCCAGTCGCGCAAGACCGCCGAGAGCGTGGCCCGGCGTTTGAACGAGGACGGAGTAAAAGCCAAACCGTATCATGCCGGGTTGACACCGAAGGAACGCACCGAGCACCAGGAACTTTTTCTGCGCGACGACGTGCGGGTGATTTGCGCAACCATCGCCTTCGGCATGGGCATCAACAAACCGAACGTCCGTTTCGTCATCCATTACGATCTGCCGAAGAACATCGAGGGTTATTACCAGGAAACCGGCCGTGCGGGCCGCGATGGTCTGCCGGGTGAATGCGTGCTGCTCTTCAGTGCGGGCGACGTGATCAAGCAAACGCAGTTCATTGACGAAAAGCCGGATCCGAAGGAACAACAGATTGCGCGCGAACAATTGCAGAAGATGGTGCATTACGCGGAATGCGCCGGTTGCCGCCGCCGCGAACTGCTGGCGTATTTTGGAGAGGATTGGAACGCCGGCCTCCGGCACGGCGAGTCTGCACAATCGCAGGATGCCGTGCCGGAGGCCGGCGTTCCCAACTGCGGCGCGTGCGACAACTGCCTTTCACCGCGCGCCACTTTTGACGGCACGCTCGCCGCGCAAAAATTCCTCTCCTGTGTTTATCGCATCCGCGAGAACACCCGGTTTGGCGTCGGTTTGAACCACGTCATCGAGGTCCTGACCGGCGCGGACACGGAGAAGATTCGCAAGTGGAATCACGAACAACTCTCGACCTACGGCATCGGCGGGGAACACCGCCGGCCGGAATGGGCGGCCATCGGGCGGGAATTGATCCGGCTTGGCCATTTGCGGCAAACGTCCGGGAAATTCAGCGTGCTGGAGCTGACCAATGACGGGCTGGCCGCGCTCAAGCAACGCCGGAAGGTGACCCTCACCAAACCCGTGACGGCGCCGGAACCGAAAGCTCATCGCGCGGGCGAAATCGCGGGCGACGAGGTGTTGTTCGACCGGCTGCGCAGACTCCGCAAGCAATTGGCCGACGAGCGCAACGTGCCGGCTTACATTGTTTTCTCCGACGTGGCGCTGCGGCAGATGGCCCGCGATTATCCGGCGAGCGAGCGTGAATTTGCGCGCATCAGCGGCGTGGGCGAAAAGAAACTGCGCGAGTTCGGCGATGTGTTTCTCGCCGAAATCGCCACCTATTTGCAAACCAATCCGCGCCAGATTTTCGCCGACGATTCGTTCGCCGCGCCGCCCGGACGCAGGTAGGACAGGCTTCCAGCCTGACTCCATATTCACAAGTCAGAGACAGGCAAGACGCCTGTCCTACTTTTTCTCTTCCGGACTCGATGCCGGCGGATTGGTTTTTTCAAAGTTCAGCGATGCCGAGTTGATGCAGTAACGCAAGCCGGTGGGTTTCGGGCCGTCGTCGAAAAGGTGGCCGAGGTGGCTGCCGCAATGCGCGCAAATCACTTCCGTGCGGTGCATCCCCAGACTGTCATCGTTGCGCAGAATGACCTTTTTCTCCGCGGCCAGATCATAAAAACTCGGCCAGCCGCAGCCGGAGTCAAACTTGGTGTCCGAGGTAAAAATGATCTCCCCGCAGGCCGCGCAGCGGTAAACCCCTGGTTCCTTGGTGTTCCAATAAAGACCTGTAAATGGCCGCTCCGTGTCGGCCTGGCGCAGCACACGGTATTGTTCCGGCGTCAATTCCTGGCGCCATTCCGCGTCGGTTTTGGTGACTGGGAATTTCATGGTTTGATTCGTGGTTGAACTGGCGGTTTCAGGCATGGCAGCGATGTTGTTCGTCGGCGAGGCATTGCAGCCCACAGCCAAAATCAGCGCGCCGAGCGCGAACAAGTTATACCATTTCCCGATGAAAATCGGCACATTTCCCAGACGGTAGGGCCGTGCTGCTGCGCGGCCATCATGCCCGGCGGCGCAACAGCGCCGCCCTACCCATGGCACCGATTGTCTCCGGGAATTGGTATTAAACCTCGCTTTCATGATTCGCGTCCGAAAGGGGTCAAAAAAATTATCCATTGTCGGGACTGGCTTCTTTGCGGCGGCGAAGGTCCGCACGCCGGAGATTGCGGCGCGGGGGAGGCGCAACTGGTCGGGCCGACTGATAGTAATACTCCGGATTCCACAATCGGCCGCGCAGTGCATTCTCGAAGCCGTGTGGCCACAGAGGCGAAGCGCTGCCGGATGCCCCGGCCCCCAAAGCCTCCAGAGCCGCAGGATCGAACAGTTTCTCGAAGAGCGGAAAAATCGTTTCCTCCTCCCGACGAAAATGCTCGCGGGAAGCCTTAAGCCCCGCCCTCAGGAACCGCACCGCCTCGACGAACTCCGCAGCCAACGTGGCGTGTTGAAGGCACACATCAATCTCCTCATGGTCCTGGTACAGCTGATTCAACTCGCCCTTTTCCGCCAAGGCGTGGTCCAGCGCCGCATAGGCCAGGTTCTGTTCCACATCGGCATGGCGGGAGAGCACCCCTTCGACCAGCCGGCCGAGCAGCCGCACCTCGGCCACCGTCCGCACGTCAGGCAGAAGGCGGTCAATCTCATCAAACAGCTCGCAAAACACAGCGTGCTCGGTGGTCAGAAAATTTGTAATGATATTATTTGTGTTGATGGTATTCATGTGAATAGTTTATATCCACCAAGTGAAAAGCGCAAGGGGTGAAGTTGTGACTGTCGTGTTATTTGCGCGGGCGGCGGAGGCGGGGCTTGGTGGCCGGCGACAGCACCGCCTGGACCGCATTATGAAACGCATGAATTATCGGAAGCTTTCTCCGCCGACGGACGCAACACGCGATACCGGTGCGTCCACGGATCAATCCGGCACGCCGCGCGGTAATCGCAAAAATCGCACGGCGTCTCATGGCCTTTGCGATACGGATCCACCTGCGCCGCGCCGGAAAAAATCGCCCGCCCCATTTCCTTCAACTGCGCTTCAACGCGGTTGAACAACTTTTCAAATTCCGCCTGCGGCAGCGCTTCCGTCGAACCTTTGCGCAGCGAGCCGTCGTGATTGCGGTTGTAATTAAATTGGTCGCCGCACGGCACATCCGGGCGGTTGTCTAACTTGCCCAAAAAACTTGCGTCAAAACGTCCGGTGTGACGATAGGCAAGTTTGCGCGCGTCGTCCGCGTCTGCCAGCGCCTCATCGCGCGTGTTGCCGTGTTCGTATTGGCCGCGCAGGTTTACGTAAAAGACGCCCGCTGGAATCAGTTGTTGCACGCCAAACAGCGCGTGCGGATCCGGCCAATGACGCACCGCTGCCAGATACGCCAGCAATTGCAATTGCACGCCGTGCTCGACCAGAATTTTGTCGAGTTTTCGCTGGCCGGATTTGTAATCCATCACCACATACAACGCGCGGTCGCCGGTTTCACGGTACAAATCAATGCGGTCAATCCGGCCTCGAAGCGTGAGTTTGTGTCCTTCGCCCAAATCAATTTCCCACGCGGGCGTGCCGCCGGCGCCGAAACCAAATTCGAGTTCGGCCACCGCCGGATCAAATTCGTATTGTCCGCGCATCCAGGTTACGAGCGTTTCGACAAAATCCTGCAACGACTCCGCCAGCACGCGCGCGGTGAACCGGCTTTGCTCGCCGGTGCGCAACAAGCCGTCGCGGTAATTCAGCACGAGAACGGCGGCGATTTTGCCCACGCGTTCACGGGCGTCCGGCGGTGTGATGTCGCGCCAGCGTTTGCCTTCGGCGCTCAATTGCTCGTGGAACATTTTCAACACCTCATGCTGAAAACTGCCCTGCTCGCGCGCATCCAGCTCAAAAACCTTCCGCTCCTCGGCGCGCAACCCGGAATGAACGAAAAACTGGAACGGGCACGCGGCAAACTCCTCCAGCCGGCTCACCGAGGAGTGCAAGGTCGGGCCGAAAAGCTTTTCCGCGAGCGCGGGCGACAAACTTTCCGTCGAATCCGGCTCGCGCAAGGCGCGCAGATTTTTCATCCATTCAATCAACGCCGGAAGCTGCAACAATTCCGACCCATTCTGCCTCCTGCCTTCTGCCTTCTGCATTTCGATCAGCATCGGTGCGATTTCGCTCACGTGTTCGGTTTCGCCCAAATCTGCATCCGCGCTGAATTCTTCAATTTCGAGTCCGGGGAAAATCCGCCGCAGATGCGCGATGAACGGCGACGGATTCAGCGTCTTGCCATCTGCGTCTTGACGCGAAAAAGTCACAACGAGTTTTTCGCTGGCGCGCGTGCAGGCGATGTAGCCAAAGTAACGCTCGCGCGCCAGGCGTTCGCGCAAATCGGGACCAGGCGCGCCGGCGCGTTGGCTCATTTCGTCGCGGTCAGCGTCCGTCAGAATCGCCGGCGCGGCCGGCGCGGCGGGAAAAATCGTCTCGTTCACGCCGAGCACGAGCGCCAGTTTCAAATCGGGATTGCGGGCGCGGTCAATCGCGCCGATGAGCACTTGATCGAGCGCGGGCGGAATCACGCCGACGGTCAGGTTCGCGAGGCCGGCTTCCAAAATCGGCAGCCATTCGCGCAACGGCAGTGCCTCGTCCGAAAACGCGAGGGCGACGTTGTCGAGCCACGTGTTCATTTGCTCCCAAACGGTCAGATGAATTGACGAGGATTGAGGGTCGAGGGTTGAGGATTCCGAACCGACCAGGTTCCACTGTTCCAAAGTTTTTTCCACGCCGAGTTCATTCCACAGTTCACGCAGGGCGTTGGTCAGTTGCCCGCCTTTTGGCTTGTTTTTCCAACGCGCGAGTTGCACGGCAAAATTTTGAAAGGGCGGCAAAATTATTTCGCGCAGCCGTTCGAGGGATTTGGACAATTCGGGGTTTTCCACGATTTGAAGGGGTTCCCGCCATTTTGCGCCGTGCCAGCCACGGGCGAGCGCCTCATTTTCAAGCCGGTCAACTCCGCACGCACGGAGCGGTGTTTCCGCTTCGTCCGCGAACGAAAAACCGGCCTTCAGTGCGGCGAACCAGTCATCGTGCGGCCAGTCGAATGTGACCGTGCGGAGCGAGCTGCGGGTCAGTTCGGCCAGGGGGTGATGCGCCACAGATTCCCGCCGGTCGAGAAAGAACGGAATCCCGTAGCGGCGAAACACACGCGCCAACGGCTTGTGATAGCCGTCGAGATCCCGCACGAGCACGGCGACATCGCGAAAACGTCCGCCGTGGCGGACGAAGCGCAAAATCTCGCGAGCGGCCAACGTGGCCTCGGTCCCGGCGTTGGCACACGCGACGATACGGAGTTCATTGCTTGGGGTGAGACAGGCCTCTTGCCTGTCTGAGTCAGGCTGGAAGCCTGACCCACCCTGCCAACGCATTTCCAGTTGTTGCAGTGCCGGACTGATGAAACGATTCTTGCCCGGATCACGCTTGAGAATTCCGACGCTGACTTCGCAATCCGGCAAATTTACGATTCGCTGGCGGCACTGTTGAAATGTTTTGCCGACGGGCGACCAGATTGAGAGCCATGAAGTTTCGGCTGCGGGTTCGTTTTCCAGGCAAAACGCCAGTGTCGCGCGACCGCAAAATGGGACGACGGCGGCGAGCAAATCCAGTTCCTGCGGCGTCATTTCCGCAAAGCCGTCGAGCCACAGGCTTTGAAAGTCGAGGGTCGAGCGTCGAGCGTCGAAAGCAGAACGCAGTGTTTCGGTGGCCACATCGAGCAGGCGGTTCGTGTCCTGCAATTCGTGTTCAGCGAGCCAGTGCGTGTAGGTGTCGAGCAGCAGCGCAAGGTCGTGGAGCTTGTCCTGAAGTTCATGGCGCAAGCCGGTGCGCTGCGACAACGAACGAAGTTTGGCGGGCGTGAATTGATGCTGTTGCAGTTCGCCGAGCAACTGGCTGAGTTGTTGGGCAAAACCAGGGCGGCGGGCGCTTTGGCGAAACAATTTCAATTCGCTTTCGTGCCGCAGCAACAGGGCGCGCAAGACCATCACCCGGCCTTCCTCGGCGAGCAATCCCGATGGCATCGGGACGCCGCGCGCGTCCAGGACAAACCGCGCGAGCCGCTCGAACGAAAAAATGTTCAAGCGCGTGTACCCTTGCGGAGCGCTATCGGCGAGCAGTTGGCGTTCGAGTTGAAACGTCGCCTGCTTGGGCGCGAGCAAAACCAGCGGCGGGCCTTCCGGCGATGCCGCCAAGGCGGCACGGATTTCCGCGAGACAGCGAAACGTCTTGCCGCTGCCGGCCGGACCGAGGAGAAAATGCGCTTGCACGGACTTCTTTTCGCGCATAGACGCGAAATCGCAAGGCAATTTATCGCCAAATTTTGGCAACGGTTGGTTGGTGGAGGGCCGCGTTTTTTGTTTTCTTTCGGAAAAGTCGCATTATTATTCCTTCCCATCGGGGAAATCCCGGTTGGTTGATAACGACAATCAAATTCGAAAACTTATGCCACTGACACATACCAAAGAGCTGTTTGCAAAGGCGTTGAAGGGTAAATACGCGCTCGGCGCGTTCAACGTCAACAATATGGAGCTCATCCAGGCCATCGTTGAGGCCTGCGAAGAGGAAAAAGCACCGTTGATCCTCCAAATCTCCAAAGGCGCCCGCCAATATGCCAACCCGGTCTATCTCAAAAAACTCATCGAGGCGGCGGTCAGCCTGTCCAACATCCCCATCACCGTCCACCTGGACCACGGCGACACCTTCGAACTGTGCAAACAGTGCATTGATGAAGGTTTCACCAGCGTGATGATTGACGCCAGCCACGAGCCGTTCGACAAGAACGCCGAGATTTGCAAAAAAGTCGTGGATTATGCGCACAAATACAACTGCTCCGTTGAAGGTGAACTCGGCCACCTGGTCGGCGCGCAATTCGACGAAGGCGAGGAAGGTGGCGGCCATTCCACGAGCGGCCATTACACAAACCCGGAAGAGGCCGTTAAATTCGTCAAGGAATCCGGTGTGGACTCGCTCGCCGTCGCCATCGGCAACTCCCATGGCGCCTATAAATTCAAAGGCGAACAACACCTCGACCTCGAACGCCTCAAGGCCATTAAAAAGGCGCTCATGGACGCCAATCTCGGCGACTACCCGCTGGTGCTCCACGGCGCTTCCAGCGTGCCGCAATATCTCGTGGCCGAGATCAACAAATACGGCGGCAAGATGCCCGATGCCCAGGGCGTGCCGGAAGCCGACATTGAAGTCGCGCGGCGCGTGGGTTGCACGAAGGTCAACATTGACACCGACCTGCGTCTGGCCATGACCGCCGGCATCCGCAAGGTATTCGTGGAAAACCCAAAGGAATTCGATCCTCGCAAATACCTCGGCCCGGCACGCGCCTATGTCAAGGATTTGGTCCGGCACAAAGTCAAAGATGTTCTGTGCTGCGCCGGTCATGCCTTTGACTGAGCGAAGTCCCAATTCGGTTTTGGAAGGGTCGGCATTTTGCCGACCCTGACTTTTATTTGGAGGGCAGCGATGTGCCGTTCTACTGTACAAGAACAATAAAGTTGGAAACTGGTAATTCAGGCGAGTAAAGACGTTTGCGTCCGCCGGTGGCTGCACGCCGAAATGCTAATTCGACCCGGCTATCACATCGCCGCCGCCGAACAGCGTCGAGAAGGAAGTCTGATAGGATGGCAGGCTGATTGCTGCAAAGCAGGGTTACCAATGAAAACACCGCTGCATATTCTGCATTTGGAGCATGATCGGAATGATGCTGGACTTGTACAGGCAGCCCTTGAGGCCGAAGGCATTGCCTGCACGGTGGAGTGTGTTGAAAGCCGGGCCGATTTTGTTACGGCGCTCGAACGCGGGAACGTTGATCTGATTCTTTCGGACTATTCGCTGCCCGCGTTCGACGGGTTGTCCGCGCTGGAAATAGCGCGCACAAAATGGCCTGCCATACCTTTCATCATCGTGTCGGGGACGCCGGGCGAGGAATTGGCCATAGAGTCGCTCAAGCGCGGTGCGACAGATTATGTTCTGCAGCAACAATTATCGCGAATCGTACCAGCGGTGCGCCGCGCCATGCAGGAAGTCGAAGCCCGTGCCGAACGCCAGCGGCTCGAGGAGCAGTTCATCGAAGCGCAAAAAATGGAAGTGATGGGCCAGCTCGCCAGCGGCGTGGCGCATGATTTCAACAATATTCTGGCCGTCATCATCGGCTACAGCGATTTGATACGTCAGGAACTCGGCCCCGACCATCCCCTGCGCAAATATGCCGAGGAGATTTGGCAAGCGGGGGAGCATGCGACCAGGTTGACGCGACAACTCCTCGTCTTCAGCCGCAAACAGAAGGTGCAACCCGTCGTGCTCGACCTCAACGAGGTGGTGAAAGACCTGGACAAAATGCTGCGGCGGCTCATTAACGAGAACATCGAATTGACTGTAGTCCCCGGAAAACGAATCGGACGGGTCAAGGCTGACGCAGGCTACGTCGGGCAAGTGCTGGTAAACCTGGTCGTCAACGCCCGCGATGCCCTGCCCAACGGCGGCCAACTCTCCATCGCTACCAGCAACGTCACTTTGGACGAGAATTATGTGCGCACGCACCCGGAGGTGACTCCCGGCGACTATGTGATGCTCGCCGTCAGTGACACGGGCGTCGGCATGACCGACGAAGTCAAAGCGCACTTGTTTGAAGCGTTTTTCACCACGAAGCCCAAGGGCAAAGGCACGGGTTTGGGTCTGGCCACCTGCCAGACCATCGTCAAACAATCCGGTGGTCATATCGTCGCTTACAGTGAGTTGGGCAAAGGCACGACGTTCAAAGTTTATTTCCAGCGAGTGAACCAACCTCTCGAGGTTGCGGCTCGACCCACCCCAAGCGGGCCGTTGCCGCGCGGCACGGAAACCTTGTTGGTCGTGGAAGATGAGCCGGCCGTGTGTCATTTGGCCAATAATGTGTTGGGAAATCAGGGCTACACTGTGCTCTGGGCGATGAACGGTCAGGATGCATTACGCGTGGCTCGTGAGCATAAAGGGCCGCCGATTCGTTTGGTCATCACCGATGTCATCATGCCGCAAATGGGCGGCAAGGTGATGGCCGAGTGGCTGAAATCCAGTTATCCAGATCTTAAAATCCTCTTCACTTCAGGATACACGGACGATGCCATCGTGCATTATGGCGTGTTGGATCCCGGCGTCGCGTTCCTATCCAAGCCCTACACCCCGGCCACCCTCACCCGCAAAGTACGTGAATTATTGGATACCCAATGAACCAAGCCACTTATAAAATGCATCATAAACCCCTGAGGAGTCTGCTCCTGTTGGGTTCCGTGCTCCTGTTCATCGGGGGGCCTTTCCAAGCCTCGGCGCTGGATCCGAATCGAAGCATTTATCAGTACAATTGCCGGACGTGGAGGCGGGCCAACGGGCTGCCCGCCAATGCGGTCACGGCGATTGCACAAACCGAGGACGGACGTTTATGGTTGGGGACATCCCAGGGATTGGTTTTTTTCGATGGCGTGGGGTTCCGCGTTTTCAGCCTGTCCGGAAAGGAGGGCATCGAGAGCAAGGTTATCAACGGCCTGGCGCGGCGTTCCGGCGGGGGCCTTTGGTTCGGACTGGAGCGGGGGAGCTTCGGCTATTTTGACGGCGAGCTATTCCATTCGTTGCAGCGAGACGAGTGGGGCGGGCCTTTTGCGACCGTGCATTCCGTGCTGGAGACGCATGACAGAAAAATGCTGTTGGGAGGGTCCGGGCTGGCCGGAAACTGGATAAACACCAATACCTTCAACTCGCTGCTGCCTACCAACAATGCAGATGTGTTCTCGATATACGAAGACCCGCACGGGCGGATCTGGATGGGAACGGCGGAACACGGGCTGTTCTACTGGGAGAACGGGCGCTTGACGCCATTTCCCGACCGGACACTCCGGAACGCGGTCATCTCCGCGATTGCAGTGGACCGGGCCGGAAACATTTGGGTGGGAAGCGCAAGCGGATTGCGGTGTTATGGACCCAACTTTCGGCCTGTGCCGTCGCCTGAATTCGCTTCCCAACCGAAGGCGTTGCTGGTGGACCGGCATGGGGTGCTGTGGATCGGAACCGTCAATTCCGGCCTGGTTCGTTACCAAGGGGGGGTGTTTACCTCCCTGCGCAAACAGGACGGGCTGGCCAGTGATCGCATCCTGTCACTGGCCGAGTCGGACGACGGGAGTTTGTGGGTGGGGACCGAAGACGGCTTGAGCCAGTTGTCGGATGTGAAGTTCCCGATCTTTTCCACGACGGAGGGCCTGTCCCTGGAGGCCTGCCTTTCGGTGGCGGCATCGCCAAGCGGCGGCATCTGGGCGGGCACGCCGAACGGCGTGTCCAACTACCGCGACGGGCAGTTCGCGAATTTTGGCTTCAACGGGGCGGATGGCTTCCGTTCGCGCTGGATCAAACGAGTCTTCGCGGCCCGCAACGGCGACGTGTATTTCATCGGGGCCCGCAAGAATCTCGACCGGTTCCGCGATGATCACGTGATCATGAGCTGGACCAACAGCGTCTGGCCGCGCGCGGTGGCGGAGGATTCGCACGGCATCCTGGTGGCATTGGCCGGAGATTTGATGCGCATTGAGAGCGATAAATTGGTGCCCATTTGCCTCGCCGACGGGTCAACGGTTTCGCTGCG
>Ga0208038_1000785_pt1 | contig 21112 bp, 18 predicted proteins | sample June2015DPH_16_1_FD_184714 | JGI IMG/M metagenome (GOLD analysis project Ga0208038, IMG submission 184714) | Peatland microbial communities from SPRUCE experiment site at the Marcell Experimental Forest, Minnesota, USA - June2015DPH_16_100... | ecosystem: Environmental > Terrestrial > Soil >...
GTTACTTTGATTTCTGTGGCAGGCTCAAAAACGATTTTCTTAGGCATATCTAGATGTTATTAACCGTTTATACATATAAAACTATCATTTACGCCAAAACGAACATAGTTTTCACACACTCTCAACAAGCTGGCGCGCGTCAATTTAAGCTGCCACGGTTACATTAGTTGAGTCATTGGTAAAATAGTCACGACTGTCTAGAGAGAAATACAAGAAAAAAAGTTAAAAGAGAACACGTGCGGTTGAAGCTTTCAAAAGTTAACTCTTGCAAACCTGTCTGAATCAATTAAAAACAAGTTTGGTCTGCATTCAATTAACAGTTGAAGGCAAGTTGCATCCTAACCAGAAGCCTCTTCGTTTGACCCCCATGCTTCTTTAAATTTTAAGCTCTTATGAGCTAAGATTACTCAAAAACGGGCTTTTTTGAGTAAGCGTTAATTTGCAGTGTTTGGTAATTCGTTGTGAGGTTTTCGTTTTAAACGTTTGATGGCTATTACTGGGAAGATTGAAATGATTACGGCGACTGCTACGCCGATGGCTAGCGAAAGTCCTATTGATGCTGATAGTGGCGTCGGAGGCACTGCGAATTGTATCGTCACTGGTAAACCTCCCAACGACCCCCAATTTACCTGATTAGTGTTGAATTGCGTTGTATACCATACATAGAAGTTATTGGCGTCTTGTGTGTAACCTTGGTCTTGAGCAGGCTGGCCATTGATGTACACTACTGGGCTTGTCCCGTAGGGTATGGCGGTCTTTGGAATAGTCATGTTAACAAAGCCTACTGTTCCGTTTGACCCTGTTATTATGAGGGACACTGTGGTTGTTGTGGTGGATTGGTATGGTGTGATTGTGGAGCTGGATATCTGGGAGCCGGTTATGTTTCCGCTGATTGCAAGATCAACTGTTGCACCACTACCTGTCGTTGCCGACACAGTTGTTGCTGAAGGAATTAGAGTAGGTGATGGTTTTGGTGATGGAGTTGGCGCAGGGGTCGGAGCGGCAGTAGGTACGGGTGTTGGAGTGGGCGTTGGAGTTGGCGCTGGATTCACTGTAACTGAAACAGCGTTAGAAGCAGGAGAAGTAACTGGAGTAGTAGCGCTATCAGTCACCGTACAAGTGACCGAATGCGAAGTTCCCGCAGCAGTGTAAGAATAGCTTGAACTGTTAGTGCCAACTGCTGTGCCGTCTAGGTACCATTGATAGGACAGAGTACCTGAACCGCCACTGGTCGTTGCGGTGAACGCTTGAACCTGACCAACAGTCAAAGTAAGCGGACCAGCAGGAGCGATACTCACAGTCGGCGAAGCAGCCACCGTAACTGTCGCAGCAGTAGACTGAGCTGAAGCCGCGCCTAAACTGTCAGTAACCGTTACAGTAATCGAGTAAGCACCCGGGGAAGCAGGAGAATAATTAAACGTTGACGCAGTCTGACCACTCTGGGCAGACCCGCCCACATACCACTGATAACTTGTGTAAGTGCCTGAACCGCCGCTAGGAGTAGCAGAGAACGTCTGAGACTGACCAACATCCAAAGTAGCAGATCCAGGAGAGACAGTAACAGTGGGAGCAGCATTCACCGTAACCGAAGCCGCTGTAGACGTAACCACAACCGGGGTAGTGGCGCTGTCAGTCACCTGAAGCTCAAAGCTCCAAGATCCAGTGGTCGTAGAGCCAGAAGTAACAAAAGAGTAGCTAGATGAAGTCGCGCCGTTAATCGTCGAGTAAGAACCGGCGCCAGGAGCCTTCTCAAGCCACTGATACGTATACGGAGAAGTACCCGTAGACACAGCAGTAGAACTCAAACTGCTAGTCTGACCCTGATCAACCGTACTCTTGGAGGCAGAAGCAGTCGGAGCAGCCAAAGCAGAATTCACCGTAACCGAGACGGCGTTAGAAGCAGGAGACGTAACTGGAGTAGTAGCGCTGTCAGTCACCTTACAAGTAACCGAGTACGAACCAACCGACCTGCTGAAAGAGTAAGTAGAACTAGTCGCGCCGGAAACAACAGAGCCGCCCAAATACCACTGATAATTAATAGTGCCTGAACCGCCAGTAGGAGTAGCTGTGAAAGTCTGAGACTGGCCAACATCCATCGTAAGAGGACCAGCAGGAGCGATACTCACAGTCGGCGAAGCACTCACAGTAACCGTCGCAGCAGAAGAAGTCACCACTGCTCCCGCGCTATCAGTCACCTGAAGCTCAAAGCTCCAAACACCCGTAGCCGTAGAACCAGAAGTAACAAAAGAATAGCTAGATAAAGTCGCACCGCTAATTGACGAGTAAGAACCAGCACCTGAAGCCTTCTCAAGCCACTGATACGTATACGGAGAAGTACCCGTAGACACAGCAGTAGAACTCAAACTGCTAGTCTGACCCTGATCAACCGTACCCGCAGAAGCAGACACAGTCGGAGCAACCAACGCAGAATTCACCTTAACAATAGGCTGTGAACCACCTATAGTAAATGCTGTCCCACTTTCGCGTGTATTGCTATAAACTGTGGTTGTCCAAGTGTATGAACCCGCAGAAGATGGATTTGTTGCGGAGAAAACAACCGTAACACTTTGTCTGGTGGTTATTCCTTCATTAGAACTAGAAGCTGTAAAGGATATAGTTGGCGAAGATACAGATCCTGACCAAGACTGCCCTCCTGATGCCGTTACATTATTCAATGAAACGGTAGTGTACCCTGTGGGAATCGTTATGGTTCCGGAACTCATGTTACTGCTGCCAGTGTCAGTGAATGTAATAGTGTATGACACACCGGTTAAACCAACATCCGTTGATGCTGGCGATATCCTCGCAGTGTAGGTGTACGTAGCAGCTTTGGCTTGCATACTTGCGAGTGCGCAGATTGATAGCGAAATTAGAAATGCGATTATTAGGATTTGTAGTTTCTTCATGTTTTTTCATCCTGATGTTTCTTGCCGACTTAGATTTGGGTTAATTGTCCATTTGCGACACACGTTCCCAGCGCCTTTTAACTTTTTCTAGCGCGTAATTCCTCCTTTTTCATGTGCGCCCTTGATGTATACCTCAGAGCAAACCCATAATGCTTTTGGTCGAAGTGGATTTAGAAGATTAGGTTCTGAAGTTTTGAGCCAGCTAACAGAGTGAAAGAAAATTTGTGGTTGCCCGAAGTTGAAGAAAGGCGGCTTTTTAGTGGCGGTTACTTGTTTGAACGCGGTTTTAGTGGGTTTTGTTTGCGTTAAGCATGAGCATGTGCTTGCTATGGATGCTAGTTACCTTCGCAAACTTTGTTAAGTTGGCTTCGCAAAATTTTGTTAAAGTTGACAATTAACGTTAATTGATTTTTCAAAAAGTCATAATAAAGATGCGAGCGGTAACAGGGTTTGAAAATTCAGGGGAGAGAGAGAAAAATGAAAACACACAACTTAAGGAAAACGTTGCGTTCCATAAACTTTAGGAAGCTCGCAAAACCAGCAGTTGTAAAAAATATGAAATTGATGAAGAGGCATGCGTGTTTTTCTGTTTTTGGATTGACACGCTGCATACGAAGCAACGTATTTGTGCGGCGGATAATTACGGCAAAACTAAAACTCTCGATAATAACCGCAATAATCGCATTAGTCATAATTGGACTTGCTTTTTCAATTACTACTTTTTCAGCCGTCACCACATCTACAACCTTGGCTTCCAGCGGTACAGTGTCCACATCAGCAAACTTAGCCGTGTATGCTGACAGCGGATGCACCCAGCCTCTGAGTTCCATAAGTTGGGGAACCTTAACTCCTGGGGGAGCCATCACTCAAACCATTTATCTCAAAAACACCAGCAACGGCCTTTCATTAACTCTGAGCATGACGACAAATAGCTGGAGTCCCACAAGCGCGAATGGGCCAATAACCATAACATGGGACCAAGAAGGCACAATACTCCAGCCCGCGCAATCAGTAGCGGCAACCTTAACCCTGACTGTCTCCTCAAGCATAAGTGACATCACAGGCTTCAGCGTCAACATATCCATAACAGGCACAAATTAGGGTGGGCAATATTTTGAAAAAACATTTGACACATTGGAATATGAATTTATGCAGTTCACGCGTGCTGGAGCGTCCAACAGACAAAACGCCAAATGACTTTCACGAGCGAACACACAAATGAAAAAACAATTCTTCGTCATCCTAACAGCCATCATTATTTTGACAGCACTCTATGTAAACGTAGGCAACGCATCTCAACAAACGTCATTCACCATCCAATCAAGCGGAGTTATACAACAAACATCAACACAGACACCTACCCCAACGCCTATAACAACTTCTACTCCAACACCAAATCCAATGTCTTCTCCAACCCCAACAGCAACGTCAATATCTTCCCCTACCCCAACCCCTACACCAACACCAACCCCTACACCAACACCAACCCCTACACCAACACCAACCCCTACACCAACACCAACCCCTACACCAACACCAACCCCAAGCCCAATTGAGACGTATTCGTATATCATGAGCGTCTCAGGCGCAAATTACGAAATGACAGATGGAACCACGGGACAAATAGTCTTTCAAAGCACAAGCTCCAGCCAAGTATTCAGTAACGTTGTTGGAAACTGCTCAGCTGGCTCCAGCATCTATGTCGAGAGCGGTACTTACACGGTAGATTCGATGTGGACTATGCTTAATGTCAACGATGTCACCATGAATTTTGAAAGTGGAGCTGTTCTTGTTGCCGCAAACGGATTAGATACTTCTGTTTTAATGATTGGAGAACCAAACCACCCAAGCAACAACATCCAAGTAAACGGCATCACAATAAACGGAAACGCAGCAAACCAAGTGATAACAAACACACAAATAGACTATGCATTAGTCACTGGATATCCCGACGGAATCATTATAGCAGGTTCTAATGACCAGATTGCAAATGCAAACATCTATAATTGCCGCATTATGGGCGTAGGTATTCTATGGACAAGCGATTACGGAAGCTTAACTTATAACTCGAACGACGGCATAAAGAATAGCAACATTTACGATTGTGGCTGGAACGGTGTCATATTCTACGGTGGAAACGCAAATTACTTAATTGACTCGCAAATTTATGGTTGCAGTGACGTTGGCGTAAGTTGCACGGGTGGCTCTGGCAATGTGGTAACTGGCAATTACATTCACGATATGAACGGAAACACAGGCTCAGAAAACTGTGAAAGTGCCATATCTATCGAAGGCGGGGATAGCGATTTAATAACTAACAATACTATTTACAACGCCTGCATTGGAATAAGTAATAGTGGTTGGGATAACTGCATTATTGCATATAACACTATAAGTTGCAGTCCAAGCTATGATGCACCATTCGGCTATGGAGGATCATGGGCACCAAATAATCCTTACGTTGCTGGAGAAACATGGGGAATCGAGCTTACAGGTAGCAACAACACAATTATAGACAACACCATTACAGGGATGCTAGCTAATGCAACGTCAGGTTATTATAATACTGGCGGCGACGGAATATGGTTGGCTGGCGAGAACTCCAGCTATATAAGCGGAAACATTATTTCCCAATGCCAAGGCTACGCAATTTACGCGAACAGTGGTGACGGCGTCTCCATTAATAATACTTTGATAGGAAACACATTTTCTGACAATACAAATGAAGTTTACGATAACAACGTTCCCGAAAACACGCTAATAGCTAATAGCTGATAGCTCACCTGAAAATTAACGCTCAGTTAGCAACACCCGTTTTTAGGCTCATTTTATTATTATTTAAACTTTAAGGCGCACTAACACTACTGCAAGAAAAGCAACCATGTCAGAAGTGAATGCTATCACGCCCGCAACCTTCCTTTTTTCCTCAAAATTCCCGGTAAGTTTAAAATAATTGCGATGTCCACAAAGGTGAAATAGATGCTTCAAATCGAGCAAACAAGAATTAACCAAGTTGCAGTTGTAAGGAGGGTGTACCAAACATTGGTTTCTACAAACAGCGGATTATCTGAAATCAATATTGAATATGCCGGGTTGAGCTTTTAAACTACTTGTTTCCAAACTGCTACTTATACGTAGACCAAGCGTTTTTTAATTGATTCTGGTATGCGTGCAAGAGTTAACTTTTGAGAGCTCCAACCGCTATTTAGCGTCTTTTAAACGTTTTTTGTGATATTTCACTCTATCCAGTCGTGACTATATCAATAGTGCTCTTGTCAGTGTTTCTCTCATTATGATGGCCGTCAAAAAAAAGGTAAAGACCTTCTCTAACATTTCCGGTTAAGGAACTTTGGACGTTGCTGGATACGTGTGGTACCCCATTTAAAAGTAGTTCTCGTCTTCAAAATGGAAAGCTCAACCTCTTGCGTGACTTTGGATTCCTTTTGGTTTTCGAGGTTTGTCTTTAAAGTATTCTGTGCCTACGTGCTTAGCTCGGTTAAGCCACCTGTATACGGTTTGTCTGGTGGTGTCAAAGAGTCCGCGATGCGGGTTACTGCCAAACCTTTCTTAACAAGCTTATTGAAGGCTCCTCTGATGTCGGGAGACAGTCTCACACCATCCACCCGTAAAACGAGTATGCAATGTCCACAGAAATAAGAGTAACGTTAGACGGCTGACTTTACACTATCAGTTCTTTAACTATTTCCATTTTTTTCTCTTTACTGGCAGTATTTTGACCATTCACAGTTCATGCTTTGAAACATGAACCAAAAGCAGACAGCGGACTTAAAACCATTTTTCACAATTTTCGGGACAAAGCAGCGCGCGTTGGGATGCCTCTTTTTGCCACTAAAACAACTAAATGTGCGAAAGCTTTAATTATTTTTCAATGGGAAATTTAATTGTTTATAGCGTACACTAGCAGGGCAATAAAATGCTAAAAAGGCGAAGCCGAGCATAACTGGAAATGAAAGTTAAAATGCTTAAAAGACGAGGAGATTGCCCAAAAATGGGCGTTGCTAACTGAGCGTTAATCTCCAGTGTTTGGTAACTCGTTGTCAGATTTTCGTCTTCGACGTTTGATGACTATTCCTGAGAAGATTAAACTGATTACGGCGACGATTATGACAACGGCAAGTAAGAGATACAAAGGTGTTGATGACGAAATTGGTGAGGGCGATGTCGGAGTGGCAGTAGGTATGGGAGTTGCAGTGGGTGTTGGTGCAAACGTTGCCGAGATGGTGTATGCAGTCTGGACACTATTGAAGGTGTACGAGCTAACAGCGCCAACAGAACTGCCATTCACCGCAACATCAACTATGTAATAGCCAGCGTTCGCTGTTATAGTGAAGCTTTGACTGCCACCATAGTTGACGCTTACAGAGCCGCTTGGAGTGATAGCGCCATTAGCTCCAGCAGAAGCACTAATAATAGGATTCACCGTAAATGTGTTACTCGTTCCAGTATGGCCACTACCATCATTCACACCAATACTAACGCCTGAACCAGCACTAGTCACCGTAACTGAACCAGTCCAAACACCATTCGAGAAACCACCAGTCGCAGAAGACGGAAAAATAGACCGAGCAGAATACGTCAAAGACGGAGTACCACTATAGCCCGTAACCGTGTTCCCAAACAAGTCCTTAGCCGTAACCGTCACGCTGAAAGCAGAACCAGCAGTCTGAGGACTACTAACAGCGCTGAAGACAAAATGATCCAGACCGCCAGCATTGACCGTCAAACCAGTCTGAGAGCCAGTAATCGAGTTAGACACCGTATCCGTCGCAGTAATCGACTGAGAACCAGCAGTCACCAAAGTAACAATAAAAGAGCCAACACCATCAGTGAGTTGAGCATTCGCAGGTAAAACCGCTTTGCTGTCACTTGAAGTAATTGCAACTGTACCCGCATAACTTGTAACTGTATTGCCATATGCGTCTTTAGCCGTAACCGTAACAATGTGAGGAACATCAGCAATAGTAGGACTCGGGAAACCAGTAACCACAAAGTGAGTAGTGCTAGTAGTCACCGTCAAGCTAGCCGATGCTGACATATAGGCGGTGGCAGAAGCACCCAACGAAACAGGTCCAGCAGCAGTAGTCATTAAATAGAAACTGGAGCTGCTACTTGAACCAGCACTTATCGTAACACTCGAAATCGGAGTGGTACCGGGAGAATTTGAATACCACACGCCACTCGGAGACAAAGTAACCACAATGACCGAACCGGCATTAACATGGTTACCATACTGATCTTGCAACTGAACCGTAATCGCCCCAGAAGTCACACCAGCACCCAAAGAAGCAGGCACACTCACAAAAGCCAGCTTAGAAGCAGCTGCAGTAGTCACCGTAAACGTGTTACTTGTTCCAGTATGGCCGCTACCATCATTCACACCAAGAGTAACGCCTGAACCCGCAGTAGTCACTGTAACCGAAGTCGACCCAACACCGTTAACGAAGGCATTTATAGTTAAAGGACTAATGGACCCAGCAGAATACGTCAAAGACGGCGTACCAGCATAGTTTGTAACCGTGTTGCCATACACGTCCTTAGCCGTAACCGTTATGCCGAAAGAAGAACCAGCAATCTGAGCACTACTAATAGCGCTGAAGACAAAATGATCCAGACCAGCAGGATCAACCATGAAGCCGCCACTCGTCCCAGACGCTCCACCAGCTCCAGTAACGGTGATAAAGTCAGATCCCGCTTGGGTAACAGTGACGGAACCAGTCCAAACACCATCTATGAAGTCGCTAGTAATCGTCGGGCTAATTGTACCAGAAGTGTCACTCAAAGATGGCATACTATTATAGCTTGTAACCGTGTTCCCTGAAGAATCAACAGCCTTAATCGTTATCTTAAAGGGCGTACCAGCTGTTTGAGGACTACCAATAGTATCAAAGACAAATTGATTCAAAACACCTTGGGTTAGTACTAGATAATCGGAGTAGTTCATGCCGCCCATGTGGTTAACGAGAATTACTCCAGCGGCGTCTAAAGTGTAGTTCGCCACTCCACTGCCAGTCCAGTCGTCATGTGGCGGTTCACCAGTCTGCACAAGACTCCACTGTTGCATAGATGGTGTCGGAGGAGGAAGAGCAAAATCACAGTAACCTATGCCATATTGGTCAAGAATCGTAAGCGTAGCATTAAACCAAGTTGACTCATTAGCCGGATCATACGCCCAATTATTATAACCCATTTCAAAAATAACAAGAGGATGCACAGCCGCAACACTAAGCACACCCGTAACATTCAAACCATAAAGCATATTCGAATAACTATAAATCTCTTGATACCCACTTTGCGTTAAACCTGCTTCTCTGACCGACGAATTGTAGAAGCTAAAACGGTACAAATGCGTACTATAAATCAAGTTCCCTAATGGGTCACTCAAAGGATAAGCATTCACCCAAGACATATCAAAACGAGGACTCACCCCATTAAGCCAATTAACACCACCGTTCCCCCAATCATACGCAACACCCAAATAATACATGATATTAATAGGCTGAACCGCACCAACATCACGAATACGAGTTATACACTGCTGAGCAACGCTAAACCATTCTGCTTCGTTGCCACTGGGCTCATTCCACAACTCAAAAATAACAGTCGGATAACCCTTCAACGTCGAACTGACGTTTCCCCAAAGATTCACAAAATCAGCACTACTGTTTAAAACATTGTTTCCAGGGTCTTCCCATGGATTAACATTTAAGACCTGACCTTCATACGGGTTGTTATTATAAAAAGTCAAGTCAGTGTAAATGCCCCTGCTAGCAGCCTGAGTAATAACATATTCAATATTGCTTTGATAATTATGAGAATTATCAAGCCAAAACTGCACACAAAGCATTAGTCTGAGAGCATTGCAGTTTGATGCTTGCATAAAGTTAAGCGTGTCTTGAACGGCTGTTGAATCCCAAGTGTTTACTTCAATGGTGCCGGAGGGTAACATCCATGATCCACTTTCGTTAAATGCGAAATATTTGTAATCCATGCCTTTCAAGATTAAAGGCGCTCCATTAGCGCAGAGCTTGTTTCCTTTAACGCTTAAACCTGATAAAGGCGTGCCTGCTTTGACTTGCATACTTGCTAGTGCGAAGATTGATAACGAAATTAGAAAGGCAATTATTAGGATTTGTAGTTTCTTCATGTTTTTTCATCTTGACGTTTCTTGTCGGCTTAGATTTGGATTTATTGTCCATTTGCAAGGCAAATGAGCGGTAATTTTGGGGTTTAGCAACTCATTGTCAGGTTTTCGTCTTAAGCGCGCGCTCAGCTGATCCCTGTATTTGGAGATGGCAAGAGAGATTCGTCGCTTATCGGGAAAACAGGAAAATACTTTCCACTTTTCACAATTTGAATTAAAGCTTTGATAAAGCGCGCGCCATTTAAGAAGGATATTACAGTAAAAAGTTGAAAAGGTGTTAGTCACGCTGGATTTAAGCTTTTCTCTTCTTTGCAATTATAACCGCGACAAAGGTCATAATTAATGAAACAACCAACGCTATTCCTGTCAATTGGAGAGGGAACTCTGGAACTGTGGGTGAAGGTGCGCTTGTGGAGGTTTGAGTAAACACAATGGATACATCATGTGTAACAAAACCAATGGATTGCCCAGCATTACTGAAACTGGTTGTATACCACACATAATTATTGTTGCTGTCCTGAGTGTAGCCCTGGCTTGAAGCTGGCTGACCGTCAATGGAAATTGTCGGCTTAGTTCCGTAGGACACCGCACTCTTGGGAATTGTGATATTGCTAAAGCCTGTTGTGCCGGCCGCACCAATTACAGTAAAAGACAATGTTGCTGTTAGGGCAGATTGGTCGGTAGCGATTTTAATGTTGTTCATCTGGGAGCTAGTTATGTTTCCGCTGATTGCAAGATCAACAGTCGCACCACTAGCTGTCGTCGCCGTTACAGTTGTTGCTGAGGAAGCTGCTTGTACACTTAATGGAAATAAAACTAAGCTAAAAAAGAAAACTATGCAAATTAGTGTTGCTAATTTGAGTAACCTGTTCATAGCATTAGACACTCATCTTTTTTGTAGCGCCATTACTATTTAGGTCTTACTGCGATTTCTGTAATGTATTCTTGCAGCTAAAGGGCGTTGGTATGTGAAGCGTAAAACGTGTTGGGAGTTGACAATTTCCTGCGCGCGCTCTTTGATTTTATGGCGCGTTAGTAACCCTTTTGTGGCTAGATAGGAGTATTGTTTTCATAGTCCTAGTTATAGGAATTAGTTGGTGGAAATTAGGGAGAAAAATGAAAGAAGAAAAAATTGAAAAGAGTTCATGCAGGTGTGTTATGTTGTGTTTGTAACTGTTCCAATGCCATAATCAGTGTATCCTGTGGTGCAATTTGATAGGTTATTTTGGTTTATTGTATTATAATAACATGCACTTGTGGTTGTGTAGGTTAGGTAAATACTGCCTTCTTTAGAAACAGAAGCCCAACTTGTTGGGTTAAATGGATTCGGCAAAGTTGGATAAGTTACACTACCATAATTCAGAGCTTCTTGATTATATGACCCAGAGTCATAATAATACGGGTATGAGCCGCTTGAAATGAAACCAAGCCAATAAGTCCCAGCGCCACTAAAACATAAGAAATGGGGAAAGTAACCCATCCAGGCGTAGTCCCGACTGATATCTCTTGACTTGTTGCTAACAAAGTATCAGGTGTACCCGAAATATCACTCCATATTCCCGCTTTCATGTTAACTGAACTGCTATAACCAGCAACATAAGCACTAATAGATTGTGCATAGCGCGCATAAGTGTTCATTAATTGTTTTTGGGCTGATTTTTTAGAATAAAGCTTTTATTTGGTTTAGTTAAGTTTTTAGAGGTGAGAATGTCAAGGGATAGTTGAAACAAGCCTCAATGGAGGTGATAAACCGTTTTGGACGGTTATCAACGCCTACCCGTTGACACCCTCAAACTCTTGTTCTCCCAGATTGATATAAGCTTAACTGTGAAGCAGGTCGAGGCTAGGTATGTCAACTCTGGAAAAGGCAGACCGCGCTACCCAGTGCGTTCCATGCTTCTGACTTTGTTGTTCATGCGCTTCGAAGCCATACCCTCATTGAGAAAACTGTGCAGAAGGCTGGAGAGGAGGCGTTACGCCCGAAAAATCTGTGAGTTCACAGAGGACACAACCCCGAAACACAACACTTTCAGCCTGTTCATTAGCCGTGCTGGACCAAACACGATTGAAGGCATGTTCATGGAGCTCAGGGACCAAGCACTCAAAATGGGCATAGTAGACAGTGACTTGGCTGTTAAAGTCAGCGTGGACAGCACTTTTATGAAGGCGAATTCGAGGCGCGGGAGGAAGGGAGGCTTAAGCGATAGGGGCGCAAGAGTCGGCAAAACTGACCGCAGAAACTATGAGCTGGGCTGGAGAGCCCACACCGTCACGTCCATGTCAGCCCTTCCATTAACCTATATTGTTAGGGCTGCAAACGTCAACGACAAAGACTTAGTTGACCCATTGTTGAAGCAGGCTCCACGGTTGGTTAAGCGTCACGGGAAACGCATTAGTTACGTCATAGCGGACAGGCAGTACTATTCAGCCGATGTTTTCGCGGCGGTGAGAAAGCTGGGGGCTGAACCCGTCATTCCGTACCTGTCTAACGTGAAGGATCCGTTGATAGATTTGTGGTTGACGAAGCGCTTCAAGGTGAAGGGCGATCCGAGGCTGGTGAAGCTTTACAAGTTGAGGATGTCTGTTGAAAGAAACTTCAAGGCTGGAAAGCTCGAGCTCATGATGGAAAACCTTCGCTGGAGAGAAGTAGCCAAAGTCCGGATGCACGTGGCCCTATGCTTCGCATGCATATACGCCGTGGCAATCTTGGCTCACAGGATAGGCAGACCGGAACTTGCAAACAGCATAGCAGCCTTCACTTACTAAACGCCTAAAAAAGCTCCATTCGCGAAATCAAGCTAAAAAAGAATTAATGACCACTTATGCGCGCTTTTCCTACTTCTTCCTGAACTTTGCCTTTTGTTTTCTCGATCTTACCCTTTGCTTCTTCTTTGTCCATTAAAAATCATCAAAAAATCTACTCTCATAGCAGTTAATAAACAAATGGGCGCTAACGTTTTGAAATAAACTGAACCTAAAAATAATTCAAAAACGCACATATGTGCTTCTAAAAAGATTAAATAGAAAGTGTGATGACGCTGTATGTGTTTGTTCACAGTCACACATCTTAAAATAAAAGGTTCTAAGTTAGGGTAAGTGAGGCTTTTGAGAATGGGCTTACTCGATTTGCTTTTCGTAGTTGCTGTGATACTTATCGTACTGTGGCTTCTTGGTTTTGTCTTCAACCTTGGCGCCATCATATGGCTACTGCTTGTTATAGCCATCATTATAATAGTTGTCCGATTGGCTTCAGGACGCAGAGTATAGCGTAAGCCAAGCAGCCGTGTAAAATTTTATCCAACCAAAGAACTTTTTTGTGGGACCTATTCACTTGAAGAGTCAGACTGTACGCTTTACTGAAACAAAATACTGTGTCCAATTTACGATAAGAAAAGAGTTTTTGGGCTTGCTTGGTTTTTAATTTTTTCGATTAGCGGCTAAACCGTAAACTGTTACGGCCAAGCCGATGATTGCCACGAGGGCCCCGCCAACCGCCATAAACTTGTCTTGAGCCACCTTACTCCGTACCGCTGAGGAAAGAGACTGCGATATTTGTCCCAGCAAACCGCCGTATTGCTGCAAATTGGAATAGCCAATCCAGAAAACCACAAGACCGATAACCAACAGGAAAACGCCAACCGCCAATGCTCCAGCTCTCATTTTTTTTGCCTCGCACTAACATTTACATTTATACATATACAATTTTGTGACTGAGAGGTCACCAAAATGATGTTAATCATCGTCGTGGTGTTCATCGTGGACGACTACTACGGTGCGTCTATGTCCATAGCCCGCGAGATTTCCTATCGCTGCTGATATTAGCGCGACAACTAGGAATACTATGCCTGCGTACAGTAAGCTACTGTCTGTTAGGGAATGTATGCTACCGCCTGTTAGGAAATAGGTTATTATGGCTGCTAAGGCTGCGATGGGGAATGCAAAGAGGAAGCCGATGACTATCACTATTATCAAGGCAATTATGAGAAAGACTATTGCGAGCCACCAGAACGAACCTGCTGGCGGGAGAACGACTTGTAAAGAGAATATCAAAGAGATTCCTAATTAATTTGCGTTTCCGTCCCTTATATTTATTTCTGAAAAAATGATCCTCAAGCAATCACTAGCGCTATGCAACTGTACTTTAGCGAAGAATCATTAAGAAACACAATAGAGTTCGGTTGGTTTGTTTTGTTTGCAGAAATAGGTTTGAATTTTGGCTTATTTTGAAGAAAAAAGAGGTTTAATGTTTTGATGGAGGTCTAATGTCGTTTTCTAAGTACCAAAAGAGCTATGGCGACCACTATTATAAGCGCGCCAGCTTGTTGCTAATTCGATTTCTTTGTGTTAACGTTTGTTTACCCTTACCTTGCGAGCATAGTGATTGACCTCGCTTTTTCTGGCCTGCCTAGCCTCAACGCTACCACCCCATTGAGCAGCATGGCGATCATGCCGAGCAACGCATGCGTAGTTATTCGTTCGAGACCTCTAGCCCTATGCCTTTCAAGACAAAGCTGCTCCTTCTGCCTCGAATTCACCCGCTCAACCCCGCTTCTCTGCTTGTAGAGCTGTTTCTCTACGCTGGGACCATGCGTTCTGAAGTACTTGTCCACTCGTAGCACATTAGCCTCTTCTTTGTTCTGGTTGGCCGGATAGGGAATTACCGCCTTGACACCGCATGCTGAAAGCTCCTCTCTTAGTTTTCTGCTTGAATACTGTGAATCTGCAATGAAGGTTTTAATTCGATGTTCGGTTACCTTCCAAGCTTTGCGAAAAAGGGCTGGAGCATGCTTCTTCTCGTTATCGTTCGCAGGCGCAGCGATAACTGCCAAGGGCAACTCTGACTTTGCATCTGTGGCTATGTGCAGTTTGTAGCCGAGCTCGTAGGTTTTTCCGTCTCTTCCAACCCTCGCTTCTGGGTCAGACTTTCCACGACTGTTATCGTGCGGGTCACGCCGGCTGTACGCGTTGACGAACGTAGCGTCAGAGTCTACCGTTTCGCCGCTTATAACACCGCCCCGTAATAACTCCTTGAGCAGTTTGTTCATGATTCTCTGAAGCCTTCTGTTTCCGACGCGCTTCTTAAACCGTGACAACTGAGACGGGTGATAGGGATTCTGGTCAGTTTCTATGTCGCAGAGTTCTCTAAGATTCTCGTCTTTCCACATTCGCCTACACAGTTCTCTTTCGCTGGGGATCTGCTGGAGCCGTTTAACGATGAGCGCTTTGAAGATGCCCATGGGTTTTCTTGGAGGTCTGCCTGGACTGTTTTCTTTGTGGTAGGCTTCCCTGACGACTTTTTCTATGTCATCTAAGTTTAGTTCGGATAGGATAGCGCATGAGAATTCGGGTTTTTCCATCCTTCACCCTGAATACTCAAGGTCGAACAAACTTAAACACAAATATGTAAACTTCAATAATTTAGCAACAAACTGGCGCGCGCTTGATTCTTCTTCTCCTCAAGCTTGCCTATCCTTTCCAGGAATTGACAAATTAGCAAAGTGTGCTTCTCAACAAACCTTATTTCAGCTGGACTGTAATCAGTTACTCGAAAAGACATGCGCAAACGAGCGCGTGCGCTGATGTTACATGTGTCGTTGAGTCAATTAAGGGGGTTGACTGTTTGAGAAAGAAGTTAAAAGGTCAATGTCCCTGTGGGTACGGTTTTGAAACGTTTGGTAGCAAGAATGATGCTATAGCTATGGTACAGTTACATGTTGAAAGTTTTCACAAAGATTTTCTCCCGTTCGGGATCACAAATGATGAGGCACTAACACTCTTAAACGAAGGACATGAAGAAATAAAACCAAAAATCTCCACACGTACTGCTTATTTAGTTCAAACAGAACCCGCCTACAGCTTTAAAAACACAACATCTACTTCGCAGTCGTTGCTGGATAAACTTTTGGGCGAGGACATCGAGGTGGAGTAGGAAGGACAAAGAGAAAGAAGGCTCAACTGATAGCGTAATTTTCTTAGAATAAAATAATGGTTATTTTTTTGGCAAAAGTTCAGCAAGCTCAACGGTCGCTACGCATAACACGCTGTCCGCGCCACCGTAGTAGATTAGAAGTTGGTCGTCCATCATAACTTGCCCGCAACTAAAAACTACGTTGGGAACTTTTCCATAGCGTTCATAATCTTCTGTCGGCGTCAGAATTGGCTCTTCGGAGCGATAGAGAATTTGCTCAGGGTTATTCTTATCCAGTAGTGCAACGCCTATGGAGTAAACTCTGCCCGCACTCACTCCATGATAGATTAGGAGCCAGCCTTCATTTATTAAAATAGGTGGCCCTGCAGCGCCTACTTTCCAGGAATCCCAGCCTTTCTCTCGTGGACCTAAGATGTATTTTAAACCGTACCAGCGGCGCAGGTCGTTAGAACGTGCGATGCAAAGGTCAGGTTCTAATCTGTGAAATATCACATAGTCGCCGTTGAACTTCTGTGGAAATAGCACTGCATCTTTATTGTGGATTCCTGGAAAAGCCAAAATCCTTTCGCCCCATCGCCATCTTCTAGCCAAAAAATCATCCGTGTTTATGGACGTTATTGCAATTTGGTAGACTTGATGTTGAAAGTGGATTCCAAACGCCGTATATGCCATGATTAGTGAATTGCCAAATAGACTTAGCCTTGGGTCCTCGCAACCTTGACTTTCAGTATCATTCGATGGGCTGAAAACTGGTAGGGGTAGACGTTCATCTATGTTGTAGCCATCCGAAGAGGATGCTAATCCTATGCGTGAAACATTATCAGTGCCCATTGCTCTGTAGAGAATGTGCACACGGTTGTTAGCGGCAAAAGCTGCTGCGTTGAAGACCAAGCTTGATTCCCAAGCATGTGTGCCTATAGGCTCAAGTATAGGATTGCGCGAGTACCTTTTCATTTGTTTTTTCTCCCGTGTTGCTCTTGCTTTGCAGCTACAGTCCGCTTAGCTCATCTAATATGTTTCTGACGGAAATCAGTCCTACTAGTTTTCCATTTGTGTTTGTCACGGGTAGATGCCGAATCTTTTGGAGTTTGATGATGCTTTTTGCTTCTTCAAAAGTAGAATCTTCGTTAACAGTAATAGGGTTTTTAGTCATGATTTTTTCTATTGCTGCATCTAAGGGCACATTTTGCGCCACGATTCTTATGGTATCCCGCTCGGTGAAAATGCCTATGCATCGTTGCGCACCATCGACAATCACTATACACCCAATGTGTCTCTTGAAAAGGAGCTCAATTGCCTCCTTTACGGGGACGTTTCCGTATGTGGTAACTACCTCTTTTAACATTAAGTCGCGAGTCATCATATCAGCTGATCTCCAGCTTTAATCTGGGTTTCCGAATTAATAAATGAAATGAGAATTATGTGTTGCCTCGAAGAATTTCCAACCACCACGTTTGGATCTGGTTTTAAGTTGTTCTTAATAAACTATCATGTTTTTTTATTTCTTCCAAGTTTAGGCGAGCTTGGAGGTAAGCTATGGTGGCCTCGGCGCCTTTGTTTAGATTTAATCCTTGGGGTGTTATAGCGTCGCAGCAGCTCCCGTTTTCTGGATCGTACAACGTTAGCCCTTTCAGGTTCCCACCTAAGAACCATTCAAAGGCTTCGTAGGCTGCTTCGAGGTAGACTTCTTCGCTGGTGTTTCTGAAAGCAGCGATTGCTGCTTCTGTTGTGCACGATGCTTCAATGGATTGTTGGTCGTAGAGTGCGCGGTCAGATCCCTTTCTATACCAGCCGCGATTTCCTATAGGAACGAATACTTTGTTTATTGTTTGGGTATTTATTAGAAATTTCATGGATTTTGAGGCTACTTGTAGGTACCTATTTTCTCCAGTGGCTTCGTAAGCCAAGAAAAGTGAATGGGGTAGTCGCGCATTGGAGTAGGTTAGACAGGATTCAAACCAATCCCATTCCTTTGAGGATTCCAGTTCAAATTGCTTAGTCAGCTGATCAGCGAGTGCACAGATGTTTAGTTTGACATTTTGGTCCTCTGGATGGGCTTTCTGGTAATGAAACAATCCCATAATTGAGAATGCTTTTGCTCTTGGTGATGTAAAGCTTGAAGCCCATCTGAAGACTTTGTCAAAAATATCTTTAGAGAGAAGTTTTGTCTGTTCTGGCAATTTTGAGTCCAAGCAGTATCCGCATGCCCAGAGTGTCCGGCCCATGCAATCCTCAGAACCTATTTCATCCATAAGTTTGCGATCATAGCTGAGGTAGTTGTGCATTTTGCCGTCAGATCTCTGCATGTAGAACAATAGGCTTAGGTAAGTGTCAACCATTCTCTTAACGCTTGTATCATTAAACAACATGAGGTAATTTGTACATGCAATTAGAGCTCTTGCGTTGTCATCTGTTGTGTAGCCTTCTTTTTTATTAGGTGTTGCGTATTTCGAATGTTGAAGCATTCCTACATCGTCAGTCAATGCTCTGACAAAATCTAGTTTTATTGGAAAGGTCGTCAACTTGGGATCACTCGTTATTCTCAGTTACTGCTTTACTGAGGTTTATGTATTTTCTTGCCACGTTTTTCCAAAGGAAGCGTCTACTGTATTTGTAAGCTCTTTTTTGAATCTCACTACGGAAGCTTTCGTCTAAGAGTCTATTTATGCCTGCTGCAATTGAGGCGGAGTCCATGAATTTGCACAGTATCGCGCGCTGCCTTGTCCCGAAATTGGTGTAAAGTGGTAATAAGTCTTATTTTCTGATTTGGGGGCAAATTTGAGGCGTACACTCTCTTCTTGTTTCTTTGCAGTGGCCGCCCTTCTCAAACCTGCAAACATGCTTCAAGCGACTGAAAGGGATGGCCACCAGCTCTATTGCGGGGTCTTCGAGTGCGGCATTAACTTGCTTTACGCTTCTGGAGGGGACATGATAGGCGAATTTTGGTCTTCCGAAACCGTTTGACGCAGGTTTTTCCCTGACAACGAGGCCTTTAACCGTTAGCCGCTTGAGGTGTTGCTGTAGAGTGTTGTGGCTGAAGCCAACTTCGCCAAGAAGCGTGGTGAAGTCTTTGGGTTTGCCGTCCTTAAGCGCGGTTAAAACGCGTTCGTCAAAGAAGTCCATTGTAGGCTCTAATAAGCAAAATCAGACTTATAACCATTTTTAACCATTTTAGGGACAAGCCAGCGCGCGAGGGGAAATGCATCCTCTACTGTGCTATGACTGTCGGTTTTGCTTCAAATTTCCAAGAGAAAACAGGCTGAAACACTAACAGGCATAAAAACGCAGCCGACAACGCGCACTCAACTATGTCCTCAAAATAATTATTTAACCTGCCCGCGCGCTTTCTCGTCCCATTATTCTTGACAATAACAACCTGTTTGATTTCTCTTAAACAGGTGTGAAATGAAAATCAGCACCTGTTATTACCACTTAGAGTCATCATTTATTCATGAATGAAAAAATTCAGTTACAGATACGCAACAATAATAAATGCGAACGACAACATATAATAGTTGGGCCAAAAAGCTCTTGAGTCTCCTGCAATAAACTTATTCGAGCAATCAATGGTTATTTAATAACTATCAAAACGAATCAGCCTTGAGAAATCTTGCGCCACTGAGGAATTGCAGACTTAGAGAATTTTGAGTGACCAAACAGTAGAAAAGAAGGGATTATTACAAAATGATTCAACAAATTGGTTCTTTTAGTGGTTGCAGAAAACGTGTTGCATATTTGAGTACATATCCTCCACGAGAATGTGGTATTGCGACCTTCACAAAAGATCTAATTGACGCCACCGATGAATTGAATGAATTTGAGCCTACAGTAATTGCTGTAAATGAGACCGGTGCAATCCATGATTACGACAGGCAGGTTGATTGGGAAATTGAACGCGATTCGGTAGATGATTATGTGCAGGCAGCCCGTTACATTAACTCGTCTGACATCCAACTTGTGAATCTTCAACATGAATTCGGACTTTTCGGAGGCGACTACGGTGAATACATAATCAATTTTTTAGAAAACATCAAAAAACCAGTAGTAACAACTCTTCATACCATACATCCTGGTTTTAGCCAGAAAGCTCTAGAAGTCTTGAAATGCATATCTGATAAGAGCGCATCAATTGTTGTCATTGCTCACGCAGCAATCAAAATTCTAAAAAAACAGGGAATATCCTGCAAGAACTGCGTTGTTATTCCACACGGCTGCCCAAAGATTGACCTTGTCGACAACGAACCGATTAAAGCATCGCTGGGTCTGAAGAATCGTTTGGTTACTTCTACTTTTGGGTTAATAAGCAGCGGAAAAGGCATTGAGTATGCCATCCGTGCTCTTCCTTATGTGGTGGAAAAAGAGCCTCAAATCATTTATTTGATAATCGGACAAACCCACCCCGCGGTAAGGAAAAACGAAGGCGAAAAATACCGAAATGAATTAATGAAATTAGTAAGTGAGCTACGATTAGAGGACCACGTCAGATTTGATAACAGATTTCTTTCTAAACATGAATTAATTAGGTATCTTCAAGCAACCGACATTTACCTAACACCATACATTTCGCCCAACCAGATTAGTAGTGGTGCACTCACATATGCCATAGGTGCGGGAAAAGCCACGGTATCAACACCTTACTTCCATGCCCAAGAAATGTTAGCCAACGACCGAGGGATTCTCTGCAAATTCAATGATCCCGCATCATTAGCCAATGGTATAACTAAGCTCTTAGATGAAAGTCTTCGAAAAACCATTCAAAGAAGGGTTTACAGGTATAGCAGGCGTTTCCTATGGTCAAACGTGGCAAGAACCTACAGTGACCTCTTTAAAACTTTAATCAAGAAATATGGATGGATTCAAACTGGCCTTCCCGCCGATAAAACTTAATTTTCTCAGGGCACTCACGGATGACACAGGTCTATTTCAACATGCAAAATACTCAATGCCCTCCAGAAAAGAAGGATATACGCGCGCTGCCTTGTCCCGATATTACGTGCGCGCCAGCCCGTTGCTAAATTGGTCTAAAATGGTTTTTATCCTTCTTTCGCTATTATAGGTCTATTATGGACTCTTTTGATAGGCGAATTTTAGCTTTGTTGAAAAATGGTGAATCGA
>Ga0208038_1000794_pt1 | contig 20895 bp, 23 predicted proteins | sample June2015DPH_16_1_FD_184714 | JGI IMG/M metagenome (GOLD analysis project Ga0208038, IMG submission 184714) | Peatland microbial communities from SPRUCE experiment site at the Marcell Experimental Forest, Minnesota, USA - June2015DPH_16_100... | ecosystem: Environmental > Terrestrial > Soil >...
GTTTCCGAAATTAACGCCGCACCAGTGGTTCATCGCTGGAAGAAGCTCGACACCTTGATGACGTGATATGATCATTGTTTAGTGAAACGATATACTAGTATGTAATTCCGAAGGCGAGAATGCGCCCTCTACGGGGTCGGCTTCTTCCTGTTGCTCGCGCGCTTCAGCTTGTTGGAACTTCAGATACGCGGCCTGGGACAGTTCGGAGAGCCCGAGGTGGTGATAGACTTCTCCGAGGCAGTAATAAGCGGCGGAGAGATTGGAGTCGAGTTGTACAGCGGTCTCGAGTCGCTTCCTCGCCTCCGCATAGTTCTCCAGTCGCGCTTCAAGAAGACCCAGGTTGAAATACGTCAAAGCGTAGGAATGATCGAGTTTCTCAGCGAGCTCCATTTCCCGTAACGCGCCGTTACTGTCCCCCAACCGGCTCAACAGAATTCCATAATGAAGATGGTAATAAGCGTTCTGAGGACTCATTCCCAGGGCCTTCTCAAAGTGTTCTTTGGCTTTGTCCAGATGGTATTCGACTACGTCCACGACTCCAAGCATGAACTCAGCTTTGTGGCAATTGGGATCCAGCTCGAGCGCTGCTCTGAAGTGTCGTGCCGCACGGTCGTAGTACTCGGTGTCGTTCTCGTCGTTACCCAGAAGGAAGAAGCTCATTCCCAGAGAATAGACAGGCTCAACCCATCTGGGCCGCAACTGTGCGGCCTGGAGGAAAGATTGAATAGCATGAATTTGATCGTGAAATCTCTGGTAGATTTGCCCCTGCGTAATGAGATAAGGCGCCCCCTTCGGCTGCATTTTGATGGCGCGATTGATGGCTGCCAGAGCCTCCGTCATCTTGTGTTCCAGGCTCATCACCTGTGCGGCAAGGTCAAGATATTCAGGATCGTCCTTGAGCTCAGGATCCCACAGCCTTGAAAACGCATCGAGGGCGCATTTCCTGTCAGCGCGTTCGAGGCAGTTCCTCAAGGGGTCAAGCCCACAGTCAAGGTGCTCCCCAACGGTTGAACGCTCTGCCCCTCCTTCTCCGCTCGAGGAAGAAGCTTGCGGGATTCCATTCCGATCGCTCAAAAGGGGAAAGGTGAGCCCCGGTCGTTCCCGTTGTCGGGACAGCAGCCCCCTCTCCCTCTGCAGACTGGGAGGGGTTAGGATCGGAAGCATTATGAAGTTGGGGATTACCTCTTCGGCTCAAATTCTCCGCAAGCACTAACTCTTTTTTCGCTTCCTGCCGGCGACCCGGGCGCTCCAGCAGATGTGACAACTGGGCAGGGAAGGCCGCCTCATTAGGGAAATGCTCTTTGGCTATCCGGAGCGTGTGCAATGCGTCCTGTAGTTTCTGCAGCTGGATCTGGGCGGCTGCCAGTTGAGTATATGTAAGGGCAAAATTCGGATCACGCTCTGCAGCCTTCTCCAAGAACGGAAGCGCGTCAGCGTTTTTCCCCTCCCTCCGAAGCGCCACTCCTAGGTAGAGGTAAGCTTCGCCAAAAGTAGGGTCGAGTTCAATTTCTTTGCGAAAATCTTCTCCGGCCGTAAGGTAATCGCCGCGGTCAAAGGCCAGGCGCCCGAGGGCGTAGTGAACCATGGGGAGATTAGGATCGCGCTGTACGGCCTGTTTGTATTCTGCCTCGGCATTCGTTAAATCGTGGAGGGATGCGTAGGCATTGCCTTGGAGAAGGTGCAACCAGGGAGAATCCGGAAAGCGCTCGGAAAAAACAGTGAAGTGCTGTAACCCCGCCTTGTGGTCCCCCAAAACGTGGTCTTGCTCGATGAGGGCGTAAAGAACGTACGGGTCCTCGTATCCCATTTCGAAGGCCCTGGAAAATGACTGCTGAGCAGCGCGGTCATCGCGAAGAGCACGGTAGGCTAAGCCACGGTAAAACTCGATCCTAGCCGTAGATTGAAGTCCGGTGAGTGCCCGCACAGCTTCCTGCGGCCGACCCACGGAAAGCAAGGCCGCGGCCAAGTCGGCGGTAAGGTCGGGATCATTGGGGACCACCTTCAGGCCACGCTGAATCCATTGGAGTGCCACTTGGAAGTCCTGACGCTGGAGTAGCAAAACGGAAAGGCCATTGTAGGCGAGCGTGCTTTGTCGGCACAAACGAAGGGCTTCCTTGTAGTCGTGCTTCCGCTCCTCGTAAGAATGATGAGTATCACTTCCTTCCTGGATAAGCTTTTGAACTCTTGGATTCTCAACGCAGGAGCGTTGAGCAAATGGCGCGAGTGAAGTTATAAGCATAAGCAAACCTGCACATGCCAGGTAAAATAACAACCGAGCGGTAGCGGAACGCTTATGACCTGACCCGCGGCAGACCAAGCCGAAAGTCACACTGTCAACCTTCAGCGCGCCATGGCCATACGCGGAATTCGCAAAATGGCTTCGGCTTGTTACCAGGTAGTTTAGAAGCGTAAATGTGGTACTCAAAGATTCTTAGCCCAAAATATTAAACGCCGGCTCTGGAGACAGTTAGACTGCGCTCCCTGATCAAAAGTGCTTGAAAAGCCTTCGCCGGTGTCATACTAAGCGAAACGAAGGATCTCATTCTCAAAGACATCAACGAGTTTCGAGATCCTTCGTCGCTTTCGGCGCCTCACGTTCACAAGCGGGCGCACTTTTTCAGGAACCTGCTATAAAAATAATCCCCCCTTTTCTGCCTGGCGCCCCTCATCTGCATCCGGAGAGATCTGGCAATAGTGCGAAACACTGTCTCTACATAGGCTGTCAAGAAGCTCTCAGAATTCGTACCGCAGCACAAATTCGACGATCCGAGGGTCGCGGGCGCTTGTTATCTGCCCGTAGTCTCCGGCTCCGACAGCCGTTGCAACACCGTTGAAGTTTGTGTGATTGAAGATGTTGAAAAGCTCACCCCTAAATTGGAACTTCTGACGCTCCCCGATCTTGAAATCTTTGTAGAAGGCCATGTCAAAGTCGACGCAACCCGGACCAGGAATTATGCCTGGGCCGGCATTTCCAAAGAATCCTGCGGCAGGGGCAGCAAACGCATTCGTATTGAACCATTCTTGCACCGTCTTGGGACCTGTTATGTCATTCGCGACACGGTCCGGGCGGATAGCCAACCCCGGTGTCGCGGTAGCCAGCCCAGGATCGAGCGGAAAGCCACTTTGGATCGTGGTGACGTCCGCGTATTGCCAGCCTCCAAGCAACGTGTGCTTCCATCCCGTCCCTTTATACCATGGCAGGGTCCATATGGCACTGAGCGCAAACATTTGGGGCGGAGTCGCATTGGAACTGCCCTTGTCATTAGTAGGGTGATATACGTCTTGTAGCGTAACATAACCTGTATTAGAGAGAATGTAATTGCCCCTATTCTCAGTCATGCTATGCTGCCACGTATAGGCCCCCGAGAGAAAAAGGTTGTGGCCGACGGCGTGTCGCACATTGATTTCAAGCGCGTCCCAATCGGCATTTAGATTATTCTGAATATATGTTATCTGTCCGTAACCCTGAAAAGGAGCGAACGCGTAGCGGGACACCGTCCCCGTGTTAATAATAGGAGGGAAGTCGTAACCACCTTCAGGGTACGGCTGGTTCAGATCAGTGTCCTGGTTAAGATGCTCGGCAGCATTGCCCGCTCCCGCGATCGAAACGAGCCACCCCCCCCGAAGCTCGCGCTCTAAGGCCATGCTAAAGGTAGTTACCCTGGTCTCGGGTAAGTGCATATCATTGACTACCATTGAGGGGACTGTGGTGGGTGCCACCGCGGCCCCGATAGGATTGGGAAAGCTGGGAGTAATCAGTGTAATGGGCACGGTGACAGGGTAATTGTCCGCGCATTGATACTGACAGGATGCGTAAAAGTTGTTCACGTGAGTAACTCCGATACCGCCGCGGAGGCTCGTTTTCCCGTCACCGAAGATATCGTAGGCGAAGCCGAACGTGGGATTCCAATAGTTCTGATTCGAGCTGCTGAAGTTCGGAGGTATACCCGGCGTTATTCCGTTGAAAACGATTCCGTTAAGCGGATCGTAATTGGGTGTCGCGGTTATGCTCCCATCGAGGTTAACTATGGGCGCCTTGGCCGGATCAAAGCGAGAAGGTACGAACATGGAAAGACCGGTTTGGAAGTTCGGCAAAGGTTCAAACGAGTATCGCAAACCAATAGTTAATGTCAGGCGGCGATTAACCTTCCACCGATCTTGAAAATACGGAGAAATAATCGGGTAGTGTTCGTAAGGGCGAAGCTGATTACTTTGCTGGGTAAAGGTGGCTGCATCCCCAAGTAAGTAGTCGGCCATCGGGTTACCTGTAAATAGACCGCTATAGGACCAGTCCCCGGCCGTCGGTGCATAGGTAGTTTGCCGCTTTGTGCCCCGGACATACTGCATCCCAGCTTGCAGGTAGTGGTTCCCTCGCAGCCAACTCCAGTCGTCCGAGAGACTATCCTCTAAGTCGGAGGCATGCGGTATGGGCAGAATATAATTGACACCCAGAGAAGGCCAGCCGCCAGAGAAATCGACCTCCGGAAGCCGGTCTGAGTTTACTCCATTAAAGGGGAGATTCTCACTGAAGTTGGGGACTTGGCTCCGGTACGCGAGGCCCGATAAGTTCAGATTTACAACATAGTTGTTCATGCTGACGCTGGTGGTGTTGACCATGCTGGGCGAAAGGATCTGGGTGAGCCGGATCTGAGCCAATTGTTCGGGTGCTGTAACAACCATGCGGGTTGTGCTGAAGGGTGGACTGATAGCTGGAAAATATAGCTGAGTGGCGTTGTTGTTCGTTTGGTGCGAGTCCAGATACTCTGCCATCAGCCGTAGCCTCGAACTGAAATTGTGGTCCACTTTAATTTCGTCATCTCGTGTATTGTTGATCGTGGGAGTTACGTTTATGTAATTCAAAAATCCGCCAGCCGGATTGTTGGGCAGGGGGGCAAGCGCATTCAACAGCGCAAGCGAGTCTGGGTTGAGCCTACCCTGAGGTATTTGATAAACGCCGGGAGAGACCTGTGGGAAGGGCTGACCTGTCAGAGGGTCCGTAATTGGGGTCGTGAACGTCCCGCTCCGCTGGTCCGCGGTCGCATCTGCTCCGGTCACAACATTGCCGATATGTTGGACCTGCCATTGCTGGCTCCAGAAGAAAAAAGTCTTCTGCCTGTTGGTGTTGTAGTGCCCCGGAATCATGAGCGGGCCGCCGATGGTATATCCGAAAATATTCTGCTTGAGGGCGGGCACCGTTGGGCTGAAAAAGTTGCGCGCGTCCAGCGCATCATTGCGAAGATACTCGTACGCACTCCCGTGGAAGGTGCTCGTCCCCGCCTTGGTTTCAACAAGCATCACATTCGAGCCATTCAGGCTGTACTGGGCGCCATAGTTGTTCTGAAGAAGTCTGACTTCCTCGATAGTGTCTGGGTTAGGAGTAATCGTGGTCGAGGTCATGTCCCCAGTGTTCTCATTCCAGATACCGTCAAGATAATACATAGTCCCCGATGCCCCCATCCCGTTTACTGAGGCAGTGTTACTGGTGAGGAATCCACCCGAGGTGAGACCCGTGTCTGGGGTCAAATTAGTAACGCCAGGCATCAAGAAGGCCAGGGCCTCGTAGTTGCGTCCGTTCAAAGGAAGCATAACCGCTTGCCTTCCACTCACCTGACTGGAGACTTCAGGTGTACTTATCTCAACCCGGGCAGCACTCGCCTCGACGCTGATTGTCGTCGCGACCGCACCGAGCTTCAGGACGACGTTGATCGTAGCTACTTGAGCGGGACTGACGAGAATACCCGTTTCCTTGTAAGTTTGGAACCCCTGTTTCGTGACTGTGACATCGTAGGGTCCGGGCGCCAACCCAGGTACTACGAAGCCTCCACTGTCGTTACTTGTAGTGTGCGTTTCCAGTCGTGTCGCCTCACTGAGGACGGTAATCGCAGCCTGGGGCACCACAGCACCAGTCGAATCGGATACGGTGCCGCTGATCGTTCCGGTTGTTGACATTTGCCCCCAGCCCTGAGCACTCACAAACATCAAGCAAAAGGCAGGGTACATGGACAATGAGAAGAGACGAGCGGTCCGCGCTTTGTAGGCCATTTCTTGTTCCCTCCACTAAGATGAAACAACACTTCAAGAACTTCTAACCGTTTAACAAACGCGCAACTGTTTGTCAAGCATTTTTTTATGTAGCGCGCAGGCCGTAAAGGAAAGAGAAGCCTGATGCAAAGACTTTCTGACTTGCGCCTATGTCTTTACAATGCAAACGCGATTGCGAGGGCGGGCTTAAGCGACTGCATTTATTATCAGGTAGTTGGCCGTTGAAACCGTGGCGGGTACCGACGAGGGCAGCTCATTAGTGTCTGCAATGCAAACCGATTAATGGTAACATGATACCTGCGTACAGCCTGGAAGCCCCGACGTGGAGGCGGTAACATGAAGCGACACCCCTACCTGATCAAATCGGTGGCGCACGCCGCCGAGTTGATCTCCGCATTTGAGTCGCACGGCGAAATCCTCAGCGAGCATGAATTGCTCAGGCGTACCGGTCTAAGCCGAGGCGTCGTGCATCGAGTCCTTTATACTCTTGAGAAAGCGAGAATCGTTGAAAAACCCGGAGCTCGCGAGTACCGGCTCCTGATCCAGCTACCCCGCCGGATCAAGTGGAAAATAGGGTATGGGGCGCCGGGAATTGAGAGCACGTTCGTTCGTGAAGTCACGCAAAGCTCGCAAGTCGCAGTCGAAAGGTCCGGCGAATTCGAGTTGTTGGTTCTTGAGCATCGCAATAAGCCGTCGGTCATGCTGCATGTGGGGGCAACCTAATTATGAGCGAATTGTTCGAGGAAGACGCGTAACACTTTTTTGTTCTGAGTGATGGTGATCACTCCGTTTCTCTGTAACCAAGTTTCCACAGCTCGACGCCGTGCTGTGTCGGCTTGGCGTTGAGTGTGAACAGCCAAGAGCCGGATGAGCGTCATGGTTAGTTCGTTGATCCAATCGAAGGCCTCCCTTCGCCTCCGAAGAGTATAGGCCTTCAGGGCTGGCTTGGCATCCTGAAACACCTCGCAGGCGTCTTGCCCGTGCAGACAGCCGCGGGAGCGATGGTTCAGGTCGTGCGCCAATATCTCCGCCCACACTTGCACTTGGGACTCCGGGAGTGGGTTGCTAGCCAGGATTTTCTCCACGAGCGGAGTTTTCGGTTCCCGCACCGCGCATTCCATCCCGCCGTTGTAAGGTGGATAATGAGGTGGCGAGTTCAGGGGAATGACCGGGTAACGGCTCAGCAGCTCATCGACGGCCTGATGATTGAGATGGGAACCGTTGTCGCGTTGGAGCACGAGCGGGGGGCCATGCCGCAAGAACAGTTGGTCCACGCGAAGGGCCACGGTTTCTCCCAAGGCCCGATCTCCCACTAGGGGCGTGAACTTATACCGGGAGGCGAGGTCTTGCACTTGATGCAGGTGCAGTTGGTGGGTGGGGAGTCTGACCAACTCCGCGTCATCCCGACACAAGGCGGGGGGTCATGTCCGCGCAAAAGCCGGAATCCCGCCGTCCAGCGCGGACCTAAGCCTTTGGGCCCGCGACTCTTGGGGATGGATTGGGATGACTTGGTTTGTAAGGCGAAGCCCCGCGGGCTCGAACCTGCAAGTCTGATGCTAAGGTGGGCCGGCTTCGCCACGCCGGATTCTTGTGCGAATCAGGAGATAGTAGACAACCGCGCCGGCGGCAAAGGCTCCCACCAGCACCCGCGAGGGCAACCGTCCGACCGCCGGGTCGGCCACCGGCACGGTTAGCGCTGCAGTCAGGCACACCGCCCAGACCAGTGAAACCGGGCCCACCAAAGAGCGCCAGCGTCCCAGGTTGAAGCCGGACCCCTTGGGTATGTCGGACATGCCTCGCATAGCGGCTATGATAATGCCGGCGTAACTGATGTAATCCGCGACCGCGGAGATGGAGGTCATGATCTCCAGCCTTTCGAGACCCAGGACCACCACGCAGGAGATGAACCAGACGAGGACGATGGCGTTGGTCGGTATAGCGCGCCTGGGATGGACCCGTTTGAGCCAGGACGAAGCGGGCAGCATGTTGTCGCGGGCCATCGAGAAGAGCAGCCGCGTTGCCATGGCGAGGCCGGCGAGAGCGCAGGCAAACATGGAGACAAACACCACCAGCATGACCACTCTCGTGATGCCCGGTCCCAAGCTGGCGAACAGAATATCGGAGAGCGGGGTGGAGCTGGCTTGGATGGCCCTCAGGTTTGACATCGCCAAGAAGAAGCCTGCCAGCATTAACAGACCGCCTAAACTGGAAATTACGAGCGACCAGACAACCGCCTTCGGAACCACCGTGGCGGGGCGATGCGTCTCCTCGGCCAGGTTTGCAGCGCCCTCAAACCCGGTCAGACACCACGCGCCCATGAGCAACGACGCCGTAAACCCTTGCAGTCCCCCGGGCAAACCACTGGGATAGGCCGTTGTGTCCAGAAACAGCCTGACAGGCGCGGGGTGATGGCGGCCGAACATCAACACCAGCACGAGCGCCACGGCGACCGAGCCGGCAATCTCCGTGATCACCCCGACGTCATTAACGAAGGCGGCCAAGCGAATGCCGAAGATGTGAATCAACGCGGCGAGCGTAACCAGCCCCAGCGTGATCCACTTCGGGGAAACCGGCAACCCTGTCCCGGACCCGATAAGCGCTTCGGCGTACTGGCCCATCGTACTGCAGATGCCTGGGAACCCGGTCATGAGCGCCACCAGCACCGACCATCCTATAAAGAAGCCAAAGTGGGGACTGATGAGGCGGGATGTCCACTGGTAGCCGCAGCCTGACAACGGATAATGCGCTGACAGCTCCGCCAGCACCAGCGCCACCAGCAACTGTCCCGCCGCCACTAATATCCAGGACCACACCGTGGCGGGTCCGAACTGCCGGGTTGCGAACCCAAAGCCCGCAAAAATCCCGGTGGTCATTGAGATCAGCGAGAAGGAGAGGGCAAAACTCGAGAAACCGTGGAGGCTGCGCTTGAGTTGCTGGCGGTACCCAAAACGCGACACGTCCTCCGAGTCGTGAGAAGCGACGTTACCAGGCGCGGTGTTCATGACAGTGTCGGGGTCTCCCCGGTTGGGCTATAGGGTTTTGGCAACCTTCTCAAGAATCGACAGAGCCTCATCCAGAACCCCTTCCGTATGCCGGGCGGAGACCGTGAAGTCAGTATGGAAGTAAAGCCCTTCCTCAATACACCGGACGAAGAAGCGGCTCGTCATTTTGCGGTCCAGTTTCGGGAATTGTCGGTAGTCCGTTATGGGTTCCGTCACCCCAAAATAGATGCAGAAGGTCGGCCCCAGCCATTGCACCCTGGCCGGAATGCCTGCCCGGCTCAGGAGATCGCGCAAAGCCAGGAAGAATTTCTCCGCCCGGCCCAACCATTCCGGGAAGAAGCCGGGTTCTTCCATGATGCCCATGGCGGCCAGCCCGGCCGCGCAGCCGAGAAGATTGCCGGAAAAGGTGCCGCCGGCAATGACCGGGTCGCCCGGATCCATGATCTTCTGGAGGATGGCTCTCTTGCCGGCCACGGCCGCCAGCGGGAAACCATTGGTCAACGCCTTACCCAGTGAGCAGAGGTCGGGGGTAACCCCGTAGTAGCCCTGGGCGCAGGTGATGCCGGTGCGGAATCCCGACAGGATCTCATCGAAAATGAGCAGGATGCCGTGCCGATTGCAGATCCCCCTGATGGCCGCCAGGTACTCCGTGCTCGTGGTGACGCACCCATTGTTGTAATCGATGGGGTTCATGATGATGGCGGCGATCTCGTGCCCTTTCTCCTTGGCGAGGTCGGCAAACACCCCGGCATTGTTCCAGGGAACCGCATACATCGTGTCGCGGATGGCTTGAGGAATGCCCGCGGTCAGCGCGCCGATTCGCGAAGGCCGGTCGCCGGCGTTCTCGGGGTCGATCTTGTGAGCGTAGTTATTGGAGAGCACGTAGTCGTGCACGCCGTGAAAGTGGCCGTCGATCCTGACGATCTTGTCCCGTCCCGTGTAGCCCCGTGCCAGCCGCAGGCACAGGAGGGTGGCCTCGGTGCCGGAGTTGGTATAACGCACCTGCTCGGCGCAGGGAACGTGCTCCACAATCTTCGCTGCCAGGCTCGCGGTCAGGTAGCTATCGTGCTGGGCGAACAGGCCGCTCTCCAGGGCTTCGCGGATCGCCCCCACAACTTCCGGACGGTTATGGCCCAACACGCAAGCGCCGTGGCCCATGAAGAAGTCGATGATGCGACGTCCATTGACCTCGAAGATGTAGGGCCCTTCGGCGTGATCCACATACAGAGGGGAGCCCGTAAAAGGGTTGAGCCGGAAACTGGACGAAACCCCGCCCACCAAGTACTGCGCCGCGAAGGCGCGTAGATCCGGAATCTGCCGCCGCGCCGCCCCTCGCGGAGTGCTGGTCTTCTCCCTCTTCCCTTGAACTTCGTTTATACGTTCCATAGGTAACGCTCCTTTTCGTTGTAACCAAGTTTCCACAGCAAGACGCCGTGCTGTTTCGGCTTGGCGTTGAGTGTGAACCGCCAAGACCTGGATGAGCGTCATGTTCCCTAAGACCCGGCGCTCCGCGCTTTGTAGGCCATTTCTTGTTCCCTCCACTAAGATGAAACAACATTTCAAAAAGGTCTAACCGTTTAACAGACGCGCAACTGTTTGTCAAGCATTTTCTTTATTTTGTTTATTTATGTCAAGCCCAATTAGAAATGTGCGCATCCTTATCCGATTAGAAGTATCCCCTTTTTGTTTTTTGTCTTTCTCGTACTTTGTCTCTTGTTGTTCTTCTCTCTTGAGTTTTTGTCGTAGTTGAATCAGGTCGTTGGCCTCGGCCGGAGCGCAGCCCTGCGGAGCCCGAAGGGCGGAGCGCTTAAGGCGAAGCGGAGGCCGAGGCCAACGACGGCGCGCCAGCGGGCCGGGCCAGGGGCAAGCTTCCCAAATTGCCTTCCCGGTAACCGCCCCGCCAGGGATGGTCGGGCCCCGGCCTCCACTTCCTCTCGGTCGTCCCTGGCAGTCGGGTTGCCGGCAAGCGAATTGGCCGGGGTGATAAGGAGAGGGTTGGAAGAGTTGCTGGCAGTAGCGGCAGCGACGATCACTCATCTGGCGGCTCCGGAAGTCAGTGGAATCCGCTCATTGTACGCTAAAATCGGGCGCCATCCGGAGGCGCCGCGAAACCAAAATGCGATATAGAAACTGCTGTAGAGGATTTCTTACCGCGTCCCGTCGATTGGGGCGGTTACCCGTCCCGGTGATCCCGGTGATTTTGAGCACCTTTTATCCCGGTGCCGACAAGGAACCTCCTAATCCGCTAGAAGTGGGGCCTTTTAGTTTGCTACGGTAAGATCTAAACGTTCTTCGAAGGGAGAGCCCCATTTGTGATATCATTTTAGCAGGTGAGAGAACTGAGTTTCAGTGTTGAGGGCACCGCCATGTACACAATACGTGATGTTGCCAGGCTCGCAAAGGTCTCCACGGCCACCGTATCATTCGTGAGCAATGGGAAGGAGCGGGTCAGTGAACCGCTAAAACGGCGCGTAATGGATGCCATGGAAGCGCTGGATTACCATCCCAACCAGGTGGCGCGCAGCTTAAAAGCCTCCCGAACGCACACCATAGGTATGGTCATTCCCCAAATTACCAATCCGTTCTTCGCCGAAATAATGAGGGGGGTGGAAGATGAAGCGAGCAAGTGCGGTTATTCTGTGATTTTCTGCAACTCGAATGAGGATCCGGAGTTAGAAAGGCAACGTCTGAATACCTTGTTCGCGCGGCGCGTGGACGGCGTGCTGCTCTCATCCGGCAATGCGCCCCCCCTAGAAGGCCACCTGGTGAAGCGGCGCTTTCCGTTGGTTTTCATTGACCGGACTCCTCCGGGCTTTTCGGGCACCGCAGTGATCAGTGATAATTTGGGAGCTTCCCGAGAAGCCACCCGCTACCTCATAAACCTTGGTCATACTCGTATTGCAATTATCACCGGCCCGCTGGACCTGCCGATCTGTACGGAACGCTTAGAGGGCTTTCGTCGGGCCTTGCAGGAAGCCGGCCTCCCTCTTCCTGACGAGTACCTCAAGTGCGGCGACTTTAGATCGGAGAGCGGCTATCGCAACGGTTGCGAACTCATGAGGGTTCCGAACCCACCGACGGCGGTCTTTTGTTGCAACAACACTATGACGCTCGGTCTGATGCGTGCGCTTGGTGAACTCAACATCCCCTGTCCGGAGCGCGTGAGCGTGCTGGGGTTTGACGATTTCGAATGGGTGGCAAGTTTCCGTCCCCAACTCACCGCCGTCGCACAGCCAACCTACGAGATGGGTAAACTGGCAACGGAGATGCTCGTCCGAAAAATGCAGCAAAAGAAGGGCGAAGCCGAGGATTCAAAAGAGCAGGTCATCGTGCTTCCAAATGAACTCCGAATCCGCGACTCGACCGCTCCACCTTACTGCTGCTCACCACGCCAAGCCACCGCTCCATCTCGAAACGGGCACTCTCGAACAACGGTCGAAGGCCCGTAGGAGCCCTGCATACCCACGACGTTGCACTTAAGGCGGGTGTGCGCCAACGGAAGATGAACAAAGCAGTGCAGCCAAGTACTCACACTTTTCGGGTGAAAATCCAGCCCAGCCCCAGGTCATGCTGAGGACGTCGGCCTAGGCCGAACGAAGCATCCCCGCAGTTTCCCTGCAGCGCTGGTCAGTGGATTATTCGCGCGAACTTCCGACCTGCCGCGGCGGGTTCATGCGCCCCTCCTAGCTTCGCTTGGGTGGTTCCCAGAGCTCAATCCGGTTGCCTTCGGGATCCATGATCCAGGCGAAGCGGCCGTAATCGTAGTCCTCGCGCTTTGGATCAATCTCCACGCCTTCTTCGCGGAGCACGGCCAGCAACCCGTCCAAATCTTCCACGATAAAGTTCATCATGAAGCTGGAGCGGCTGGGGTCGAAATACCTCGAATCCTTCGGGAAGATCGACCAGACGGTCATGCCGGATTTCTCAGGGTCGTCGGCTTGACGCCAATTGAAAACGACTGCTTCCTCCGCCTGGCGCTGCAAGCCCAGATGCTTCTCATACCACGCATAGAGTTTCTCGGGATGGTCAGCTTTGAAGAATATTCCGCCAAGAGCGGTAACTCTTTTCATAATGCGGCTCCTTTGGGAAGGTGGCGAGGACAAGACCCCGACCTTCAAATTGCGGATTCATGTAGGGCCGGGGCTTGCCCCGGCCTTGGCCAATCCCGCATGGCGGGATTGGCCCTACGACAGCACTCCAAGGGTCGCCGCGGCGACCTGCGCAGGCCTGACAACTCAGAATCGCAAATCCTTTTGCGATGTTTCGCCGCAAGCGCTTATGGAGATTAGAGGGTCTGCAAGGCCCAGTCAAGGGCGGCCGGAGGAGGCGACAAAGTGTCTGCGTTACCGCTTTCAGAAATCGTTCATCTTCTTTTTTTTCTATAACATTCCCGCTTTCAGAGCTTATCTCCTTTGTAATCAGCAACATTCCCGCTTCGGCCCAACCTCTTCCACAGCGGTCCTTTGTTTTCAATAACATTCCCGCATTGCTCATGCAAAAAAAGAATTCATTTTCCTGCTTCAAGCCCACCCCACGATGGACAGCCGACCCACCGCGTCGAGGCGGTTTACAATGAGGGCCGACGAAAAGATTGCCTTTTCCGGCCCGCATGGACTTGTTGTCTCCAGGACAGGGAAGGGTGCCGAGGTGGCCGATGTTCCCTGGAATAATCGCTGCGAAAGCATACGCTACAACGATAGCCCACTGAGGGGAGTTTGTCAAGCCTTAAATTGAATCCTAGTGTCCTGAGTCAGAAGTTCGCTTACAAAGTCTTCCTCATGCGGGCGCTCTTTTCGCAGCCCCGTCAGGGGCGGAAGATTGTAGCCCAGGGCGCAAGCCCTGGGGAGGGCCCTCACCCCGCCTTCGGCACCCCTCTCCCGCCGGAGCGGGAGAGGGGACTGGGGTGAGGGATGGCTCGCTGACCCACAGCTTGCGCCGTGGGCTACATTCTTTCGCCCGCTCCGCGGGCTGAATTATTCAACGAACTTCTGACTCAGGACGCTAGCGTAAGCACAAGATGCACATCGCTCCCAGGTGGTGGTGTCATTTGGGATGGGATCCCTTTCGAAACGCCGGTCATTCCCGTCCCGCCAGCCCCATCAGGGTGATGTCAGATAGAATCAGGTCCCTCATGGCTTGCACGGGTTCGTTTCTTGCGAGGCACTGGCTTGGGGGAGCACAGGTGCTTGACTTCGATCTGGTGGCCTTGCGAAGTCCAATATTGTGCCAGCATTTCCGCCACCAAGCGACGATGACACCTGTCGGGTTCAGCCTCCGAGCACAGAAGCGCCACTCTTCCTTCAAACGAGGCGGAATCCACCTCATCCAGAACTCTCCTTTGCCTCATCAGTTCCCGAAAAGACTTGTCGAACTGCGCCCAGTCGCGCGTCTTGCGGTAGGCAGTCCGAATCTCCGGGCTGGGAGCGAAGATGGGTTGATAGTCATAGGCGATTCCCAAGATTCGATCGAGGAAGAAGGCCAGGTCGGGATACTTCGCAAATCCGGCGAGTTGTCCCACGCGGTTCTCCCGGATGTCAATCAGCTTCTGCACTTGGGCCTCTTGAAGAAGCCGGAAGAATTCCTTCGCCGTCTTCTTGGTGAAGCCGATGGTGAAAATCGTTGAGGTCATTCGTAGCGTTACCAAGAGTCGAGCGCGAAAGGCTTGACGCGAAAGGCGAACCTTTCCGCTTGCAGTCGGTAGGCATCCTCCAAAGCATCGGTACGGGCCTGGGGGAAAAGCGTGTTGGCGGCAACGGCGGCAAAGCCGTTGGCAGCCAGCAGCCGGTTCTCAGCGGCTTCTTGCGTTTCAATTCTCGAGTCCTTACGGATGTGCAGCGTATGGACTCCGAGCTTGACGAGTTCAGGGCATACCATGAGAAAGCGGTGACACTCGAGCGGGTCTTCCTCCGCGCACATCATCGCCACCGAGCGGCCCTCCAACTCCTTCAAGAGACGTTCCAGTCCCCTCTGGAAGGCGTAGGACTTGCGGCGCACCTGATAGTCAACCAACCCGTCGGGGCGATAGGAATCGACGTCGTCCGGGCGACCTCCCAGCTCGTCTCCAAGGAAGAGGTAGGAAATGTGTTCTGCGCCCAGCAGCTTCTCGAATGCCGGCTGGCTAAAATGGGGCAAGCGCGCGCTCTGCGGCACGCTGCGCACATCGGTCACCAGCTCGACTCCGAAGTCCTTGAGCAGTTTGGCGAAATGCTCGAAGTCCAAGATCGAGTGACCTACCGTAAAAAGTGGGTTCAAGCCGCCGGAATTAGTTGGGTTCTCAAGCTGCACCCCGACACCTCCTTGTAGCGCATCTTACCAAAAACCGGCTGCGCGGGCACACACTTTCCTGGCATTACTTCAGACCTCCTGACCCCCAAGGAAATTAACATGAGCCGACTTTGTAAATGAGGCGCAGGTCCGTGCCTGGGAACAGGGTCTCGGAAGCGTTAAGTTCATCGCAGAGACGACGTACTGCCTCATCATGCGCCACCTGTGTCAAATGGTGCAGGTGCACGGTCAAGGTTTTGTGTTTGGGCGTCGGGAAACGGGTCCACTTCGGGGTTGTGATCTTCTGACGGAGCAAAGCCCGTGCATCCTCTGCCCCGCCGCTGGCACCGTGCCCTGACAATTGACCGCGTGCGTTTGCCAGCCGATGAGAACGCGGGGATTTGAAGCTCAAAGCCGCGGGCTTACAAGACAGGTCCGCGCTACGCTTGCTTGCCTGGAACATTCACCACCACGTAGCTTCCGGGAGTTGCCGTGTTGACCGCCGCGACGATCGATTGAACGTGCAGTCGCGCCACCGGCCACTGTGGATTTCCGAGCACGACAATGGCAATCCTGCGGCCCTTTAGACTCTGCTGAAAGGCAAGGTTTTTGTCTGTCGTCAGCAGCACGTCAAATCCGGCAGCCTCGGCAGCGCGCAGCAAGTCGCCGTTGGAGAGCGTGCTCCACCGTTGCTGCGCCGCCGTCTTGACGGTGTGTCCTTTAAGGAATGAGCGAAGGGGAACGGGCGTGCCTTGGTCGAGAAGGACGAGCATCAGCGGGTGTGCGCCGGAGTCTCCAGACTGCGGGCGGCGAAGTCAATCACCGCCTTCACCTGTTCGCGGTTAAGGCCGTCGAACCAGCACAAAATGTCGTCGAGGCTGGCACCCGCCTCGAGGTTTTCAAAAATCGTGGCGACCGGCATGCGCGTGCCACGGAGCACCCATGCGCCGCTCACCTTGCCGGGAACGCTTTCCACTGCCGGGCATTGTGACCAATCCAGTGCTGCCATGAGACCTTCCAATTGTCCCACGTTCTCGAGGCAAACTCAATGGCCACGCGCGATACGGAATCCGGCAAACGCGCGCGGCGAAAATTGACCGTTACAAAAAAACAAGCGTAGCGCGGACCTGTCTTGTAGCTCCTCGGCTTTTCGCGCTCGCCAACGCTCGCCGGCTCGGTTCTCTGCTGCCCCGGCTCCGCACTGCGCGTCAATTGATCGCATCTCCCGGTTGCGGCGTCCGTTCCTTTATGACGCACCTCTTCGTGACCGTGGATTTGCCGAGATCCCGTACCGCAGGGCTCGCTCTCAAGCCCGCCAATCTTAATGGCGGGCGGCCTTTCCAGCAGGGGTGGCCTTTTCCGCGCCGCCCAAAGCGGGTCGCGGTGGAAGAGCCGTCCGTCGGCTGACGGACTAGAAGGCGAGCGTTGCGCTACATTTCTCTGGCGTGGATGCCGCCGAACAGGAGAGCCGGTGCGGGCTGGCCATCGATCGCGTGCGTTTGCCATCCGATGAGAAGGGGAGGATTTGAAGCTGAAAGCTGCGGACCTGCGAGACCGGTCCGCGCTACGCTTGCTTGTCCCTGGCCCATTCCTGGAACGTTCCGGGGCGGGCACTCGTCACCCTTCTCAAGGGCTCAGGGGCCGCGCCCGCGCGCCCGCCATTCGCAGACATCAAGAAACGCTGCGTCACCCTCCATCTAGCCTGAAGGGGGGAACGGAAATGAGCTTTGCTCGGCTGCGGGTAGTGGGGGTGAGTAGGGACGGCCCTCGTCCAACCTCTTCGCCGCGCTCTTTACTTGCTCTGCGAGTTTCTGCAGACCCCGTGTCTGCGCACTTGCCTCCTGTCCCATAAGCTCGGAGACAACTTGGAGGGTCGCGTCGTGGTGGCGCTCCTCCGGCTTACAGTACCGCACATGCTCTTTGAATTCAGCCTCGCACACGTCTTTCAGGACTCGAGTAGCCTTTTCCCTCAGGGCTCCGCGCGTTTCAAGCGAAATACATTGCCAGTCAAGAAACGTCTGACTCAGAAGATCGTTGATGGAGGCCCTTTCGGTCTGCTTGACTATCAAAGTGACCACTGTAGGCAGAAGGTACAGAGCCAACTCCCCATCGGTCGTCTGGGCATCTGCTACGACTAGCCAGGGAACTTGCTCGATGGGAGGTGTCGTGAACCCGGTGCGAAACGCCTGGTTTAGCGCCACGTCATGGAAGTCGCCCGCAACGGACCGCGTGGTTTGGCCTAGCGAGACAACGGGGATGCGCCGTTCCGATCCGAAAAACTCCAGAATCCGAGGGATCGCTTCCTGAAGGAAGCAATATGCGACCTGAATGTGGGCTGTTTCAGGGTCTGGGAATTGAATGCCAGTCACGCGCTGGATGTCCTTAGCGGTCACAAAATCTAGAAACTGCCTGTATCGATCAAATTGGTCAACCTCGAGATTTCCACCCGACTTACATTCCCAGAGGAGCGCGCAGTTTGATTTGCGGGACAGAGTGATGACGTCCGGCTTCACTACGGATGCTGGCGGGAGCAAAATTCGGTGATCGATGCCAGCCATGCGGTGGCCCTGCTCAAACAAGACCGATGGCCAAGGTTGTATCCTCTTGCAGAAAGCGCATATCGCATTGACGGGAATCAGGCTTCTTTGCACTGGTCAAAGACGGTAGGTTGCTCAAGTTCGAAGTAGACTGTTGGATCAAGATGCTCTTGGATGATGCGCAGCAGTCTGGCGACCGAGTTTCCGCAACTGCCCTTGAAAAGGTAAACGACGACGTGCATAGGTGTAAAATCCAGCCGCAACCGACTTGCGCTGTGGAGGTCTACGACCTCGGCGCGCACGAAATCTCTCTCTTCGTGGCTCACCACACCCCAAAGTCTGGTTTGATCGCGGCACGACAGCACTTCCTTAACAAATCCCGGGAAATCAAGGACCGGCTGCGAGAAATGCAGCGTAAGCGGATAACCCTGGAGTTCATCTCCGCCGTCCCCGTGGACAAACGCCAAGCTGAGCTCGTTCTCCAAAGTCTGGATCATTTGCGCATAGAGGTTAACAAGATGATTTACCGCGCCGAGGTGTAGCGAGATTGAGTTTCCCGTCGCCATGATTCTTCCCGAAGCGTTCAGTTCATTTTTGATGTACGCACCCGAGGCCGAATCAGAAATCGAATATTTGACTGCCGACAGACATAGATCGCGGCTAAAAGCGGCACTCGAGAGAGACTCAAACAGTTCTTCCCCGAGGTTCCCCCTATAACGCGTCTTGAACACAGCAGCCTGTTCGTGTATCTCGTCCGAAGCGCCTTCGGACACAAACAGCCCTTGGTTAAAGTCAACATTGAAACCCAGGAACCGGCGACCCTTGCGGAGATGCCCTAGCACTTGACTTGGTAACCAGGCGTAGTCAAGGTTCCAAGACCTGCGAACTAGTTCGTCCAAGTATTGCTGGGCGGGTTCGATGTTAGACGTCGTGTGAACAACCCAGAACCGCGGGTTGAGATAGTCAACAAAATAGCGGGCGTCGCCTTTTGCGAGGGTCACAAGCGTCGGATCATTGGTGGCCTCCGCCTGGAAGCTGAACCGTTGCTCCAAATCCCCAAGCACAGCCCTCATGCCGGCATGACTAGGCGAGTCGCCGTTCAGGTCATGAGCCTCAATGATGTATGTCTTCAAGGGCCCCTGACCCGCAGGGTATTCCTCAGCCTGCTCGAAATGAACCGTCACATTGTGCAGGTGCTGATCGAAGAGCTCCGCCATCTCTGCTCGGTCCATATGCCTTAAAGGGTTCCTCGGAATCTGGTTATGGGTGCGCTCCCGCCCCCTGACAGTATCTCACACTATATTGGCTAGTTCAAAGAATCACACCGCATGGCCAGTAAGCCTAGCGCACATCTTGCTGAATCTGGGCTTCCCAATTGGAAGGAACGGGCGTCCAATCGCGGGTGAACACGTCGCTGAGGGTCAAGCCGATCAGGATGGCGAGCCAGAGGAGGGAGGAGGCGACCACGATCCGCAGGAGGTTAGAACTCCACCGAAGGTGCATGAAGAAAAGGACTACCAGCGAGGCCTTGCAGACGGCAATCACGAGCGCCGCGACGGTGTTCCATTTGCCGAGGTTAATGAACGCGACACTTGTGGTGAGGCCGGTAAGTACGATCAGTGCAGCGAAAACCAGAATATAGAGCTTCTTGGGAACAACGTGGCCCGACATCAGTAGCGCCCTCCGATCAAATACAGTAAAGGAAAGAGGAAAATCCAGATGATATCCACGAAGTGCCAGTAGAGGCCCGACATCTCCACGGTGTTGTAGCGCTCCGGTGAGAATTTCCCCCGCCAGGCCATGATGATGAGTACCGTGAGGACTCCGACGCCAATCACCATGTGCAGGGCATGGACGCCGGTCATGAAGAAGTAGAAGCAGAAGAACAATTCAAGGTGTCGCGAGTCAGGCCCATTGAAAGTCCAATTCACCCCGGGCGCCAGCCCTTCGAGGTAATCGTGCCTCCATTCCAAGGCGAGTTTGACGCCGACGAACGTCAGTCCCAAAAGCAAGGTGAGCAGCAGAAAGGTTATGAGTGCCCCCTTCTTCCCCAGTTGGGCGGCGCGAACGGCCAACGCCATGGTCAAGCTGCTGCACAGCAATACCGCTGTATTGAAGGCTCCAATGCGGACGTCCAACAGACGGCTACCAGCTTCGAAGGCGGGTAAATAAAGGTTGCGGAAAATAATATAGGCCGTGAACAAGCCGCCAAAAAACATGATCTCCGTAGCCAGGAATAACCACATCCCGAGACTGGAGGCCTCGTGCTGCTGTTCGAGATCGTCGAATTGTTCTGCCAGGGCGGTGTTGCTGCTATGCAACTTGAGTTTCCTCCGTTCCGTACGCGTAAGCTTCCTCCGTGACAATGGGTGTTTCTTCAAAGTTCTCGGTGGGAGGCGGAGAGGGCGTCTGCCATTCCAGGCCTTTGGCGCCCCAGGGGTTGGGCCCGGCAACAGGTCCGTAGCGCATCGACCAGACGAGGTAAACCAGTGGGATCAGGTAACCCACGCCCAGGATGGACGCGCCGGCGGAAGACATCACGTTCAGCACCTGGAATTCCGGCGCGTAGATGGCGTAGCGGCGCGGCATTCCAAGGTAGCCGAGCATGTACTGAGGGAAGAAAGTCAGATTAAAGCCAATAAAAATGATTGCCGCCGCCAATCTTGCCCATCCATCCGGGTACATGCGTCCGGTGATCTTGGGCCACCAAAAATGAATGCCGCCCATGTAACCCATCACCGCGCCACCCACCATGATGTAGTGGAAGTGAGCCACCACGAAGTAAGTAGCGTGAACATGCACGTCAACGGCCAGCGTGGCGAGGAACAGGCCGGTCAATCCACCCATCGTAAAGAGCCCGATGAAGCCAATGGCATAGAGCATCGGCGCCTGGTAGGAGACCGAGCCTTTGTAAAGCGTGGCAGTCCAGTTGAAAACCTTGATGGCGGAGGGAATGGCGACCGCGAAGCTCAGCGCGGAGAATACAATCCCCGCGTAAACAGATTGTCCCGCCACAAACATGTGGTGACCCCAAACCAGGAAGGAAATCG
>Ga0208038_1000803_pt1 | contig 20753 bp, 23 predicted proteins | sample June2015DPH_16_1_FD_184714 | JGI IMG/M metagenome (GOLD analysis project Ga0208038, IMG submission 184714) | Peatland microbial communities from SPRUCE experiment site at the Marcell Experimental Forest, Minnesota, USA - June2015DPH_16_100... | ecosystem: Environmental > Terrestrial > Soil >...
ATTTCAATCACCCATGCCTGGAAGTCTTTTTCCTAGAAAACAGACACACTCCGAGTAAGTGCTTCCTTCGTTCATAGCCACTGAAAAAAGCTATGACCTACTCACACTCATTCGACGGTGGTACTGCTTTACTCGTCGCCGCCATTGCCATCCCGCCTTGCCATTTCCGTAGCAGGTATCCCAAACTGACCGATTGGGGACCTTCTTCAACGTTACAACTCGGGTGCCGCTCATTAAGCTGGCTGTGCTTCTCTAGGCCCGTGGGCGTATGAACTTGGATAAACGCCTGGTATGGACTCCATACCCTTTCCCGAGAGGTGGTGCAGAAGCTGACTTGTGGGATGGGCTCTACCTTGCCTTCCGGGCTAGCCATGGGACAGCGATCAAATCGGGAATTCCCATGGTTGGCTACGTCGTCGGTGTGGATCCCCACTGTGGCGACCGTTGCTTGCATCACGTAACTGGCGGAGAGCTGTTTCTTGGTCAGCTTCATTCTATTTCCATTAACTGAATAAACGTACGTGGAGCTTGTGAGCCGTGAGGCAATGAGCTCCCAGTTCGATTGCGGGAGTGATCCAAATGCGGTCAATTGTTGTTGGGGTCGACTTAGGACAGGCACTTAGATCTCTCCTCTTGGTCTCCCGTTCCTCTGCCTCGCTGTAAGGAGGGAGGCCGGCAGCTTACCCTGCCGGCCCTGGAACTAGGGAAATCCAAGCTTCTTACAGTCCTGGTTAGTATAGAAAATCCCGTACTTTTCCCGCACAAAACCAGAAGATATTTTGCTGGTTGATGGGTTTGCGATTCGCTGAGGGATCCAGTGCCAGGAGGGCTCAATCCGGACCAAGAATCGGAATGCGGGGACGGACCGTTCCGTGTCGCTCCCACGAAAGCAGGGACGGGTCACATTTCCAGTAGGCCGACAGCAAAGCGGCTGCACCCTGTCCTTGACCCCTAAAGGGCAGCTACTTCCGCGTTAGAGACGATGGGGGAGTTGAGCGCCCTGCCGGAGAATTCACCCGCAACAAAGCCTTGCCGGAAGGGAGTCCAGATCGCAGACGCCAAAAAGCCACCGTCTGCTGCCGCGCGCAAGCCTAAGTACTTTACCTGGGATGGGAACACGGGTTGGCAGGTTTCTTCCAGAACCGTCGCGGTGAAGCGTTGCCCTCGTCGGCCTTGATGGAACCCCCTGGCGGCGCTATCATGTGATCCGAGACTGTGCGCAGCACGGCGTGGGCGGATCGAGCACATTCTCTGCTCGCACCGAGGGCCTGATTATCGTGGAGGTTGTAGGCTTGGCCTATTTCAGATTGAGAATGTCTTGACTTCTCCTCCCGCTGTCACCGTGGCGGCAGGGGTGGCCGTAACGGATCGCTTGTGGGGCGGAACCCATCACGCTGGGTGATGCGAAGGACGAGTCGCCGGAGGCACAGTCGGAGTGGCCCTTACTGATATGGCTGTAAGACCAAAATTCACTTTTCGGGAGGGCAATATGTTCGAGGAACTGGAAGAAGAGGAAAGAGGAGAAAAAGAGGAACGCAGTAAACTGCTTCGCGTGACGGCTTATGTTGTCGGCGCCATACTGGTTGTAGGAGCGATCGTATACATCGCATCAAGGGGTCACTCCAAAACCTCGCAGCCCGTTCGGTCCCTTGCCGCAGCGCGCCAAACTGCTCCTGATCCAGTCATGGACTTGCACCTTATCCACGCCAATATGGGGAAGGACCCCTGGGGAACTAGGGTGATGTGGTCGGTTCAAGTGCGAAACGTTTCCAAGGTGTACACTTACAGGGACATCCAATATGTTGCGTATTTCCTCGATAAGGACGGCGTGAGGTTGGGCGAGGAGCATAACACGATCAAAGACAGCATTGGGCCCGGCGAGGAGAAGGAGTTCCCCGAGTTTTCAGGCGGGAATTACGACGCGAGGGGATCGACCTACCAGTTCTTGATCGCAGGGGCCACGGTCGTCGCGCAGTAGCAGGAAGCGCGGACCTGTTTTTTAGGTCTGCGGCTTTCCAGATCGTATAGAAACGGCCTCCACAACCGCGACTGCCGTGCGGCCGCAGTCAAGTCTGAACTCTCGACGGTCAAACCGGAACAGCCCACGAACGAGCATGCCCCCTCAGGCCTTTCCGGAGGGCACGATCGGCCAGAGTCCGTGCCGCAACAAAGTCAGCAGGCGGCAGGGCCTAGGTCGTCAGAAAATTGCCCTAAGTGTGGATTGATCCGCCCCGCTTCGGTTCTCATTTGCGACTGCGGGTTCAACTTCGCCAGCGGCGATTCAATACGTGAGGCCGACGTGGAAGCGGAACGTAAGAAGCTATCTCAACTCGGTGGCTGGCTGCTCTGCTTCACTGTCGGCCGCATGTTCGGAACGTTGATGTAGCTGTCTGCCGCAGCATCGGCAGGGACACCTTTGGTAGCCTTCAGTTATGTTGTCATTGCCGTGCTCAGTGGTTGGCTGGGCTTCGCCCTTGCCGCAAAGAGGAGGGAACTGTTCACGCTCCTCAAGTCTATTTCGCCATCAACTTCGTGATTAGCCTTTGCGCCGTTCTCTTCGCGATTATCGCCAGTAATTCCACGGATAATCAGCAGAAACAATCCATTTGAATGCGGAGTGCCTTACGCCTAGGGCTGGCCCTGCTGCGCGAGACATGAGTTCTACTTTTCAATTGGCGCACGACTTTTGCCGGACCACTCGGATGTAGACACCGAAGAGGAGGCCCATCAAAACGGGACGTCCAAGTCTGTGCCTGCGTCCGCTGCATCATTGAAGGGGTTATCGGCCTCATCAGCTGGCTCCGCAGCCTTCGAGGACTCTGCCGCCTTTGCGCTGTTCCCGTTCTTGGCCGGCCCCAATAACCGCAGCAGCGTGACAACCACTTCCGTCACGTCGCGCTTCTTCCCTTCCCGATCCTCGTAGCTGCGCAACTGGAGTCTTCCTTCAATAAACAGGAACTTCCCTTTGGTGACGAACTCGCCTGCGATCTCCGCCCAGCGGCGCCAGGCAACGCAGCGAATCCAGAGTGTGTTGGTCTTCTTCTCTCCGTCGCCGTTCTTGTAAGTCTCCTTCACCGCCAGAGAGAAGTTTGCCACTGGTATGCCGCCAGGGGTGAACTTCATCTCGCTGTCAGCGCCAGCGTATCCAATGAGCATAACTTTATTCAGCATATGGGTATAACTGCCTCCTTTGTATAGGTGAGTAGAACGCGATAGGCAAGGCTCTGATTACGCCTATGCCTCATCGAAGCGGAACTTGCGGCTAACGCGGTCGCTAACCAGCACGTCCATTTGCGCGGCGACCTTTGCCATGCCGTCCCGCACCCAGGCGCGAACCAGCGGCATGTTCCGCAAGGCATCGGTGCTTACTCCGTCCAGCAGGGCTCGCGCCTTCTCGACCTGCTCCTTCAGCTCCTGGTCGTCCACCACATTGCGCAAGTCAAACGTGCTCAGGAAATCACGCAGCTTCTGCAGGGTTGATTCCCGGAGACGCTGCGGCTTGCCGTCCGGCTGATCCCCCAGCCGATCGCGGAGGTGACTGACCAGTTCGAGCAGTGAGGCCCGCATCACCTGCTGGATCTCGCTACAGGCTTCCGACATTGCCACCACGGCCTTTTCCCGTTCCTCTTGGAAGAATTGGGCCGAGATCTCTCGAAGCTGTTCCGGCACACCATAGCTGACGTACTGCCAGGTAAATGTGAAGTGGGAGCGCACCTCGTCCACGGGTGGGTAGTCAGTTGGGTTATAGAGCGTGCGCAGTCGTCCAGCGGCCTCCTGGCAGAGGCGCGGATAGGCGCTGAGAAACGACTCCATCAACTCGCCTCGTTTATATTTGAACTCGTGCAGCTTTTCGTCCACCGTCTCCACCAAGCCCAGTGGCAAGAGGTGAATGCCGACATCAAAGGGCAAGCACATGTCGTAGAGGAAATGCCGGATGTCGCCATCCAGGGTGCGGATGGCTTGCAGCTCCGGCGAGTCGAGCAGAGTCTTTGAGACGCGAATTAAGGCCTTGTCGGCATCGACTTCAACTCGGGAGGAGCTAACCTTTCGACTGTTGCCCAGCAAGCCGAGATGAAGTTTGATGAAAACCGTTTGCTGGGCAAGCTCATTGCCCGAGCTCTGAACGTTCAAGATAGGCGCTGCTGTTGCCATTTCATCCTCCTTTGTGTAATGGGAACTCTTGGTTCCAGATCATCGTATGACCTTAACTAACGTACTGTCGGATGATGTCCGTCCGCTCCCACTGAAAGCTCGGCTGGATCGTTACACTCAGATTTGGTGAGTCGTATCGGTCGATATTCCAAAGCGGAGTCCCAAGTAATACCGATTTAGTGGCAGTTACTCGGGTCCGAAGGAAAACTCGCAACGGAAAGGATCGACCTGAGGCAATTGGGTGTATATTTGACGGGAATCGGGAGCAAAATGGAAATCGTGTTAATTACCCCCAATGAAATGGATGTTGTCAGCCCTCGTCGGCCAACATACAGCCTCCAGCAAACCTCCAATGGGGGGGGCCTGAGACTTGCTACCATTGGTTTGGCAGTCAGAAGGGAGCAATCATGCACTGGTACCACTACGTGGCGTACTTGTTCGGGGGCGCATTCCTCGCGAACAGCCTGCCCCATCTCGGCAATGGGATCTCGGGGCGCTCCTTCCAGAGCCCTTTCGCATCACCGCCAGGGGTAGGCTTGTCTTCATCGACGGTCAATGTCCTATGGGGCTTCTTCAACCTTGCTGTCGGTTACCTGCTGGTCTGTCATGTTGGCAGCTTCGATCTGCGCAACACCCAGCATGTGCTCGTCCTCGGAGCGGGCATTCTGATCATGTCGCTAATGCTTGCCCGCGCATTCGGACGGTTCCATGGGGGCCGGAAAGCCTGACTTTTCAGACCTCTGATTTCGAGGGGGGCATGACGTTAAGCGGCCCATCCAGATCCCGCATGACGCGTCGCCGGGGCGCTGGTGTGTTTTCCTGGTACTGGTAAACGCCCGGTGCCGAGGCGCTGATGAACTTCCCGGAGGCCATCTGGCGCAACGCCTTGATCTGCTCAGCCGCGGAGCGTGAAACCGGCACAATGTAGCGCGCGGCCTGCATGAGAGTTATTCCCAACCGATGCGCTTTCCGGCAGCACTCTTTGATCTCCGCACCGGTCCAGCCTTCATCGTTCGGCAGCTGGCCTGACACTCCATACTTCTTGAGATAGATTCCCCAGATGGTCTCGCGCTCCTCGTCCGAGGGCAGGTCAAAGAAGAACGTACCCAGCGTGAAGCGCCTACGCAGCTCTGGCGGTAGGCTGGCAATCGAGTTACAGGTCGCAATGAACAGCATTCGTCCTTGCGAGACTGCGTCAATGATTTGGAGCGCCGTACGTAGCCGCTCGGTCGAAGCCCCCACCAGAGAACTCTCCATGGCTGGCAAGTCGAAAGCAATCGTGGGGATTCCAGCGGTACCACCAGTGGCCTTTGCTGCTGCACTCTTGGCAGCCCCCGCTGGCCCGACAAACACAATTCCATCCGCCTCGCGGTCCTGCATGTAGGTCAGGATTGTCCCTGTCATCTCCGTCTTTACAACAGAGAGGTCGGTGCCCGTCCCCGCAAACGCCTTCTCAATCTCATCAATGAACACGACGACGCGGGGAGGATCGACACCTCGAAGCACTGCCCGCAGGAAGCTCTTGACGTTCTCAACCCCGCCAATGTCCTCAAAGGTCTCACCGCCTCGCCATACCGCGAGGCCTGGTGTCTGCTCAATGATTTGGCGCTTGCGCTCCCAGAGGTCCTCTGTATCGAGTTGGCGCTTGACCAATGAGATCGCCAGTGCCTGTTCCGCCGGGAATGCAGCCAGGCCAACCAGGGCGTCTACCGCCTTGTCGATCACCTGACGTTCAGGTTCATCCAGCTTGGCCGCATTGAAGGTCTCCCGCACAATCTGCTCCAGGTGAGAAGTTGACGGCAGAGGCTCATCAAGGACGAGAACATCCTGACCCAATTCAGGTGGTAACGTCGCGCCAGGCGCTGCCAGCAGTACCAGCATCCGGCCCGTCGCCTTGAAGGGATCTCGCAGGTCCCAGATCCCTTGCATCACTCCGGGGTCATTCCAGAAGCGGTGAGCGTTCAAGTAGAGCAGGAGGCCGTCCTCGCCAAGCTGCTGGGCCAAAAGCAGGGCATCGACCGGCGCAATCGTCGCAGCCTGACGTTCGCCAAGCACACGCGCCAGTTCCTCGCCGCTGTCACGGCCGATCGCATAGAGACCGCGGACCACATCCCACCCGAGCATCGGGGGAAGCTCCGGGCCTTGCTTGAGAGTCTCGATGATGAAATGCGTTGTGCTTGCCGGGTCGGCAGTGCGTACTGCGACAATCGGGGTTGATACACACCGTGCGGCATGGAACGCCGACGCAAACTCCTCCATAGACCGAATCATGTGCGTGCTCCTTTCGAGGAAGGACTTTTAGGGGGGAAAGTAACGAGGAAAGCCGAAGGTGGTTCCTACCAGGGCAAGCCAAGGGTGGGGAATCCTGTGAGTTCCGCTCGCCCGTCTGTGTGGACAGTGACTTCCACCAACTGCTCGCTGAAATCTTGCATGTTATAGCGGCCACTGAATAGCCGCAGGACCTGATTGCGACTCGAGCGCAGCGGCAAGATGCACGGCTGGGTTTGATCGAAACGCCCGAGGACAGCGAAATCGAGGTAGGCCTGGATCGTCCGCCATATTCGGCCACGAACCCGTTCAGAATAGTCGCAACCCCACGTCCAATACTGCCCCAGGTCGAGTTCGTATTCCGTGTAGCCGCTGAACATGCCGAAACTCAGCTCTGGCGCTCGCCGGCGCAAGGTGTACATCAATGTCAGCAAGCTATCCGCCTGCTGCATGGGCTCACCACCTGAGAAGGTAACACCTTCTAAGGCATGCTGTGCCTGTGCCCGCAGCACTTCCTGAACTACGGCATCAACCGTGACTTCTGTGCCGCGAAAGGGATGTGTCTCGGGGTTCCAGCACTTCGGACAACCGAGTGAGCAACCCTGGAAGAACACTACGGCGCGCAAGCCTGGTCCATTAGCACGGCTTGCGGGAATCAACGCGTGAAGCAGCATGGCAGGCCTCCTTCAGCGCTGGCTCTTCTCTCGTTGGACCTGCTGGCTGGTGTAATAGGCAGGCTTCTTCCGCTCCACCTTCATGGAGTCCCCGCCACGGAAGTCGTCAAAGACCTTCTCACAGCCCTGCCCTGCAAAGCCTTCGAGATCCAGTGTGGAGTTTCCCTGCGTGTCAATGGTGATCGTAATTGTTTTCTCCTGCATGTTCGCCTACCTCCGCACAGCAAATTGAAGCCTCACTTGCTGCCCTTCCGAGGTCTCGATCACTTCCCGTCCTTTCAGGGTGTAACCCTTTGCCCGCGCCATGGCCAGGGTCTGCTTCTCCTTGTAGACCTGCTGAACGCGCCCCAGCCACTTGGCCCCATAGCCACGGTGCTCGTCGAGTTCGTCTTTAATCATGGCGAGCTGACCGTCCGGCTGACGTGCGAATCCGATATCACCGTAGGCCCCGCGGAGGTGCTGGCGCCGGATGACAATGTTCGCGACCTTCGCCTCCTGCTCCGAGTAGTACGAATTCAGTTGCACTCCCTCAGGGTGGACCTCAACCTCGTAGCCCATCTCCTTGAGCGCCTCCACGAGGTACTTCTCCTCGCGCAAGACCGTGTGAGTCAAACCGTATTTCGACACAGCGTGCCTCCTTTCCGCATATTCGGGTTGTTGGGTGGCTTAAGCCACAATGTGGCTGTTTGATTGAAAGAAGTAGCGCGAGTCACCCATGTTGTCTGTAGATAGTCAGCGTAGCGCGGCGTTCTGCCGCGGTTTGTGTTTACTACGATTGGTAAACCAAAGGCGTCAAGGCAGGACCGATCTGCGAAATCTGAGCCAAATCCTGGGAGTTTCAGAGGCTTTCTTCAACGACGATCCCCGACTATTTGATAGGCGATTTCAACGGTGGCTGCACCGCCGCCGGCAGTTGTCAGGAATAGGTGTTTTTGGCGGCGATCGTTCAGGAGCTAACGCGCTGCGTATGAGCTGCGCGCGAAGCGAGTTTGCTCGATATGCTTGTTAGCTGCACCCAACTGGACATTGCATCCTAAGTACCGACTCCACGACTGAGCTGCTTCTGTCGCCGGGGTTATCGGAGGGCGAACGCGTATGCCAAATTCAAGGGCAGAGTCCAAGACAGCTGGACCGGAGAGCGTGACAAGCGCCTGCACACGCTTTTCCATGAGTAGAATCGCTTGTTCGCATACTGGTATCCGGCCAAAAGTTCCTCCGGGCTCATCTGTCTGGGCCGGAAGACCACGTCAGCCCGGCCGTTGTACTTGCTCAAGTCGCGTGTCAGAATCCGGCCCTCTGCTTCTAGACGTTGGTACAGCCGAGTCCCTGGAAAGGGAGTCAGGATGTTGAACGTCGCATTCTGTACTCCTGCTGCCTCGAGGAAGTCCAACGTCTCGCCGAAGATCGCCCGCTTGTCGTTGTCGAAGCCGAAGATGATTCCCGCCTGCACCGCTATGCCATGGGAATGGATCCGCTCAATCGCGCGAAGGTAGTCGGCCACGCGATTGAACCCCTTCCGCACTTCATTCACGCTGGCTTGCGAGATTGACTCCAGCCCAACGAATAGTTGCTTGCAGCCGCTTCTCGCGGCCAACTCAAGGAACTCGTCGTCCTGAGCAGCATGAATGCTCACTTGGCTGCTCCACCACTTGCCATGGGGAGCGAGAGCTCTGAACAAGGCCTTGGCGTACTCAATGTCGCTCGCGAGGTTGTCATCCCACAGGATGATGACCTTGCCAGGGAAAGAGCCGTACTCTTCTGCGACAGCCTCCACGCGTCGCTTGCGCACGCGGCTCTGATACATGACTGCGAGCGTGCAGAAATCGCAACTGTAAGGGCAGCCGCGCGTGGCAAACAGGACTCCACCGGTATGGTCGCGCCGGTGAAACAGGTCTTTCCGCGACATCGGGGCATGTTCCAGAGTCGGGGGTTCATTGCAACGGTACCGCTGGCTATGCCTCCCCGCGTCAAATTCGCGCATGAATCGCGGCCAGTTGGATTCAGCCTCCCCGACGAAGATCACGTCCGCGTGCGCCTGCGCCTCATCCGGCATCAGAGTCACATGCGGTCCACCCAGTACCACCGTAATTCCCCGCTGTCGGAACCGGGCTGCCAAGGCATAAGCGTGAGGCGCACTCGGGGTATGGAAGGTAATCGCCACCAGGTCCGCTTGCATCCCGAAATCGACCGGCCTAACCGCCTCATCAATGTGGAGCACCGTCCAATGTGGCGGTGCGAAGGCGGCAAGATACGGCATGGTGATCTGCTGGAAGTTCAGGACACGAGAACGCCGTAGCCTTTGGATCTCCGGTGAGGAAGCAGTGATCAGCAGGAGGATTCGCGCAGCAGAGGACATGTGCTCAGGGTCGTCTCCTAGTGGCAGCTAACAATGATTTGAATAACCCGTATAATATCCGGAACACCGGTTTCTGACCCTTATAACACGCCGTTGATTCGGTCCATGTCGCAGCGATAATCCCCTCAGGCTCTACCATTAGGGTCTTTGGGTCCTCGTAATCTCGGCGTCTTATGCGGATCAGCATAACACCCCCTTGATTTCACACCCCGTCGGACGGGCTGCCAATTCCGCTAGGCCCGTGGCGGGGTTAGTCATGACCTCCGACCGCGGGGGAATCTATGCCGACGGTCATCAAGGGTATCTCAGGACAGAGGCTCGATCAACCCTTCGAGGCAAGGGCACAGGCGCTCGGCAATCAGGTGCGCGTTGGTGATGCCGGCTAGATCCCGAAAGAAGGCACAGGGTTTAGTAACGCTCAAGTAGAACCGAGGGTACCGTCAAATGATAGCCGAGATCCTGTACTCCCGGCCAGGATATGATTCCATTCGTGGCCGTTTATTCGCTCAAGTCACACATGTTGGACTGGTCGCGGGCAACCCACTGCGGCCCGAATCATATCTCGCGTGCAGCCGGCCCAGCAGATGTACTTGCGGGGGTCTTCGATCGAGACCGAGAGGTTATCTCCGCTGCGGTCGTGCCCCTCCTCCGCACAGGATGGGCACTAGGTGATATTGTTGTGTCCCACGGTGCGGAGCTTGGTGTTGATGTGATCGAGGATCCGGAATTCTGGCCCACACACGTGTCTCCTTATCGCCGGTTCAGCCTTCGGTTCTGGCGACAGGAGATGAGGTGGGATGGCCTTCCCGGCAATCAATCGGGCAAGCTGGTCACGGGTCATCTTGGGAAGCGAGTTGAGGTATCGCATCTGCTTCTCAAGATCTTCATCGGCACCCTCGAACCAAAAGCGCTGAGCTGCGCCCCGGTGAATACCCAACGGCCCACGGATGGCATTGCCGTACCTGCCCGGCTTCAACACATCGTGCTTGGGGAAGATCCCAATGCCTTCTCGCTGCTTGCCACCCTTGATGGGGATACCCAGCCGCAGGGCAAGGCCGCAAACGTAGATGCGGCAATCCCGCGCTGGGAGCGGCTCCGCCAGGAATATCCAGAGATGTCCGCCTCGATGACTTTTCTCAAGAGCCGACTCCACCCCATCCTGCCTGAAGTTGAAGCTGAGCTTGAGGAGATCCGTGAGCGCATCCACATAGTCCGCGTCGATAGCCACCCACTTGGAGCACTGGGTGGCGGGGTTGATGGCGTAGAGGCCAATGGTGATTTCGCCTTCGAGGTGGCGGCGGATTGTGTCCAGCGTAAGGCTGAGCCCCTGGCCGGTTTTGTTGTCCTTGGGCCGGTAGTAGTAATGCCGGGCACCTTCTAGGTGCGGCCGGTTGGACTGGAGGGTGTAAGCCCGGCGGTTGACGAAGAGGCGGAAGTAATCCGCCACCACGCTGAGGCGCGCTTTGAGACGAAGCATCCGCATTCTCTCCTCCCTGAAGTCAGGTGGACGGCACAGCTACTTCATGTTGGTGGTGAAATGATGAGGGCTCTCTGTCGCACGAACCGGCTGGTTGTTGTCGGGTCTATTGGGGTCGCCTCCGAAAAAGGCTTTGAACCGAAGCCTGGCTGGAGCGTTGCGCCCTGAGGGGGCGAGGTGTACATTATCGGTGCGCTGAGAAGCGAAGACGAAGACTTCAGGTTAAGCTTGCGACTGAGGTTGCGCGCTTTGTAGGTGAAAATTGGCCCGGCTCGTCGAGGGCTGAAGGCATCTTGCTTCTACGGAGGTTCCATGACTCGATCCCCACTACGGCTTGGCTTGCTCGTGTTCGCCACCTTGCTTCTTGCACAGACTCAACCCCCATCCACCACTGGCGGTGAAACCCTCCAGATTTCGCCGTCGGGGGGCGCGACGGCAAAGGTCGAGAAGCATCCGCTCCAATCCCTGCCCTACACGCCCAGCCTCGATCTCAACTCGATGGACAGGACCGCCGACCCTTGCAGCGACTTCTACCAGTACGTCTGCGGCAGTTGGATGAAGAACAACCCCATCCCGTCCGACCAGGCGAGCTGGAGCGTGTACGCCAAACTCGCCGACGAGAACCAGCAGTTCCTGTGGGGCCTTCTGGAGGAGGTGTCCGACCCGGGCCGCGCCCGCAATGCCTCCGAGCAGAAGATCGGTGACTTCTTTCAGGCGTGCATGGATGAGCCTGCTATCGAGAAGCTCGGCGCTGCTCCTCTCCAGGCAGGCCTGAAGGAGATTGCCGTGCTGAAGTCGAAGTCCGAGTTGGGGAAGTACCTCGGCCAGGAGCATCTGACCATGCGCGGGGGTGGGGCGCTTTTCGGCTTCGGCTCCGATCAGGATTTCACCGACGCGACGCAGGTGATTGCCTTCGCTCGTGCCGGCGGACTGGGCCTTCCCGACCGCGATTACTACACCAAGACCGATCCCAATTCGCAGGTAATTCGCGACCAGTACGTCGGCCACGTGGTGAGGATGTTCGAGTTGATGGGCGACCCGGCGAGCGCCGCGGCCGGGGAAGCCAAAACCGTGATGGCGATGGAAACGGCGCTGGCCCAGAAATCCCTGACCCGGGTGCAGAAGCGCGATCCTTACAATCTGTTCCACAAGATGGATCGCGTCCAGTTGAAAGCTCTCACCCCGGACTTCGACTGGGACGCCTACCTGTCCGTCCAAGGCCTGGCGGGCGTGGGGACCTTCAACGTCACGGAACCGGAGTTCTACAAGGAAGTGGACCGGCTGGTCCAGAGCACCAGCCTGGACGACTGGAAAACCTATTTGCGCTGGCATCTGGCGCACGCCTGGGCTCCATATCTCTCCATGAAGTTTCAACAGGAGAACTTTGATTTCTACAGCCACACGCTGCGCGGCGTGGCGGTGATGGAGCCGCGGTGGAAGCGCTGCGTGCGGTTTGTCGATCGCAACCTGGGTGAGGCGATGGGGCAGGTGTTCGTGGCCAAGACCTTCGGCCCCGACGTCAAAGCCCGCACCGTGAAGATGACCCGCGAGATCGAAGCAGCCATGGAGGACGACCTGAAAGACCTGCCGTGGATGGGCGCGGAAACCAAACAGCAGGCGTTGGATAAGCTGCACTCCATCGTCAACAAGATCGGCTATCCCGACAAGTGGCGCGATTACAGCTCGCTCGATATTGTGCGTGGCGATTTCGCCGGCAACATACGCCGCAGCGCCATCTTCGAATCGAAGCGGCAACTGGCCAAGATCGGCAAACCCGTCGACCGGGGCGAGTGGGGAATGACTCCGCCCACGGTGAACGCCTATTACGATGCGCAGATGAACGACATCAATTTCCCCGCCGGCGTGCTGCAACCGCCCTTGTTCGACGCCAAAATGGATGACGCGCCCAACTATGGCAACACGGGAGGGACGATCGGCCACGAGTTGACCCATGGCTTCGACGACGAGGGGCGCAAGTTCGATGCCAAGGGCAATCTACGCGACTGGTGGACCAAGGAAGACGCCTCCCGGTTCGACGAGCGCATCGCCTGCGTGCAGGACCAGTACGCGCAATACATCGTGGTGGACGATATCCACATCAACAGCAAGCTGACGAGTGGGGAAGACGTGGCGGACCTGGGCGGCACCTTGCTCGCCTACATCGCGTGGAAGAAGGCGGTGCAGGGACAGGACTTGAAGGCCCTCGACGGTTTCACTCCCGATCAGCGGTTCTTCATCGGGTACGGGCAGTGGGCCTGCGAGAACAACCGGCCCGAAGACCTGCGGATGCGCGCCATCACCAATCCACACTCACCCGGCAAGTACCGCGTCAACGGCATCGTTTCCGACCTGCCCCAGTTCCAGCGGGCGTTCGGCTGCAAGCCCGGCCAGCCGATGGTGCGGCAAAAGATGTGCCGTGTGTGGTAGTTGTCCGACCCGCGCGACAGATGTGTTGTGCGCTTCCAGCCTGCACATTCCAGTCGGGATCTGCAGGCAGGACGCTTGCACGGCGATCGTCCGACTTTCACCGAGAGCAGAACCCCACGAATGGGTCTGCTGCTCTTGACGATTTTCGATTCTCGAGAATCTCGACAACAGGAGTTGTTGCCACGTGGATGGTTCAGCAGAAGGCTTTCATTTGTAGCAGGTAGCCTTCTTTGAACTGGCGATGCCTTGTGTTTTTCGAGGAAGCGCCTCAGACCTACAATTTCCCAGTCGATCATCTGAAGGAACCTTAGAGGCACTGCTCAGTGAGTTGCGCCGGCAAGCGTTGACGCCATGAGTTCAGTCGCCGCTCGCAGCTTCGGGATGTCAGCCTCCGCCATGCGGCCAATATCGCCGTACTTGAAGGCGCCTCCACTTGCCCATTCGACCACTTCAGCGATGGCTTGCTTCTTAGTTGTGGCCACACGGCGTGCCGCTGTCAGGAACTCGTTGCGGAGCTGATTGAATCCCGAACTTGCAGGCGACCCGTTGCCATTGTTGGGCGCAGGCGAAGAGGAGGTCCCACAGGCGCTTGGTTTGACAATCGCGTTCTCCCCATTCGGGAGCGAGCTGTTATCCGTCGGCGAAGGCTTCATCGTTGACTGTGGGGTGGTATCGGCAGGGAGCGTTTCGGAAGCAGGACCTGCCACGGTGCCTTCGGCGGTCGAAGAGCCGTTCACTGACGACGGATAAAACTCAGCCGCAACCTCCGGCGCCTGCTCTTGCTCGTCCTCTACCACCTCCAAGACCTTGCCACCCGAGCCGAGTAGCTTTCGGGTTTCCGCAAACAGCCGCGCGTTCTCAGTCAGGTTAGCGATGAGTTTCCGCATGTCGTCGCCTTCAACCTCTAGACTCAGCGCCCAGATGGATGAGGTCTTCTTCCTCTTCTCCTTGCGGTCGAAGTACGTGACCTCCTCCGGCCGAACCGTCAGCTTGGCCGTGATCCCGGCCAAGCGACCTCCCGTGAAGGTCTGGATCTCCTGCAAGGCGGAGTGAATCTGGCGAATGGATCGGTAAGAGCAGGTGTGGATGCGGCAGACACTCCCCAGCCGCGGGAAGTCCGCCAACACGAAGCGTAGGTCTCCACCCGGCTTGCACTGCCCACTCGAAAGCTCAGGACAACCGCTACCGCACGTGGTCCAAGGCTGTCCGCTAGGCTTCTCAGTCGTGCGCCGGGTAGCCGAGACGCCATCACCCCAGCACTTCCGTTCGGTGGCCGTCCACCAAGCGTAGGAGCTGGGAAAGACGTTTTCGATGTCATCGTCGATCAGCATGATGTGGAGTTCGCGGCACTGCTCGCCATAATGCCGGGTCAGTTCCGGATCAGCTTCCCACCCAACCCGGTTGGCCGCCTTCTTCTTGCGCAGGAAGACGAAGTGGTCAAGCTTGGTGGGATGGTTGCGATCTCCATTGGGGGGCAGCCCGATGGAGACCTTGGTGGATACGGACAGCCGCTGGACGACACGGCCGTCGTGGTCGTGCGTGACACCAATGATCATAGGATTCCTCCTCTTCAAATAGGGTTTAGCCGACGCTCCGCATCGGATGAACAGAGGCAGCAGTTGGTGAATACGGACGGTAGACTCGTGAAACACTCCCTGTATTATTGACTGCCAGATGGCGCGCTGGCGGCTGGAGTACAATATTTCGGTTGCGAACGGGCCGGGGCGTGTATTCTGCTGTGGTCCAGGATGTCCAAATGGAAATCCTGGCTAAGACGCATGAGTGCAAAAGCAACTATGCCCTTGATGCAAGCAGCGACAAGAGACCAATCCCGGAGCTGGGCGCTCTGCCCGCCGTACCCTACTTTAGTCCAAACGTGGTGCTGCCGACTGTGGCACCCGACCCAGGCCCCGGGCAAGAACTATGATGGTCAGATGAGCGCAGATCCGCGTCATGAGACGCTTGTCCGGACTTGGACCTGGTACCTCGTTCGGTTTGTATTGTCGGCAATGCTTCTCTGCCAGGCGCACGGCTATGCGCAATTAAGACCCCAGCCGCCATGCGGAAAGGAACCCGTTCCGCCCTATCCTGGTCTGGATGATTCGGCCATCGTGAAGTTATGGAGCAAGTCTGATTTCGGCCGCGACTGGAGACCGCCCGCGTGCACCGGTTGGGCTGCTGTGGGCTTTACAACCTTGGTAACCACAGTTGCGCGATTTCGTCATACCTCGGGCGCTGAGGGCTTGCTTCGCCACATCGGGGCAATTTCAGAACTCGCGGGCATGCGTTACTGGTCGACCACTCACCAGAAATGGGAAACACTAATTGTGGATGCCTACGCTCTGACCGGCTCGCAGACTGGTCAACGCCGCGGAGACTTTCTACCCGATGAGATGAAGGAGGGCACGGTACTCTACTATGAACAGGTCGATAACCGTTCTGGCAAAGAGGTCTACCGAATGCATATTGCTGAGGCTTCGGCGGACCGGCTCGTCATCGATGTCGAGAATGTCAGCACGATTCGCTATCTCTTCGTGCCCCTCTTCCACCCGGGTGAGATGCAGTCGATCTACTTTCTCGATCGCGAATCGGAAAAGGTCTGGCGATATTACAGCATCGTGCGCACAGGAAGGAACGCGAACCGGCTGATCACGGGAAATGAGTCTTCCGAGGTCAACCGGGCCGTTGCGTTCTATCGCTACCTAGTCGGAATTCCCACCGACCGGGAGCCGCCGGCGGCGCGATGAAGGCAAGAGTCTGTAGCTCTCGCAGCTTTGCTCACAGATACGGCCCTAGTTCGACCGACGCGCTGATTCGGAATGCGGGGTCGCGGGGCGCGAGGAGGTTCAGGTTTTCACTCAGCTTACCTCCGCCATCCTGCTGAGCTCTTCAGCCGAAACATCATCGGCCGACTCTCGTCCGGATCCGTTGACCCAGCCAGGCTTTCGCTGTATAGCAGCAGTCCCTGCTCGGATTTGGATGGGTGAAACCGCACGAACACTCCCGCGCGGATTGCTCCACTCTCATTGACCGTCAAAGCCCTCACTTCGGCGATCTGACCCGTCAGCACGTCACGATGCTCCCAAATCCACTGCCGCTGTTTATTGGTCAACTGGAATGAACCAATTTCGCTCTCCACGCCAGTCGGTCCTTCCACGACCATGGCTCCAAGGCTGCCAGCGAACTTCCCCGACCCTTCAATGCAACGTATGACTCTTACATCGAGGGTGTCATTCGCCTTCACTTTGAACCATTGGTCCACGGCGTCCTTATATTTCACGACCACGCCTTCACTCCAGGGCAGTCCACGGGGATCGTGGATAATGGCCCGATAGAACTCCACAGGGTCACCGTCGTCCGGCATGGCTGGAACAACATGGAGATGCCTGTTGAACAGCCTGATCTCTTGGATCACACCTTCATAGAGTTCACGACGCTGTCCATAGGGCATCTGGCTGACGAGCCTGCCCTTGAACTTCGCGATGTCCCAGGCGTAGAACTCGACAGGACCTCTCTCCTGCTGGATTGCGATGGACTTCTCGGGCAGGGCATTCAGTATTCCGCCGACTCGGGCGGCTCCATCGGTATGATGAAGCTCACCCCGCAATACAGTTCCTTCCTGCTCGGGACCTGGGAAGAGCCTGCGGGCCAGCCATACGGGAGAGCGATTGCGGAGGTCTTCGATGGCCGGGAGCTTATCGTAGTAACACTCTCCTTCCGGCCGATGGCTGCGATACACAGCACGCAGGTTGTGGATTGCCACGTTTGCGAGAGAGCCATCGTCTTTCCATTCGACGGTGACAGGGCGATCGGACTGGCGGAGGGTCTTCAGGAACTCCGGCGGCTTCAGGTGAATATCAGGCTTCGCCACCAGAACAGAGTCGTCCTTCATGCGGACAACCAGATACCGGTTCTCCTCGAAGGCCTGCCGGAAGGCATAGCGTCCTTTGAGGACGCCGTTTGCAATGTTGACTTCAAAGGACTCTGTGTGGGGGTCAACTCCTTCGGCAACGAAGTCATAGTGGAAGCCTGCCTTCTCGGCATCGTGTTCGTGAACATTGATCTTCCCAAGCTGGCAGCTTCCGCCAACCTTGATGACGCCCGTGCCGGAGTAGATAAGCCTCTTTTCACCTTTCCCGTAGCCTTCCTTTATGACTCCGTTGAAATCGTCTACGGAGTGAGGCTGATTCTCAACTGCCAGCGTGCGGGGTCGTTCTTCTGTCGGCAGGCCCTTTTTGAGCGCGAACTTGGCGTATTCCTTCCTGGTCCGCGGACCTGCCAGCAGAGCGCCATCCACTGCCTTCTTCTGTAGGGCACGATTTAAGGCCAGTTGACGGGTTCCGAGCGGCTGGGGCGTACCGAGAAGTTCCTTCGCCCTGCCGAGAGCAAGTCCGAACAGCAGCCTTCCACATTCATGAGCGAGGGTTTCTCCTACGCTAAGAGCCAGGTTCGCCAGACGATTCATCTTTGACCTCGATGGGGGTAGTAGTCCCTGGGCTGAGGACCGACGGGTAGCTGCACTCATCGGTTCCTCACGCAGCCTTCGCCAGCTTGTTTCTCTGACGCTTCTCCATCCGGGCCACGACTTGGCCGGTCAGCAGGTCCACAGCGAACACACCCAGCACAGCGACTACTTCGAAGATCACTCCAGCCAGATGAGTGATGGCCAGGATGGAAGCGAAGGCCGCGCTGACCTGGATGATCTTGTTCCGGAATGGGCTGGTGAGCCAGACGACAACATACATAAGCAGCAGAGCCGGAGCGTAGATGACCATGAGCACCACCAGCCCAGTGTCGATGACGGCCTTGCCGAGTCTCCAGAGCGGGGATTTGCGGGGATAGCTCCGTGAGTTCTTCCAGAAGGCCAGGCCCAAGAGGGCTGCCATCAAGGCAGCCCAGAAGAGCCGATAACGAGTTACGAGTGACATGCAGCCTCTCCTTTGACATCTGTGAGAGTTGCGGCAACCAGCATCAGCGGGACAGTCTGCTAGGCCGCTTGTTCGGTTGTTGCCTGGGGAGTCGTGCCAGCTTCGCGGGCGGCAGTGAGTTCGGTGTGAAGCAGATTCTTCGCCAGGCTTTGGACGTACTTCCTGGCGGGTGTGAAACCAAGATCCCGGCCACTGAAGTAGCGGAGACCGAAGTAATAGGCGACCACGGCACAAGCCGCAGAGAGAGCGACGATGAGATTCCTCATGAGTAGATTGCCTCCTTGGGGTTGAGGGGATAGTTTCTTATCGGGGACACAGATCGGAGACGATCAGCGAGTTTCCAGCTTGGTCAGCCGGCACCAGATGGGCACGATGAACGTGACCATGCAGAGGTTTACCAAGGTTCCACCGAGCGCGAACGTAACACCCAGCGGACTCGAAATGCCGTGCACGGAATAGTTAACTGCTTCGGTCAGGGTGATGGTGACGACCTTGTGAGCATTGACCCAGCGCAGCACGGTCTGGCGGGGATTGGACTTCTTGAAGCCCACGAAATGGGCCAGCTCATTTAGCTTGCCCAGCGTGGCCCAAACCATTCCCCAGAAGACTGCCCCGGCGGAGAATGAACTGGTAGCGGACGGGGTAAAGGTCATTTCTTGGCCTCCTGTTCTTGCCGTTTGCAGAACTCAGCGTAGCTTGCCTTTGAATTAGCAGCCAGCTGGTCACCATAACGAACACCCCGTACGAAAGCCCAGGCGAGTAGGATTATCCACCCACCTGGGATGAGAACCAATGCAACCAGAGGCAGATACTTCCTCCACTTCATAACAGCCTCCTTTGGCCACGCAACCTGCGGCGCAGCGGTGAATGGGGCAGAGCCAAAGCCCGCATGAGCTGGCGAAAGGCATCGAGCATGACAAGCCTGCGAACGAGGACGGTAAGGGCGTCAGCCAGCTTCACGCAGACTTGGTCCTGCCGGGTGATAATAGGACCGATCCTGGCGCGGACCAGCTTGTCCAAGGGAGACTTCCTGTTGTGCGGCGGGCGGAAATAGTTGACCTTGCTGGCCAGGAGTCTGTTACGCCACCTGACCAGGAAGCCGATTCCGCTTCCCATCTCGACGAGAGCAAACAGTTCGAGTATTCCAGTCAAGTTTCACCTCCTTATCCGAATAGGCGCGCAATCCAATGGGCCATGCCGGCCCCAAGACCAATCAGCGTACCGATTCCGATTGGCCCCAGGACTGCGGCGATGAGGATGCCGACCGTCAGCCCAGCCTTGTTCCGAGGCACAGTGGGAGCGGGACAGGCCAGCCGCTCCAGAGCGCACAGCGCGGGCAGCCGGGCCTGGAGGGTATCGAGAGGATCGCCGGACTCAGTGGAATACTCCTGAACCTTGCGGACGACCTCGTCAAAGAGTGTTTTGAATTCCTTCGAACCTGGCGGCAGGCCATTGGCTTCGTGGCCTTGTGCGGCTTCGGAGGCGGCCACAACGGCCCACCTCAGCCGGCGCCAGCGCCAGCCGAGCTTGAGGGATTTGTAGAGACTGGCTCCCGGCCATGAACGGCCAGGAGTGCTCGAACGTTCCAAGCTTGTGCCTTTCGGCGTGTTCTGTTCGTCCATAAGCGAATCTCCTTTTCTGGTCTGTTTGCGATCTGCGAAAATTCCGTTCTAATCACCCTCCTCACAAGACACACCAACAACACTGGAGAGTTGAGGTGGGTTGTGCTGAGAGAGGCCGGAGGGTGATGAGAGAGACGGAGGGGGTTCAGGCCACAAGCATGAGGTCTCGTGGCGTTGCGCTTAGCGTCATATCAGGAAGTTGTTCCTCGGGAATACCTGCGAAGAAGCAGCACTTGGTACAGAGCCTGCCCCGCTTGGGTGGTGGGGCCTGGCCGAGATCACCCGGCTCAAGTTGGCCGGAGGTGCAATCGGTATTGAAATCCAAGATCCCTTCTCCCGGCAGAGAGCGATAGCGGGGGCAGTACTTGCGAATTTCCTTGTGGGTGGCGAACACCATAGAGTGAAACTGTACTTCGATCGAGCGTTTCAACTCGCCCTCTGGCGTCTCGCGCAGTAAAAGGGAAAAGGAATCAATCTTTCCCGCGAGCTTCACCAAATGGCTTGATCCGTTCCCTAGAATCTCAGGAAGTTTAACCACTGCAATCGTCTTTGGCATACGCACATCCTTTCCCGGGCCATAGCCCGGAACTGAAGGTTGAGATTTGACACAGAGGAATAGTTAGCGCTTCGACATTCCGAAATACGCAGGGGCCATGCGTGGTGATAGGGCACTAGCTGTTAAGGCCCTGCTGGACGATTGACGCTTGCGTTTGCTACATTAACTTTGCTAAGGGCCTTAACCCAAAATGGAGGATGTACTTCTATGTCGAAAAAACAAGAGGAAGCGGGTCTCATCCTGAAACTGTACGAACTGCGCAGGGAAGACACGATGCGCAAAGCGCGTGACTG
>Ga0208038_1000813_pt1 | contig 20443 bp, 20 predicted proteins | sample June2015DPH_16_1_FD_184714 | JGI IMG/M metagenome (GOLD analysis project Ga0208038, IMG submission 184714) | Peatland microbial communities from SPRUCE experiment site at the Marcell Experimental Forest, Minnesota, USA - June2015DPH_16_100... | ecosystem: Environmental > Terrestrial > Soil >...
AGGGGACAACGCTGACGATGGTGACGTATGGCTCGCTCGTTCACCGTGCTGTCCAGTCGTTAAAGACCCTGGAGCAGGAAGGGATCCAGCCCGAGATACTCGATCTGCGTTCTCTCAATCCTTACGACTGGGAATTGATCGCTGCCTCAGTGAAGAAGACCAACCGCGTTTTGGTCCTGCACGAAGACAATATCTCCTGGGGGTATGGGGCGGAGATCGCCGCACGCATCGCAGATGAGCTCTTTGAGTTTCTCGACGCTCCTGTGCGGCGACTGGCAGGAAAAGACGTTTTCGTTCCTTATCACCCCGTGCTCGAGGACGCTGTGCTGCCGCAGCCGGCGGATATCGTGCGCGCGGCAAGAGAGCTTGCGGCCTACTGATACGCATCGTCCATCTGTTTGCCCGTTTCTCCAAGGAAGAATTTACATGAGGACGGACCCTCGGCCAAATCTATTTTCCGCCTGGCAGAATCAGCTCCGACCTCAGGAATTCACGGATAGCGCGCTGAACTTCCTCAAGCTTCCCCGTGAAGAAATGATCCGCATTCTGCACCCAATGGATTTGTTTGGGCTCCGACAACAAACCATAAAACGATTCCACCTGGGCGCGTGACCCAAATTGGTCTCGAGTTCCCTGAATGATGAGCTTGGGTTTCAGAACGCCACGGAGAAAGTCCATGTTCGTGGACGCAACGGGAACGCCCAGCCCTACAAGTGCGACCACGCGCGGATCGTTTGCTCCAACACGAAGTCCAACGCTCGCGCCGAAAGAGAATCCTATGAGACAAACAGGAACAGCAGGGAAGCGAGTGCCAAGATAATCCAGGGCCGCCGTGACGTCTTCACGTTCGCCGATGCCATCGCTGAAACTTCCGGTGCTTTTACCAACTCCCCGAAAATTGAAGCGCAGGGTCGGAAGACCCGCCTGCCAAGCGGCCTTCGCGGCTCGGAAAACCACTTTGTTGTGCATCGTCCCGCCGTGGAGCGGGTGAGGATGGCACACCACCGCAGCAAAGCGTGGCTTTCCCTGTGGGTCCCATTCAAGCATGGCTTCGAGTGCCCCCTCGACCCTGGGGATGAGAAGATTTTCGACTTTCGTAATTCACCTCCATGGGCGAAATTACTGGTTTGCTCCAACTACGAGGCGCGACTCGTGGCCCTCTTGAAGCGCAGTCATTCTCATCTGGCACCCGAAATAGTGTAGAATGAGCGTCAAGATTTCAAGTACTTTTCGGATTCCGAGCCAGCGGTTGCAGCCCGGTCCGGAAAGGGTGGTCGCGAGTCAATCGCCAGGCGTGCCTGCGTGATGACTGAATCCTGAATCGAGGGAGAGTTCGTATCCGATTCAAGTTTCTTGCCTTCCTTATACTGATTGCCGCAGGGGTCTTCGCATACTATCATTATTCCTGCCGGCGCAAGCAAGGCCCCCCCACGGAGGTGGCGTATGTGCTACCCAGCTCGCTGGAGGTGGTGGATACCCCGGCAGAGATTCGCCTCGCAGTCGAATCCGTGAAGGCAGGCGACCAAGTGCAAGTGCTTCTGCGTACGCGCAACTGGGCAAAAGTCGAGCTGGCGGACGGCCGCACCGGTTGGGTAGAAGGCAAGGATTTACTGGACTCACAGACCTACGAAGCCTCGCGGAAGCTGCTGAAAGACATGGAGAGCCTTCCCGTCCTGGCTGAGGGTCACACGCCCCAGTCGATCAATCTGAGGTTCGAACCCTCCCGCGACTCAACACCATTGGCTCAACTTCCCAATAACCAGAAACTGGACGTGTTCGGGCGGAAGATCGTGGAAAGGCCCTCCCAACTTGATCAGCCTTCCTCACCCCCGGTCAAGGAAGCATGGTATCTTGTCCGGGCTGGCACGCATGCGGGTTGGGTTCTGGGCCGATTTGTTTCACTCGATATACCAGAGCCTCTTGGCGCTTATGCCCAAGGCTCCAACATGGTGGCTTGGCTAGTGCTCAACACCGTGCCCGACGAGGACCGCCAAGTGCCTCAATATCTTGCTGCCGAGCGTGTGGGCAACCAGGATGTGGATTTCACCCGCATTCGGGTCTTCACATGGTGGGTCAAGAATCACCGGTACGTTACGGCCTACGTCGAAAGCGGGCTTCAAGGGTACTTTCCCATTCGCGTTGTGCAGACAGGCAAGGTCCCGTATTTCCGCCTGCGCGTGATTGATGAGGATGCGAATAAAATTCAGAAGGTGTACGGTCTGTTTGATACAATCACGCGCCCGCTGGGGATCGTCGAGGGATGGGAGAGCAATGCGATGCCGGCTCAGTCTTCCTCACAACCTGGGCGGCATCGCCGTGAACGGATCAGAAGGTTGCGGAAAAATGGTGTGCGCGCGTGATTCTCGCCATGATACGGGAATGGCTTTCTTCGGCAAGCTGCGAGAGAAGTTCGTCTGAGAGCAGTTAGGATGGAAGGTTCTACGTCACCAGACGCTCCTCCTCCGATTCCGGCTCCAACCAAACCAGTGGTTTACAGGTTCTGGCGAGGAGTAATCCGGCTGTGGTTTGCCCTCACCTTTCGTAAAATCCGCGTGCTTCATGAGGAGCGATTGAAGAGGCCAGATCCAGCCCTTCTGGTGGTTTGCCACCCGGAAAGCTTTCTCGACGCCCTCATTCTGGTGGCGGGGTTCGAGCGTTATGTGCGGTGCATCATTCCCGCAAGATTAATCCAGGGTCTGCTCCAGCCTCTCATGGCGCGAGGCTTGGGCATGATTAGCTTTCTCCCTGAAGACCGGCAGTCGGCTCTGGAAAAGTGCTGTGCCGTCCTGGCGGCGAAGGCAGCCCTCGTGACGTTCGTTGAGCCCGGCCCAGCGCATCCTGCCGGGGAGAGCAGGCACACCTCCGCTGCCGCCTCCATAGCTGTGGAAGCGGAGTGTCGACATGCCGGCGGCCTAGGACTCATGTTGTTCCCCGTCCACCTCTTCCTACCGGTGGGACACACACACGCCAGGGAGTTACTGATCGACATAGATCAACCGGAGACTGCACAAGATTACATTTCTCGCGCGGGCGGCACTCCGCACGATGGGGTACAAGAACTTGCCAAGCCTCTGGAAAGAAGATGTCAGGAGAACTCCTTCCGGCTCCAGCCCGCGGATCTGGCGGAATTCCTGGGCGACCTGGAACAGGCACTACGCGATGACTTTCAGGAAGAACGCGCGTCGCACCCGGCACGGAAACAGAAGCAGGATGGGTTTGAACTGAGCCGGTTTGTGGTCGAATGGGCGGAGCAAATGAATTACTTGCATCCGGGCCTGCTGGTTTCGTTGCGTGAGTCGCTCGAGGCATGGCGCGAGGCCCGTCGGCTTGGTTCGCTCCATCGCCTCGAAGTCGAAGGGGCTGGCGCCTGGTTGAACTGGCCGCTGGGCCGCGTCATAGTCTGGCTTGAAAGTGTGGCAGGGTTTGCCGTCGCCTCTTACGGCCTGCTCAACCATCTCGTGACAATCTCGCTCCTCTATTTGACCGGATTACTTAAGAAGGACAGCGGCCGAGACAGAATCATGGAATGGCTGGCGCGCGGCCTGGTGGTATTGGGGTGTTATGCGGTCGAGGTTTTCCTGGTCGCCCGCTTTTGGGGTCGGCGCGCGGCGGGGTACTACGCACCCACCCTTCCCCTCTCGGGCCTATACCTCTGGCGCTACGCTTGGCTGCTGCGCCATCGAACTCGCTTCGCCTTTCTTTCCCTGAATCTCTCTGCGGAGACTGCGAAGACCAAACGCCTGCGCAAGGATCTGCTGCATGAAATTAACCTAGCTCTTGACCACCACGCAGAAGAGCTCGGCCTCCCGCACTGAGTGTCAAATGACAGTGGGCAGCGGACATCCTTCCTCTATAAGATCCCCTTCTTGAGGTCGGTATTCCCGTACCTTGCTGCCGGGCTGGCCTTAGCACTGGCTGCATCAGCAATAATCTGGTGGGTGCGTTGAATTAGGATTCAGGATTCAGAGAAGAGCCTGGCTTTTTCCCTGAATCCTGACTTCTGAATCCGCTCTCAGCAGCGCAGGCGAGAAAGCTTACTTCTTGGGCGGTGCCTTCAGCAGTTCAATCTTTTGCGCAACAATCTCACCGCTTTCGGTAAGATCGCCCTCCACCCTGATCTTTAGACCTACGCGCAAATCCTTGCTGCTAGCGGGACTGCCGTCGTCACTCTTGAACTCGGTCTTGTCATCGTAGCGCACGTGGAAAATGATGTTTTCTTCAGTGTTCAGAGTGAGTTTATTCTGGTCGAGGGTATTGATCTTGCCTTCCACGGTAAAGTTCATGGCCTGGCCGGCGCGCAAAGTCTTGGCGACCCGCGCCTCAGAGGAAGAGCTCCAAGCACAGCTTGCCAGAAATATTACTAGAGGTACGTAAAAGGACGGAGCACGCAGACGAAACATTGATTTATCCTCCTGCATCGGGTCCGCACGGCGATAGACTAGGTTAACTCGCTCACCCCACCGTGTTTCTTCCACGACGCCCGACATGGAATTACTCTTCCGGGAAAGAACGCCCGTGCTGAAAACCCTCAAACTCCTCACACCGGGGGGCCTGCCACGCTGCCCGCAGCCTTTCCTGGCTACGACACATTCTACCACCATACACGCGGTATGTGGCCGCGCAGGGTTCGTGGCTATGGTTGGTGCAGGGTTGATGGGTATTTTGGGGTGGGCTGTGGAAAAGTGCAGGGTTGACGGGCGTGGTTGGCGTGCAAGGACGTCGGTGCGCCCATCCAAGTACGGTTGTCCGCTAAGCGGGCGCGGTCGACGTGAGCGAGAACATCGATTTAGGTCGAGCCGAACGCTAGGCCAGCGGGGCGCGGTGTTGGCAATACTGCGCGCTGGGGCGAACGCTCGAGCAAAACCCTATCCTGTCCTCCCTAGGCACGCCACACGGTGCAGGGCGCGCCCAAAGACTAAGCGTTGGCGGCTACGGGGGGCATTGGCGCCGTCGTTCACGCTCGCAGTTACCGCCGTGGCGGTGGTCGTGACCCACCAGCTAACCGCCATCGCCACCTCGTAGGGGCGAACCTCGTGTTCACCCCGGCCTGCGTCATTCCCGCGTAAGCGGGAATCAGTTGATGATGGCGTAACTCACGCACATCGGGTTGGTCGTCGGGCCAACCTCTATCGACGCGGCAAAACTCGTCCCTGACGTGCGCGCCGTCACCTTAGGCACCCCCAAAGTCAGCAGCGATTGAGTGTTGCACGTAACGCCCAGCTTCGTCCCCAAGGATGAATCCTCGGTGAGCAAAATCTGGCTATTGGCTGTCACCGCCGTTGTGTCCACCACCACGGAAGTTGTCGATGCGCCAATCACGAAAGAGCCTGCTGCTGCGGAGCCACAAATGGCGGGACTGGCAGAAGACGAGCAGTTTGCGGCTGTCGAGTAGAGCGCTGGTTTAACTTGTCCCGTCGTGTTAATTGTGGGCATCGCCCCGCTGGGAGTTACGGAGCCAGTGTCGGTAAAGGCTGCCCAGGTGCCCGGATAGGTGTTGGTGATCGGCGTTGAAGTGATAAGCTGCTCAGTGCCACTGGTGCGGCCGTAGACCTTGTAGCCGCCTCCTGCCAGGGCTTGTGACCGTATCAATATGGAAATTGAATGGGTGCTGTTGCCATCGTTGGCCGTTGTCTGACACACTTCAGCACTGGGCGCTGTTTCGCCAAGGCTGTCCACACCGGTAGCCCGATAACAGTATTGGGTGTTAGGACTGAGCGTTCCTCCGGTCGCCACGTCATTCACACCGCCGATATACGTCGATGGGATTTGGGCTATGGCAAAGCCGTTCAAAGGAACCCTGAAGGTCTTGACGCCCGATGTCAGACGCTCCAGCCAGCTCGATCCGTCGGGCAGGCTATTGATGTACTGCGAGATGCTGGTCGCGGCCCGCGTGCAAAGATATCCGGGATACTGATTATCCTGGCAGGTAGCGGTATCGCCTGCGTCATAACTAGGACGATGCCCCACAGTCGAAACCGTCTTTGCATAGTTTGAATCAGCCCAGGTGATTAGGTCTATTGGGCCATTTTCCTGGCCGACGTCACCAAGATTGATGCCACCCTTTATTCCCCCAAGCCCCGAAGACCCGTTAAACTGCGATGGCAGGAGGAGGGCCGAACTGCCCGGCGCATAGGGATACCAGCCACCGAGCGCCAACTCGTTGTTGGGCGAATAAGGATAACCCCCGTTGGTCGCGTCATCAGGCCCAAACCCAAAACTGACGTTTCGGTTACCGAGGCAGCCCCCGCCGCAAACATTGATTGTCGAAATCGTCGGCTGAGGTCCGCTGTAAGACCCGACGTAGAAATTGTTACTCCCATTGGTCGGAGGGTCGGAAAGCACCAGGTCCGCGCCCCAAAGCGGGAGGTAAGGCACATAGTTGGCCGGGTACGAGTTGACGGTATAGCTGCTCGGGCTGGTCACGTTGTCCGTGAACGAGCACACGCCGTTCGAGCAAACGCTGGGCGTGAGTCCTGTGGCCACGGCAAAATTACCCGTGCCGTAGGGAGCCGGAGTGCCGCCGACGAAGGTCACGCGCAGCACATCGTAAGTTGACGCCGTGGGAATCGCGTTCCACAGAACTGCTACCGTATCACTGGCATCAATTGTAGCTGATGCGTTTACGGCAATGCCCGCGAGCAGAGGAACGCTAGCCCCAAAGCCTGACGCCGTGTTATGAACAACAATATAGTACCCGTATACCGCTGTCCCGGCTGTGCCCGTGAAAACGTAGTGAGCAAGACTACCGGACGGAGCCATCCCGTCTGCCGTCTCGCTCCCGCCGTTCATGATGTCCCCCGCAATACCTACGTTGCCAAGTGGATTCTGACAATTGCCCACTTCCTCGTAAACCATATGCTTGGTAATAACGCCGGTTTCGCGGATAAAAAATTGATTAACTGCCTGCATGACACCGTTGCTCAAAGTCAAATGCGTTCCTAGTTGCCAGTCCACCGCATTACCCTGACACTCGGGGTCGATGTTGTAGTTCGACGCAAAGGTGATTCCTGCGGCATTTCCAGAATTTCCCGCCGGGTTTCCCCAAAGTGCTGCTCCACAGAAACTAGAACTGCAAGCGAGCGCGTGGCCGTTCAGGAAAAACTTATCCGCCACTTGGCTTTCATCGTCGTCGTTTTCGATCAGGTGATTGAACCCATATGAACCGTTGGCTGGGAAAGTCACATCCTCGATGTGCGTGCCTTGGGAGTTGTCTCGAATCGCAGAGTGACCCGCCGAACCTGCGCCCGGCTCAATCCCAAGTCCCTTTATCGAAATGCCAAAGTTCGCGCTGGAGGTTGACAGGTTTCCCGTGGTCACACAATCGTCGGCAACCGCGCAGAGCAGGGTTGCTCCGTAGCCGGAAACCAGGACGTTGCTGGTGGCTATTGCCAGGCGCGCAGAACCGAGCACACAAGGGGTGGCGCTGGGCGGAATGAAGAACGTCCCCCCGCCCGCCGGAATCGCAGCCAGCGTCGCAGCAAACGCCCCGCTGTCGTCGGTTACGCCATCGCACTTCGCGCCGTAGGCCTTGACGTTGTAAACCTGGCTGCCGCGGTCAGTGACCCACTTGGCGTTGACGGAGGCGACAGACGTGTTGGCCGGCATTTGTGCCTTAATTATGCCGGCAACCAGCAGGCCACACAGAGGTAACGCGGGGATGAGATTCCAGAGCAACCCCCTGAATCCTTCCGCCGCGGCGGACTGAATCCTGAATCCTGTTGTTCTCACCATACGATCACCTTCCCTGTGACTCCCGCGTCGGAGGCCACAAGATAAAGATTCGTGCCGTCGTAGCTGGTCGGCGTCTGAAACCAGATGATTGCGTTGCTAGTCATCTGGATGATGGCGCAGATGGGAACACGGCCGAGTAGATGCGGAAATGTGCAATTGCCCGCCGCGCTGGAAGCCACGCTCACCGCGCCAAAGATGGGCGTCGCCTGCTGGACGGCGATAACCGCTGAGGTGTTGGTGGTGACTACTCCGACCAACGCGTCGCCGGCCGTCGCGCCCACGGCGCCCGCTTGGTAATAGAAGCCGCTTACAGAGTTGTAGAACAGGTAACTTGTTTGGCTGGCCGGCGCCGGCGGGAGCGTAGGTGCAGTTGCAGCCGCGTAACCCGCCCCCTGTGCGTAAAGGCTGCCTGCTGTGATCCCAGGAACCAAAGTGCTGGAAGGGGAGAGGACGAAGCCGGAGACTAGTCCATTCCATCCGAGTTGCTGGAATGAAGTAAGTGGCAGATCACTCATGAATGCGACATTAGCATCCAGGAGCGCCCAGTTCTGGTCCTGGTCAGCCTCGTAGCTGGTCAGGCCGTGTTGCGACTGGATTAGACCCTTGCGGGGAAGAACTGTGCGAGTTACGGCCATTTTAGCTCTCAGCTTTCAGCTTTCAGCTCTCAGCCCGCCCGGGCCGCCCCGCCATGGCGGGATGAAAGCTGATAGCTGACCCGCCGCGGCGGGATAGCTTCACCTCCTGTTTCCTGCCTTCTCAATTTGCATTGTTCACGCTCAGGCGCAGGCAGACGGCGTAGACCTTGACAATTCCGTCGTTGTTTATAACCTCATTCCCACCCTGCCAGTAGGTTGTCCGCAAAGTCACCACACCCGTCGCATCGTTGATGTCCCAGCCGCCGGGGAAGTTGTAAAGCTGGCCGGGCTGCGAGGATGATTGACCGGGCGGACTCGCCTGGCCAGCAACAAATCCAGTGGCCGGCGCACGATTGCTGTAGATCATCCAGACGAACTGGCACTCCCCGCGTGAGTAAGCGTAGCCATCGTCAGGATCGATTGGAGTAGGCACCGTGTTGCCGTTCGCGTAGAAGCCCATGAAGATCAGCTTGCTGCGCACCGCGCCAAACTTGGCGTTGTGAGAAATCTTGAGCATGGAGTCATCGGTGAGCGGCTGGCCGGCGGCGATGGCGCTGTCGTCGATATCAAAAAAACCAGGAATTGCACTTAAGGTCAATTCAGCCATGGTCCTCCATTCAGCAAACTACGACGATATCTGGTCGATCACTATGTTAAGATCATAGGAACAGTCGGCAGGCGCAAGAGGACTCTGGACCACCCAGGTCGTGTAGTACCAGATGGTCGTTTGGCCGGCCGAGGTCCCGAATGACAGCTCGGAAGCGTTGTCCCAGACGCTGCCATTGCTATCCGCCCACGCGCTTGCCGGTTCAGTGTCGCCTGCTCCCAGGATGACGATGGGGGCCGAGGCTCCCCAGGCCAGAGTTACAAACGCCTCCGCGTAGAGGCCATTAGAATTCAAAACCCCGGAGTCCGGCGCATTGCAGTGCAAGGTCCACGTAATAGTGAACCGCCCAGACCCCTCCACAGTCACTATCGCCACCGGACTGGCGGCCGTTCCAAGCGAGGCAGTCTGAACGGGCAAGGAAACTGCCCCGATCTGTGTCGATGAAGTGGGCGGAGGAGTGCTGGGAGTCGTGGGAGCGGGAGAAACTTGATCGAGCACTATGCTGAGATCGTAGGAACACGCTCCGGGCGAAAGTGGACTCTCTACCGTCCAAACCGTGTAGTACCAGATGGTGGCTCCGCCCGCCGGCGTTTCGAACATGATATCGAAACCGTTGTCCTGGACGACACCGTCACTGTTCGCCCACGCGGTTGTGGAAGCACTCGCCGGCTCGAGCAGGGTGAGGGCAGCGGAAGCCCCCCAGACCAAGGTCACAGAGGCCTGCGCAAAGTCGCCAAGAGAATTCAAAACCTTGGTGGCCGGCACGGTGCAGTGCATTGTGCAGGCAATGCTAAACTCCCCCGCCCCCGCCACTGTCAATATCGTTACGGGACTAGTGACGCTTCCAAGCGAAGCGTCCTGGTCGGCCAACGAAACTGCCGCGACCTGCTGGCCGGGCGGAGTGGGAGAAGCGGGCGGAGCAGGAGTTGGGGTGGGCGGACCAGGTGCGGGCTGGGAACTCTGGCTCCACCGCAGGCAGATAGCATAAACTTTGATGATGCCGTCGTTGTTAACTGTTTCGGTGCCGTTCGCGTAATAGGACGTCCACAGGGTCACAAGCCCTGAGGCGTTGTCAATGTCCCAGCCCCCGGGGAAGTTATAGAGCGGGCCGGGCTGTGAGGATGAGATCGGGGGCGGCGTGGCCTGGCCGGGAACCATCCCCGGCGCCGGCGCGCGGTTGCTGTATATCATGGCGACGAACTGGCACTCGCTGCGCGCATAAGTGTAGTAATCGTCAGGATCGACTGGCGTGGGCACCGTGTTGCCATTCGCATAGAAGCCCATGAAAATCAGCTTGCCGCGCACCGCGCCAAACTTGGCGCTGTGGGAGATCTTGAGCATGGTGTCGTCGGTGAGCGGCTGGCCAGCGGCGATGGCGCTGTCAGCGAGATCGAAAAACCCAGGAATAGCACTTAAAACTAGTTGAGACATTGCGCACCAATCAGAAGATCGTATCCCCCGCCGTCCCGTCGCTGTTCTCGCCCCCTGTAGCGGCGGAGGAGATGTACATATATTGCGCGCGCTGGGTCGGGGTGGCGTTGGCGTAGTTTGGGATGTTCGCAGAGGCAGCCACAATCTGGAAGGCTGTTGCCAGGCTGATGAACCGCGTATCGAGCAGGGCGAAATCGACTGTTCCCTGACTGTAATTGGGCTGCTTGTCGATCACCTCGCAGACCACATTGCTCAGCCCCAGCTTGCCGACTGTCAGATCGAGGACTTTCGGGTGGGTCAGCCACACGTAGTCGCCCAGCTCTACCTGTAAGGTGGCGAGCTGGGCAGTGAACTTGTAGGCGGGTGGCTCGAAGGCGTGGCGGCGAAAGATACGGTCGGCAAGCAAACGGGAGAGCATCATGCCCCCGCGTGCCACGCGCAGCCCGGTGGACTGGATTTGCTGCTCGTACACCTGCCGATAGGCTTTGAGCGAAGTTTGTTGCTGATAGCTCACCTGGTAACCGTAGCTGCGCGCCGCCGTGGTGATGCCACCTTGCTGCACGTCCAACTGGAAAGTAACCAGGTTGACAATGTTCTGCCGCTGGGTCTGTGGGATTCCCATGATGTTTTTGGCGCTGAAGGCGAACACGGGTGTCTGCACCACAGGCGGCTTCATGGTCTTGAGCGAGAGACGGCCATCGGCGCGGACGATAGTGTAAAGGCCGAGAGGCTTCAAGATCTGCTCCTCGATGAACTGCTTGCCATCGATGGGCCGCGTAATCACAAAATCAAACCAAACGCCCGAAAATTCGCCGTCCCGGAAGGTGAGGAAGCCGGGAATGTCGATGTAGGGGTTGGGATTGATCAGCGTCGAGTCCTGGCCAGGCACATAGATGGCCCAACCTTCTGGAGGGGGCAAGGGCTCGTAGTTCTGTTGCTCCTGGTAGATGGGCGCGAGGCTCTGCATCACGTAATTCGAGGTCAGGAGGGCCGGGTCCTGGCCCACGCCGAGCTCGTTCTGGAGCACGGCCAGGATGACGTCGATCGGATTGCCTGCCACATAGCGCGGGTTTTGGTCGCTCACCTGGTAGCCGTTTTCGAGCCAGGAGGCGCCGACGGGCTGCTGCGCCTTGGGACCGCCCGGTGTCCACCAGAGCGGCCCGCCGCGCAGCCAAATTTGCATTCCCTGGATAAAGCGCTGCACATCCGCGCATTGAATAGTGATGCGGCCATCCGTGTCCTGGCCTACTTGAGTGATCTGCATGGTTTGCAGAGTGGTGAAATCGCCCAGGGCGAGCCCCGGAAATCCTTGCTTGAGATGCACCATCCTGCCGATCAGCACATCCTGAGCTGCGAGACCCTTGAGCGTACCATTCGGATCGATGCTGGTGATGGTCATGCTGCCCAGCGAGGATTGCCCTTCGAGCTCGTTCACCCGCTGGCTCGCTCCCTGCGGAATTTGCAGGTAGGGGATAAGAGTTGGAGTATTGGCAAGGGAAAGCAGCAGGCCGGGATTTGTTGAGACCAGGTAGAACCATGCTGTCGCCGCAAAGGCCGGCCAAACTTCAAATTCGTAAGGCAAATCGCGCGAGGCCAGCGAAAACATGAGCAGCGAGCCATCACCCGTGGTGGCGCGCACAGTGCGCTGGCTGGTGATGAGCGTGGTGAGATAGGCATCCAGGCTGCCATAGACGCTAGCGAAGTAATCCGCGACCCCTGAAATATTGTAGAGATCGAGCAGCGCCAGGAGCATGCTCCAGCTCTGTTCCTGCGAGATACTGAGAGGAGAGCCTGAATAGCCGCCCGCAGAATCATTGAAAAACTTGAAGCCGCTGAAGGGAGTGAGCTGCTGATAAGTTTCGTTGTAGGAGTTCGTCGCGGCAGATAGCAAAATCTGCTTATTCTGAAGCAGGAAATTCTGGTCAACAAACTCCAGGCATTGCAGAGCCAGGTCGTCGCGACCGATGGCGTGGCAGAAAAGCGCCGCCCAAGCGCCGGCAGCGTCGCAAGCCTGGCTGGTATCAAGCCCAGCGGGCGGCGTTGCTGAAGAACCCGCACCCTGGGCAAAGTGGCCGGGCACGCCGCCGCTCGGGGCGATATAAAGGTTGGCAACAACCTTCGTGGCAATAACATCCGCAATGCTCTGCAATTGCGAAGCAGTGGCGTTCAGCGAGGCCGCCTGCGTGGAAGTGATCAGGTTGGTTTTTTGAAGCTGAACGGCCGCAGTGGGCAGGGTTGCGGCGGCGCGCATGAAAGCAAAATAGAGGTCGATCTGGTGCTCGGTCGAAACCCGCTGCATGAGTCCGGGCACGAATTGATAGCCCGGATTTTCGTAGGTTCCCCAGCCGAGGTAGAACAGCCCATTGGTGAGGTCGGAGGCTGTGGATTGCAAGGTGAGCAGGAAGTTAATCATGCGCTGGAGGTAGAGTGCCGGGCTGAAATCCTGCGTGATCTGCATGTAGATGCAGTAGGCGTAACACACCCAACCCATGGCCCCGGCGCGGATGTAGGCCTGGTCCACCAGGCCATAGTAAGTGTCGTAGCTGAAAGCAAGGGAATTCGAGGGCTGCACGTTGCCCGCCGAAAAGTTGTCAAAGTAAAGGTCTCCCGGTGCGCTCAATGTGACCACAAATCCAGTGATCGAGCTGAGCGTGTCGCCCGCGAGCGTCGAGATGAGTTCAGCCAGGTTGACCAGGTGAAAACGGTACAAACCGTTGCCCGGTCCGACAGCGATGGTAATGATGGTTCCTGCCAGCGCCGCCGGCGCGACCGGCGCCGAGGTTACCTGAACGCTCGTGACTTTTCCGCCTGCGGTGGTGACCCCGATAGCGAAGTTGAAGCCAACAGCCTGCGCTTCTTTGTGCTGGAATTGAATCTGTCCATCGGTGGTGTCCGGGAAGCCGCTGCCAGAATAGGTGAAGGTATCGTTTGCGGCAAGCGCGTGGAAATCGACCACCAAACCATTGCCATAAGGTGGCTGCGTAGGATCGTTCACGTCGGTTACGGAATCGCCGGAGTTGCTCTTCGTCCATCGGCTCGCCGAGGCCCCATCCTCGCCGTTCTCCAGAATAATTGAAGCAAGGTAGCCGGGATTGTCGAGAATCGCGTCGAGCTGCTTAATGATTCGCGCGGCCGCAACAAAGTTGCCCGACCCGGAGAAGGCGATAATCGCGAGCGCGCAATCATAGATGTAGCTGCGGTTTTGCAGTGCGGCCCCTTCCGTCATTGTGGGATCGGGGAAATAGAGCGGGTCGGAAGTGGGCACAATAAAAGAAAGTGGCAATGATGGAAAAGCCCAATCAGCCGCCAGCGATGTGCAAACTTGCGTGGGACCCTTCACCGGGTCCACGTACATCACATGCACGGTGGGAGTGCCGGGACGCAGGGCCAGGCTCGAGCCGCAGCGCGCGTGGAAATTATCCTGCACGATGATGGGGATGTTGTCTTCCTGCAAGTACTCGACGTCCGTCTTGGCGTAAATACGCGCAAAATAACTCGTGAGTTTGTAGCCCACGCCGGTATTCGAGTGGCAAAGCCAGCCCGCCGGCAGAACGCTGAAGGATGAGCCCACGGCTGGCTGCGCCACGCTCGTCGGGTAAAGCACCGCTATCACTATGCCTGGGAAGGGCACCTGCGCGGCCCAGTAGCCGTACAAGCCTTGCTGAACGAGCAGTGATTGGAACTGTGACGGCGAAGGATACTGGCCTTTCATTGGCCCGCTGGTGTATGCCCCGGTCCCTACCGCGCTGCCCTGGTAATAGAAGATGTCGGTCTTGCTGAAAAGGTCAATGCGGTAATTCAGCATGCTCTGCTGGGGATTGAAGAGATAGCCATATATCGTCAGGCCCGCCAGCACGGGATAGGTCACCCCGTTGATCACGGAGCCGCTGGGGTTGGCAGCGTACATCTGCTGGTAGTAGGCGCTGATCTCCGCGCTGGTAACCGGCAGCACGGGCGGAAAAAGGTTCCCGAAAGGAAGGCCGATAGGTGAGAGGTCTATGGGGCATCCGTCCGGGCCAAGCTGGTTATCCATCCCCAGCATCAATATCCCAGGTGGCACCATGCAGATGCTCTCGCAAGCAGTCTGCGGAACCTGGCTGAGATCATTCTGCGAAACGATGCCGCACTCGATGAAAGGCGGTGTCGTCGGAACGCATGGCGCGCCCGGCAGTGAGGTCAGTGGGAAGCCCGTCTCGAGAGCATTCGCTTCCCAGCCATTCACCAGCTTCAGTTGGCGCGAATAGAGCCACTCGAGCGACTGGGCGGTGTCGCCGTAGAAATCTCCCGGATAGTACTGCGAAACTGTCGGCATAAATTCAGAAATTCATGAAAGTGTAAAGTGTAAAGTATAAATTATGAATTCATCCTTCATCCTTTACCCTTTTTACGTCCCGTACAGACCAACGCCGTAGAGTATGATGCCGTAGCCGCTGAGCATTGTCGCTGCCTGAGCCGAGGCGGTAAAGCTTGCGATGGCGATGGCAAAGTCCGGAATCTCGACCGTATAGTACGCCTGCTTCTGCGGTTGCGCCAGCGCCAGTTGCCAGGTTTGGTTACCTTGAATCATAGTTGAAAGTCGAAGAGTCGAGAGTCAAAGAGTCGAAGAGTTGAAGAGTTGAGGGGCTTTCGACCTTGAACTTTTCGACTTTTCGACTGTCCTCACGTAACCACCGCCCGGAACTTGAGCTTGAACGTGTACTGCCCGACGCTCTTGTAGGCCGCCGTCCAGTTGGTGTCCTCCAGCCAGTAGTTGGTGAAGGCCGGCTGCGAGGCGTCCGGGTAATAACCGAACTGCCCGCCGCCCAGCGCGAATTGCATGAACTGATTCCACGCCTGCACGTCCGAGCCAATAGCCACCCATTCCATCTCGAACTCGAGGAAAGTCTCGACGCGCTCGAGCACAGCCTCGCGCACCCCGGCGCTCGAAATGTTGTCGTGCCGGACGGCGTTGTACTCGTAGGCCGGCACTTTACGCGGCGGGCGCAGAAACGTCAGAGTCGTTGGGCCAGTTCCTGGATCGTAAACTATCTTCGGGTTACTCATCGTGTTTGGCTCGAAAGTGTAAAGGCTAAAGTGTAAAGACTAAACTGCTCTCACTTTATCCTTTATCCTTCACACTTCACGCTTCCCGCCTAGCCTGCGGCGTACGGCGTTTTCTGCACCGTCGTCGCATTCAACGGCACGCCTCGCTGCACGGCAGTGTTGAGCGTGGTCGCAAGCCATTGACCCGCCTGCGCTTCGCCCACCACCATCACCGTAAGCTGCCCGCTGGGGGGATTCAATGCGCTCGCTGCGCCGGGTGCAAGGCCATAGCCGCCCAGTTGTGGGGCGCCGCCACCGCCGCCATAACCTCCCTCGCTCCCGCCGTAGCGGGACCCGGCCGCTCCGCGACCGGAGCTTGCACCTCCGCCAGTGCCGCCAGGAATCGCGGCTGCTGCTGCGCCCGCCACTCCAGCAATCGCGCCCCATTCCGCCGCTGCTTCAAAATCCGTCGCCGCTGCGGCCGCCGCGTCTGGATCGCCGAAAAAGATGGCTTGCGCCAGGAACCAGAGGCCTTGTGCCAGGGCGTTCAATGCGCTGACCCCCGCCTGTTCCGCAATCGATGCGAGCGCAGACTTTGCGGCCTTTTCCATCGCCTTGCCGGCATTCTCGCCATAAATTGCTGCCGCAATCCCGGCCGCCGTCATGGCGTCGCCTGTCCCCATGAAGGCATCGACCGCTACCACCTCAAAGGTTTGCATGGCGCTTTGAACCGCATTAATCGACTGGGTCGTGTCACGCGCCCAGGTCTGGATGCTGGGCGTCAGCTCATTGACCATATCCTTCGACACCAGCCGGGCGATGCTGTCGAATTCCTGGAGCGGGGCGATGAGTTCCTGGTTCAGGTCGGCCCTCATGCGCGGCGCTGCCGGTGTGGACTTGGAGGTGTTTGTGGCCATTGCGAAGATAACTCCTGGCGGACGGTCAGCCGTTTTAGTTCTCAGTCATCAGTTTTCAATCATCCCGCCGCGGCGGGACAACTGACTAATAATTGATGACTGATGACTTCCTTCACCAGTAAATGTTTCTTGCCGTACTTTCATCTGCGTAATCTGTGTCCCGCCATTCTTCTTGGCGGGCGGACAACAACGCCGCGGTTGCCGCTTCGTCAATGCGCCAAAGCGCCACCGCGCGACATAACATCTCGCTCGGCGTCTTCGCGTACCATCGCGCCATCTGCGCCGCTTCCCTCAGCATGCCCTTGTTGGCCTCGAGGAAAGGCGTCCAGGTCCTGGCCGTTCGCCAGAACCTGGCCTCGCAGGTACTTCAGAATGAATTCAGCGTCCTCTTTCGGGAGCCAGTTGGGATCGAACTGCGTCAGACCCGGATTAAGGGAAGGCTTAGGGTCAACGAAAGCCTCATTGAGCATCTGCTGGTCTTCGCGGACAAGCAGGAGCGTTTCGTCAGCAGTGAGCTCCGGTCTCACACCCACACCGACCAGATCCAGTTTTTCCCGCAGCTCGTGCGGCCACTCACTGCGGCGCAATGCCCAATAGAATTTGGTGGGCCGCCGCAGCACTACTCCCAAACCGCTCTTTGGAAGGACCACGCGGCTCGGTTCTTCGAATGCGCTATCTTCCGCGAGTTTTCGGAAGTCAGCGGCCGTGGCGACGCTATTTGCCTTTGTCATGGATACCTACCATCGGGAGATCGGGAGATCGGGTGAACGACTCAACCACCCTGTACTGAGCCACGCTGCACGCTTTCCGCGCGCCACTCCGCTTCGAGCACGCGCAAAACGACTTCCATCATGCCCGGCGTGACGAGCTGCTCCAGCACAGCACCCCGGGCGTGCTTTACCAGCGCCAACCCATCGAGGCGCACGATGATATTCAGCTCATCGACCGGGATCTTCATCGCTGCCTTTCTTCTGATGTGCTGGCGGGAAACCTGGAATCGTTTTCCCCTCGACCCGCCCCACCGCGCTGCGCATATTCGAGTTTCCTGCTCACACGATCACCCGATCAGATTTGCCGCCACACCATCCCCACCTGGTCGCCGGCCGGCCGGCTGGCGTCGGCGATGCCCTTGAACTTCACGGCATACGTGGTTTCCTTGCCCCGCTGGAAGGGCAGCTTGATCGCCTCGGCCTGGTACGCCTGGTAGAGATGCGAGATTACGAACTTTCCCGTCACGTCGCGACGCGGAGAGATGGCTGCTACGCCAATCTTGGGCACAGGAATAATGCCGCCGAAGGTGATCTGCTCGTACGACTGCGCGCCGGAGGGCTGATTGGTGTCCGTACCGGTCGAGAAGGTGCCCGGCGGAAAGAAGTTGGTCAAGTTGGCAAGGTTCGACTGCTTGATCGTGACGGCGATCTCGTAGGCGTCGGTAGTCATCACCACGTCGATGGGAGAGGAGACCTGATCGGCTCCAATCTCTTCGTACTTCGGCGTCAGGGTGGAAGTGATCGCGCCTTCCGTAGCCCCGGCACAATAGGCTCCGTACGCACCCGCAAACAACCAGCTCGCGGTGCCATCCGTGATGGGCGGGCCAGGGGCGGTAAGCCACGGCGGGGCCGCCGCCCCGGATGTCCCGGCGACGAGGCACAATTCCGTGTTGTTGCTTGCGTCCTTAATCATCTGGCCGACCATATAGGCGGTCGTCGCCGCCCACGCGCCGAGCCCGGCCGGCTGTGCCGGCGAGCCGTCTGGCCCGATGACCAGCCGGTTGCCGTGGGCAGGCTCAGGCACGTAGAGCCACAAGCGGCCCGGACCTTGGTGAATTGAGGTTGGTGAAAGTGGTGCGGTCACAGATTCTCCTTCTTAGTCAAAGAGTCGAAGGTCATAGAGTCGAAAAGTCGAAGAGTTGAAAATCGAACTTCTCGACTCTTTAACTCTTCGACTCTTCAACTCCCGACTCCTCATGTTTCTTCTATCTCCACCACGATCGACATCGTCGCTGCCATGGCAAAGCCGCTCTGAGGTCTGCGGCGAATTTCTTCAAGCGTGTGACCTTCAGGAAAAATCTTCATGAGCTTCCCGCTCGCGAGTCCCGGCGAGAGCGCACCGTTCGGGAAGGGCGGCGAAGGTAACGGAAGATTGGTGAGCAGGAAATCGCCCGGCGTCGATTCCCAAAGCGTGTCGAGCACCGCCCGCACGGCTCGCGCGTAATCCTGGGTCATCTCGGCCAGGGTATTGCGGTCCTGATGCGTGACCGCGATTACGCAGGTGAGCCGCATCGTCTGGTGTAGGGTAGAGTTTGCCTCTTCGTCGAAAGTCACCGAATCGGGGGTCAGCAGAATCGCCGGGAACTGCTGTACTGGGAGCAATGCCAAATCGTATTCGGCGAAGGGCGCGTAAGAGCCGGGGACGCCGGAGACGAAATCGAGCGCCGCCTGAATATCGCGCTTCACCACAGCGAGTAGTTGCCGAACTACCTGCTTCGATAGGCCAGCGTTGTAGTAGGAAATCCACATTTTAATTCTGAATGGTGAATAGTAAATGGCAGGCCCGTCCTCCCACCATGGCGGGACGGGACCAGCCCGAAATGCGACTTCTCAATTCACTATTCACCATTTACGATTCACCACTCAAAAGACCTGATTCTTCGAAAAGGCCTTATCCTCACCTCGGTCAAACGCCGTGGAGCGGTCGGTTTCGCCGCCTGCGGTGCCGCCCAAGGTGGGCTCGATTTCCACCGTCTTTGCAAGCAGGCTAAAGAGCTTGTCGTACAAGCCCTGCTTGATCTCCGCGATCTGGCGTTCGAAGGATTGCCGGCGCTGGTCGGCTTGCGAAGACTCACCCGGCTGGAGTGAGACGTTCCCTTGCAGCGCGTCGCCGAGGTCGGCGATGGCCCCGTCACGGTTGAGCGCCCGTAGGAAGTTCGCCTGGTCGGGCGTAAGCTCCATCGCGTCGGGATCGATGGCCCGCGCGTAGAGCGCGGAGCGGATGCGCGCCTTGCGGTCGTCAATCCAGTCCTGGATCTGCGCGTCCTGAATCGAATTGGGCGCATTCCGCACGAAACGCGGAAAGGCGCTACAAACATCGTCCACAGTGCAATAAGACATAAAAGTTTAAAGGGTGAAGGGTAAAGGCTAAAGGCTGAAGCCGTGATCCTTTACACTTTACAATTCACCCTTCCCTCAGTATTCGACGTGCACCAGCACGCTTGTCACGCCGGACGGCGTGAAAATGTAAATGTTCGTGGCATCAAAGCCGGCCGCCACGCTCGAGGTGTCCAAACTGCAAGCTGGAGCATTGGCTCCGCTCGCTATCCCCGTAAACCACACCCGCCTGGGGATGCGTGGCAAACCGTGCGGCACGGTGTTCGTCGCCGCTGCGGTCATGCCGGTCACATCCAGGGTGGCGAGCACAGGCAAATAGCCACGGTTGTCCACAACCAAATCTTGGTTGGCCGTACTTACCGCAATTGACATACTCCCTCCGATTTCGCTTCAAATAGTGAATGGTCCCGCCACGGCGGGAGTGAATGGTGGATTAAGAGCGGTCGGCTCGGGACCGCCATTTACTATTCACCATTCACTATTCCGATCCGCCAACAAGAATGGCGGATCACGCGCTCGCGTTCAGCCACAGGTACGCCGCGTTGGCTGCAATCACCTGCTGCGCGTAATACTTCTTCACGCGGATGAAGTCCGACTCGAGCGAGAGCTCGCGCCACCGCAGCACTCCCGAGCGCTTTGCCCAGAAGAAGGTGTAGCCGAAGCTGGGCACGCGGATGCCAGGCCGTGGCGGGCGGTAGAACAGCATAGCGTTCTTGCCCATGATGTAGCCGAGGCTGTCAGCCTCACCTTCATACGAGGTCTGATAGAGTGCCGCGGCGACCAGTACCTTTTCGACCTTGAACACCCGCGCCAGGTCCTGCTCGTCAAGCTGGTTACGGGCGCCGTTGGCCGTGTACTTCACGCGGTCCAGGATGCGGGGATGGTTGGCCAGCGTATCCAGCACCGGCTGCGAGACCAGCAGGTAGTTAGGGAAATCGCCGATCTGCTGCTGTAAGGTGCGACGTTGTTTCAGGACTTCGGAGACCGGGTCGG
>Ga0208038_1000814_pt1 | contig 20395 bp, 41 predicted proteins | sample June2015DPH_16_1_FD_184714 | JGI IMG/M metagenome (GOLD analysis project Ga0208038, IMG submission 184714) | Peatland microbial communities from SPRUCE experiment site at the Marcell Experimental Forest, Minnesota, USA - June2015DPH_16_100... | ecosystem: Environmental > Terrestrial > Soil >...
GGGGTCCGCATACGCAAACAGGCGATGGCGATGCGGGTGGCCGAGGTCCGGACGATGACCGAGACCATGCTGGCGTACCCAGTTGAGAGTATCGATGATCGCGCATCCCCGATCGGTCGAAGGATTATCGGGAACGTAACCGCAAGCCTGCTCGTATACGGTTTCGATCACGATATCGGGCACGGTTACTTCCGGGCCGTCGCCGGCAGGCACGTTCAGTGTGGCGACCTGCTCCGCGTGCCCGATTGCGGCACAGCAGCAGTCTCCAAGCACATTGTTGAGCATCATTCCGAAACTTGTCTGTCCCTGATACCAGTCGGCGGACGGAGGTGGAGGGAATTTGGGCACAATATCCGATAAACGGAACGTGCGCGGGTCGATGCGAGGCGGTTTCTTGCCCAGTTTGAAATTGCTGATATCCATGTTCGTGTTCGCGTTCGTATTCGCGTTCGTGGTCATTCGTCTTCTCCTAACTTGTACGGTCGTCTATCAGGCTACGGGTACGGTACTCGACCGGATAATCGGCAGCGGGTACAGGCTTATCAAGGAACGCGCACAGTTCCGGCCACCCCGCTCCCGACTCCATATCCATGACCAGCAGGTCGCCGGGGCGCGATCCGAAGTACTCTTTTACTTCCCTGTTGTGTCTGCGGTACCGTTCCAGCATTCGATCCGGATCGAAGTTCCTGGTGCCGTACAGTTCCGTGTGAATCCTGTTCGTAAACGGGTAGATGTCCCACTCCCAGCGGGTCGGATTATATGCTGGGTCCCAGAGACGCTCGATGCTGGTCAGCCATTTCCGGTCATCCCGGATTGTGAGGATAAATTTTGAACCGGGATAAGCCGTATCCAGTTGCCTGTACAGCAACGGTATCGGCAAATCGGACAGGGCATAGTACCGTTCCAGGGTCTTTGACCGGCCAGTCGCGCTCATTTCGTTCCAGATCAACGGCGCCTCTCCCGTACCCCAGTGCAGGCTGTCGAAGCCGAGTGTCTGGAACGCCTTGTGCAGAGACGAGGTCGCCGTTTTATGCAAACCGATGCCGAATACGCGGGTTGGAACGGGGCCGAGCACGACCGGAGCTGGATCGAAGTTCCTGTATACGGTCCCCATACCGAACCTGCCGCCGTTCACGACCGTATTCTCGGCCCTGTTGATAACTTTAACCTCTTCATCGTTCTCGTATTGCCGGGCGTGTGGATACTCTCTGAACCTCACATCGGCGCTGTGCCGGATGGCATCGAGATACGCCGGATCAATCGGGCGCGACCCGTACCCCAATCGCCACAGCCGCGCATTCATGTCCATGTCTTCGCCTCGCCAGGTATCGAAGCGTTCATCGTAGCCGCCCAGTTTAATGAAGTCCTGAGACCGGATCACCAGTCTGCCCGCCACTCCGCGGGCGAATCGCGACCGGTTGGTCTTATTGATGTCTGCGTACAGGAACATGCCCGTGTCGGGTCCGATCGGACTCCCGCAACTGAACTGGTTATAGATGTACTGGTCGAACGACGGGCCGGTAAAATTGTCGGCATCGAGGGCGACGATAAGGTCGGCGCCCGCAAGGATACCAAGGCGGGCGGCCAGATTTTTCGCGTGCGCGATATGAAACGGGCCATCGGTGGGGTAGCTGTACAGAATGAGGCGACCGGATTTCAGATCGGGCTTGTGCCGGCTGACGATATAGTGCAGCAGATCGTCCTGGCTGTTGTAGTTAAGGAGCAGGAATCGCGAGTAATCCTGGCGATTATTTGACAGGTTCGCGGGAAGGGTGCGCTTGATGTGCTCGGCCCGGCCCCGGCAGGTAGTGCAGAAGACGATTTGGGGAGAGCGGGAAGTCATAACCATAATCGCGATCGTACAATCGTACAATCGTACAATCGTACAATCGTATAATCGTACAATCGTATACAACATCGGTACTACGACCGTACTGCGACGGTACCACGACTGCTTGTGAATTGCCTAGTAAAAGTTGTAAAAGTTTCGTGAATCATCCGGTGAATCAGTCATACAATGCGTCCGATGCCTGAGCGAGCCGAGCACCCGGACTCGACACCAGCCGTTTAGCCGCCAACCGGCTCAGATACGCATCCAATGACGAGCGTTTATACCCGGTCGATTCCATGAGCACATCCTTATCGACAGTCTGGCCGATACCGGCTCGTACCAGATTGTCGAGAATTTTCAGTTCCCCTTCGGGCAACCGGTTCCGCCAGTGTTCGTACAGTGCGTGTCCGGTCGGGAGCGGTTCATAATCACCGCCAAGGCTATCGATACCGGATTGGGTCGGGAGCAATGTCCGGCCACTGGCTGTGACATAACCACGGGCCGATAACCGGGCGATGTAGGCATCGCGGGATGATCGCTTGTATCCGGTCAGCACCGACAACTGATCTTTCTCGACCGAACCGAATTGAGCGACAGCAATGAGCACTGCCCGTTCACCGGGAGGCAGAGAATGAGTACCGTTGCTGTTTGACCGGGCAGCGATTGTCCGTGCCGCCATTGTCGTGACGCCTTCGGATCGGGGCTTCATAACCAGAGTGGGCATGGGTGAGGGTGTGGGCGGTTCCGCCTTGAAGTCCCGTATGGCTACATCGGTCGCAACCCGGATTTCGGACACCAGTCCCTGCACGGACTCGGTAGCCCGGTACAGTTTGTCAAGGGCTCGAACGACTTCTTTGGGTACGGTCGGGACCCTGACAATCCTGTCTACGATTTTGGGTTTCTCGACGATGCGCTGTTCGGCCGGTCGCTGCTTCAGTTCCCGCTTGAGTTCACGCACCTCCTGCTGTAACGCCGCGATGTTCTTGACCTTTTCCTCGGCCTCTTTCGGCAGATCAGCCAGTTGAGGCAGGAACCGCTTGACCTCGTCGGGCATCGGTGGAGCAGTCTCGTATTTGGCCGCCATACCAGTCGAAGGATGATGGGTAAATACCTCACCCACCATGACAAGTTTACGTTCATTGGTGATAGCGCGACCGAAGGCATAGAACTGGCCGGGAGACAAGGTACGCAGCGATTGCCGGAACTCCTGTTTGTCGTCGCGACTCACACTCATCAAGTCGGCAGCCCGATCCACGTCTACATCCTCAATCGTCATGCCGACCATGCGGTTAAACATCTCGGCCGACGCGTCCTTGTCCACTTTCGCGAGCCGTTGTGTCGCCCAGATCGGACAGAAGCCGCGCTTGCGTCCCGTAGTTGAGAGAGCAATCATGGCGTCCTTGCAGCCGCCGATGATCTCACGGTCAATTTGATTACCGGCTTTTGGAGTCTCTTGCGGACAAAACTTATGGGCCTCATCCACGATCACGATCAGCGGATGCCACATCGATCGGGGAGCGTCAAGCAGGGCATTGATGAACGTTCGCACCCATTGGCGCCGATCCAAGGGACGGGAACGAAACGCCTCATATAGATCGCACACGGCGGAGGCTTTCAGTTCCAAGAAACGTTCCGCCAACATAGCCGCGGATCGAACGTCGCACGGGGTTTCGCCGCCCTCACCGACGAGCACATAGCCATATTTTTCCCGTAGCGTGTAGAACTCACCCTCGGGGTCAATGATGATGGTCTGGACGTGACCGTAGAACTGCTCGGCCAGCCGGCGCAGGAGCCAGGATTTGCCGCCACCGGAGTTGGCTTGGAGCAAGAGACGGCTGGTGAGCAGAAGATCGACATCCAGCTTGAGATTGTGACCGTCGGATTGGCCGAGGATGACTTTGCTCATATCTATTCCCAACTGGCCGAGATGTGAAGTTTACGCTGGCTCACAATACCTCCGGTTTGCCGATTGTGTGACACTTATAGCAGACCGATGAGGATAAACCAGGGGAATCGTTGTCCTGATTAACATAATTGCCGTCTGGATACGACTGAATGTTCCTATTGCCGTCTTGACCGCGTACACGCAACACAGCCCGCCCCCTGTCAATGCGGGTACCAAAGCATTTGTCATAACCGAGTATAGATGCCTGTCGCGGGGCTATTTGCAACTCAAAATACGTCATTTGCAGGCTGCCGCAGTCACAGGTCACGGTTGCAAAGTCGCTGTTCGGGACAGGATGGCAGGACAATCGACTCACAGATACTCCTCCAGCGCGTACTGTACTTTGCGGGCATCGCATTTGCGGGGACAGAGCGCGATGATCTGATCTCTATTATCGTCACGCTCCGGGCCGCACTGGATTATGACCATGTAGAAGGCTTCGCACATGGCTCGAAGCGCGTCCCGGCGAACGACAATTTGTGGAGACCGTTTCATGGCAGTTGCCGATTCCCCCACAGTCCCGGTTTCGCTCCGATCCCCGGCGACCGACTCATGATGCTGTCCATAATTGCTCGGTCCGGTCGTGGATTCTGTACGGGATTGAGCGGATACGGTTCAATGTCCCCCGACAATCGGTTCTTGGACAAGACCCATTCCGCATCCTGCTTGTATTTGAAGCGGCGCACACGAGCATATCCAGCTTCGGTCACGTCATCCGGGTCAAGGAGATAGTACCCATCCGCGTATCTGACCGCCCATCCCCATTCGCTCCAGCGCCATTCACGGGTACGGTGCGCGATACAGATCGTGATCCCCGATTCCTTCATGACCGCGCAGAACGCGCATGGTGCCGGGCTCGCGACATACGGGTACTCGGTCCCGCATTCCTCGCATACCAGCCTGGCCGCGCCTCCGCCGCCGGGATGAACAATATACCGGCTCGCGAACATAGACCGTTTCACGAACAGCGGCGAGAGCTGGCTCGTAACCGTGACCGGCGAATTGATCAGGATGCGGATCAGCCATTGATCGGACCACGGCATACCGATCTTGAGATCGACCATGCCGAGGTTGCGCTGGTACGACAGGTCGAGGTACCGCCACCGAATCCTCATTTGCCCGACTCCTGTTCCCGATTCGCGCTCGACCGTTCCCAATCCCGCCCAGCGGTATCGGGCGTGCATACGCATACGACATAGTCACAGACCGCGCAGAATCCGATGCCGCGATGCGGACAAACGGTCGAGTGATACTCGTCGTTGAACCGGCGGTGGCACTTGTCACAGATCTGAATCATTTCAGTTTCCCTTCCCTGCGAATCTGCCTCAAACGTTTCCTCAGTTGCGTTCGTCCCCAACTGTTGATGTGAACGTCCCCATAATCGTCATCGCCACATCCGGGTTCGTTGCGGTCGAACAGCAACTGTTCTATCCAGTCGATGTGCTCCTCGATGGGGATACGCTCGGGCTTGCCGCGCCTGTGAGCCATGTCAGTTCCCCTTTTCGCTGTCAATCACCAGCTGTTTCATCCACTCGTAATACACGATTGCCGACTCCGCGTCCGGGAACATGACCGTCACCTGATGAATACCGTCCGGCTCAAAAAATACCGTGCCAGCCGGAAACAAGGTAAGCGTCTGCTGCTCGTCATCGGAATCGTTCGCTTCGGACCAGGCCATGACCAGTCACCGTTCCCTATTCGTTACACGCAATCGCCAAATTCGCGGCCATCACAAACTCACGGAGCTTGCGCAAGGCTGCGGTCGTGTCCGCACATGGAGGACAATATTTCACGGTCAGTATCGCCAACTCTTTTGCGATCTCGCGCAGGTTCGAGTAACGCTCGGTCTGGTCGCTTTTCGGGGCATGATATGTGAACCAGTTGTCGATGTCGGCTGGAAGTACGCGTTGTTGGGTGTTGTTCGTGTAGTCGGTGGTGATCGCCATATTCTTATTCTCCTTTTGATAAATTCAATAAACTCATTAGGATTACTAGACCGGCTGTCGGTCCCGTAACCTGTTTATGGCCGCGATCGCCAGATCGAAATCGTCGTCGGTCAGAACCACGTCGCCGTCCCCGCTCGCATCCGTGATCCATGGCGTGCGGATGACGATGGTGATCTTGGGCCGTTCGGTAAACAGCAGGCAGATAGCCTCAAGATGATCCGCGACCGAGTTCCGGAGATGAAACAGTTTCTTGTAACTGGTTCCTGATCGTTCACACCTTGCCACGCCCGCCTCCACCTCTCCTACCGCCCCTGCCTCCACCCCTGCCTCCGCTTATCTGGTACACGACGCTCACCGTCTTCTCGACCGTCCCGCCCAGATATTTCATCACCGCCGGATTCGGCTCCCGCCTGCCGCGCAGGATATTGAACAGATGCGAATAGCTGATCTTCATGCCGGTCTCGCGCTCAACCTCGACATGCAGGGATTTGACCGTGCGCCCGTTCCGCCGCGCCTCCAGTTGCGCGATGATCTCGTCTCGGGTCCGGTAGATGGCGGATGCCATGCAGGCACAGTACACCGTCCGGCTATTCGTGTCAAGATAAATTTTGACCTTAGTTTGAATAAGCGAGTCAGGACCGATACAGTATCAATCTGGCTTACTCATACGTGAATAACCCGAAAATTTTCTAAAAAATAAAATCGGTATACGAAAATACAGGCATTTGCCACGCTACCCGGATCGGCCCCTCCCTACCCCTGAACCGGCGACTAGGAACCACTGAGCTTTACCAGTACTGGCGCAGACTGGCACGACGTAGTACCAGGCGCATGGCCGGCACCGCATGGCGCATGGTCGCGCATGGTTACGATTTCGCTTGACAAGTAGTGTACAGTAGTATTAAGGTTGGACTGCGGACATACTCCGCATGAGGAGCACAGACAATGGCACGCTACCTTTACAGCGAATTAGCAAGCACGGTACAGGCAAGGCTGAACTGCATCGCAGCCCATAATGAGGAGTGGGAAGCGAAGCATGAGGAGCACATTCTATCCTTAGTGGAAGACTACATGCCGAGCGGGAGCGGATTCGATTCTGGCACGAAGATAGACCTAGACAGATCTCACGCGGACAAGCTAGTGTTCAATACCGCGTATCATCACATGAACGAGTCGGGCATGTATGATGGTTGGACAGAGCACACGGTAACCGTGCTTCCCAGCTTGCACGGTCAATTTAACCTTCGCATCTCCGGCCGTAATCGGAACGACATCAAAGAATACATCTCGGAAGAGTTCTACTACGTGCTAGCTTATGACGTGGAACGATTGCCCGATCCATTCACGGATGTGCCAGACTGGTTTCGGTGTGCCGATTGTCGCGGTACTGCCAGTGTGACAGCATCGGACGGCGCACGCTACTGTGAAGGTTGCGCGAAACGTGCGGAAGATCAGGGACGGTTGACAAATGAAAACTAACTATACGCCACGCGAAGCACGGGAGTTTGAGCGAATCTTCCACGTTCCATTATCCGAGTACTGGCAAGAGTTCCTAGGATTCGACATCACTGGATTCGACGACAAGGTAATCAAGTCTGGAAACATGAGTGTCAAGGCGGCCGTGCTGCAAACCTATGGGCAGGATGCAGTCACACTCATCCAAGACCTGCTTGGGATGCAACGGTAATCTGTACGTACAATTCCGTTATTACTTGCCTGCCAATACATCGGCAGGCATACTTATTGATACGTGCTTATTTATATGTGCTTATTGGCACATACTTATCTGTGCTCATGCCTAAGCAAGCACAAACCTGTACAGTACAAACCTGTATGTACAATCCTGCATCTACTATCTTGTCCGTATCTCATAACTGATCGCATCTTCGCTCGCCAGGTACCAATCTACCAATCTACCAAGGTACTCGATCGGCGAATAACCCGCGGACAGGGGGAGGTACCGGGGCTTGCCAGGGACAGGGACAGTCGAGACAGTGCAAGGGACAGGTACGGGTACGGGTATGAATTCCGTGCATGGCCGGTCATCAATCGTGTGCATGATAGGCGTCTGGCCCGTATGGTCGTCATTTGGATTCATCATGGATTGGAGTGTACAGGCATGGATTGGACACGTGCAAGTCACGGTAGTACAACGACTTAGGTAACAGACGGTAACATACAGTGACTATGAATAGCGTGCATAGTAGAGATGGGTAGAGTATGAATACGATTCATATGCAGAAAAGGACTCGCGCGGCGTCGAATTTTCTTGACAGGCGGGTAGAGTAGCGTGATAGTAATGAGCAGTAGCAGTGGAACGAATTAGCACGCGGGCTTAAACCGCAGAGGAGAAAGACGCCATGAAGAACATGAAACGCATCTCAAAGATCACGATCAAACGTATGTCCGATGTTGATCCAGACACCTCGTATCTCGGGGAGTACTCCAATACCGCAAGCTCGGAATTTTCAATTGACCGGGAACACTCCCTAGATTGCCCTATCAACACTGGTGAAACTCCGATTGCAAAGAAAACTCGCAATGTTTCGGACATCGCAAAATCACGCTGCGAATGTTCCGACTCGAAATGTCCGACCGCTTGCAACGGAAAATGCCAGATGGCTGCATCGTATCTCTTCTTTCGCACAGACATGGAAGACTTGAGCGGTACGATGTTTTGCGGCGGATGCGGGAACGATGCATACGAGAGTGGCATCTATGCAAGTGCAGCCGATGATGACATGACGGAACCTGAGTGTGACTGTGGCGAACGTGGGGACATGACACGCGGAGAACTCCGCTATTTCAACGGCAACGTTGAGAACTACAAAGGCGAATCTGCTGAAGACATCCGCAAGCATGTCCGCCAGGATTATGAGCGCATGGAACGTCTTCAGCGTGGGGACTGGGGGTATCTTGGCATTCGCGCAGAGGCTGAGATTCTCATTCCGTCAGGCAATGCCAGCATTGCGCAAGAGATTACCTCTGGCGGGCTCTGGGGAATCGAGTCGGACGGCAACGGGGATTACATGAAGGAAATTGAAAGCGAGCAACTGTCTGAGCTGCGCGAGCAATTGCACGCCATCGGTTTCAGCAAGCGGGCAATTAGTGCCGCGTTCAAAAATGTTCGTATTTCGTTTCCGTGGTGAGCGGTCGAATTGAATTCCAGCTTACGCGGGAGCAAGTCGAACGCGGTCACCACCAAGGCGCGTGTGATGCTGACGTTGAGGCGCTGGCAAATGATCCCACGATTGCAGAGCAGTTCTCCCGCGTGTCAACCGACATTATGGCCCTAGAGTTGAGAGAATACGGCGCTTGGTCAGAGGAAGAATTGCAGGATCGTGGCGCCAATATCCGCCGGTTAATCTGGCTGGCTTGCGGCGACATTCAAGACAACCAATTCTAGGCCGAAACGCGCTGACTGGAGGTGGCGCGTCAGCGGATATTGTCCGCTCTGAGGATGGCCAATATGAGACCAGAATTTGACGCACGCGACGCCGAGATACTTGCCAAGCGCGAGCAACTATTCAATCGGCAACAAGGCCCGCGCGTGGGCGACTTCCTGCGCGTTGCCGATGGAATCCGCCGCTTCACCCATGACTGGGGCGATGGTATTCAGACCACCGTGGGCAAGAATCACCCTTGCAACGGTGACTCGTCTTTCTACTTAGGTGAGGGTTACGCGTCATTTAGCGGATCGCTTGATCCAGCCATTGAAAAGACCAAGTTACGCGATACCGGCGAAACCCTAGAAGGTTCGTTTTGGTTCTTCCATCACGATTTCTGGGGAGCGGATTGCGGCGTTAACTTCAAAATTCCGTGTCGCGTGTTCGAGTTAGTGCCAGCGATCAAGACTCTAGCTGGATGGCACGAAGCGAAGTGCGATCTTGATAAGTATCTCCAAGTCGGCGATGCGGTTGACGGGGAAATGTTTGACTATTTCCTGGGAGTCCTGCCGCCTGCGACTTGGCGCGCAAACCTGCTACAGATCGGCGAGCCGTACTCGCACATTGCCGGACGTGAGACATTCTCGACCCTCTACAAGCCGCTCGGCGCTGTCCATTGGCTCTATGCCGGACATTGCCACAGGGGTGAGTGGACGGAAGCTAAGGCGTCGGTACAGGCGGTGCAATCGTGACCCATGCCGCCAGTAAAGACGAACAGCTCTGGATATTCAGCATGGGGAAACGGTTCCGCGTCCGCGCTATCACCAACACCGTGGACGAAGCGAATCGCTTCATGGAGCGGCACACCGAAACGGCGCTTATCGCTTGCTTCGGTCCGTTCAATGTGATCGCTAACCAGTATGAAGGCGTTCGCAACGGAGTCTAGCGCCTTGCTACTGCGCACCGCTAGTACCGCTCGAACCTGGGGCCTGTGCGCAGAGTAAACGATTAACGAGTAGGGGAGCACGACTGGTGATGTATGCGGGTGGCGTGTCCTGTAATCAATCGCCGGCACAGCGGCGATTGCGGGAGGATACGGGCATGGCAGCTCCAAAGGAACTTTACAAAACTACGATTATCATTTGGTCAGACTTCAATCCCGCGAACTTTGCGATTGACGAACTGGCGCAAGAAGCGATAAGCGGAGACGCTTACTGTTCCGAACAAAATACCGAGTACGTTATCGATGCAGGGCAGTTCCCGGAAACGGAATTTTTCGATAGCCCGGAAGCGGACTAGGTGAGCATTCGGTGGGCAAAATCGGGAGGATGCAGCTATGGTCGAAGCCGAAGACGTACGGCGGTTATTAGGCGTTCGGAACCGGGAGCGGTCACTAGTGCGACTCGGTTATGACTGGCTGTGCAGCCGGACTCATAGAGTGGTCATTGCCGGGGCGCTGGCGGGCGCTGGGGCGTGGGCTGGCGTGCTGGAGGTGGTTGGGCATGTCGGGCACAGGCAAGCGGTCTCAGGCTGGGCTAGCTGGGCTGGGCTCGCGTACAGGGATATTGCCGGGAATCTGGCCTGGCTCTGGTCGATTGATACCGGGAACAGCTGGGACGGCCCGTTCCGGTGGATGATAGCAACGGGAATCGCCTGTGTTGCGTGGTGCGCGGGATGCGGGATCGTGGCGGCATGGTACAGGAACAGGAACAGACAGGAATAGGGAACGGGCAAGGAAAAATTTCAAGAAAAGGGAGATAAACGGGTATGGCACAAACTGAATTAACAATCACGCTGGCAAAAGCGGCTGATCTATTGCTTACGTTGCAGTACGCTCTCGAAACTTTCGAGGGAACCTGTCAGTGTGGTGAATGTGATCCCTGTACAGAAGGTCAAGAGGATCTGAAACGCGCAATCGAAAATGTTCAACAGGCGATCAAGGCCAACAAGGCCAAGAGTGAGGAGCCGGCTGCGGAGCCGACTGTGGGGCTGGATCAGTCGGGCCAGATCGCGGAACTGTCGCTGCGAGCTAACCAAGAAGGAGCGCAAGCGGGTAGACGCGGAGATTAAAAGCGCGGAGAGCGCCGAACGCCAGAGAGTTTTAGAGACTCCGTACGGTAGGTGTATACAGGCCATGAAAGATAATCCGGGTGTTGAGGCTCACAGCCTAAAGGAGTGCCAATGAGCTTCTTACGCCGAAACCACCACTCTGTTGAAATCAAGGAGACGTTATGAGCAAGCGCAGAGCCACAATCACTTCTTGGTCCGGGACGCCGTATAGCGATGCGATTAACCCACTGGCAACCTTGCAGGATGCCCATTTTAAGACTTTCAACGCAGCCGAAAGCCAGACTGCTCAACGCGCTCGTAATCGATACCTGTATGGTCTGCGGATACTCGAATCGGCGTTTAACTATCTTTGCGAGAAGGAGGCGTAACGTGAAAGCCCCTTTTACCGCTGAAGATGTTCCCGCCGCACGCGAAGTTGGATATGCCGAAGGCATTCTTGCCGAGCGCGCAAGCCAAGCAATCAAGACGACTGAGGTCCTATCGCACCTACAGGCCGCATTAGTACAAGCTCTGTTCAAGATTCGCCGGCAGCTGTTTGTCCCGCAGTTGCTCGGAGAAGACGGCGGCGCCTACGTGGCCGCCTGGGTATGGATCGGCAATGACGAGGTGGATGGTCTGTGCTCGGAATGTGGCGGACTCGCGAATGAGGGCGAGGGCGAGGGCAAGGGGGGTTATGACGGCAAGTGCAGATCGTGTGCGGATAAGGCGGAAGCGCAAAGGCCGAGCTAATCATGCCCATGTCCACGATTATTGACAGGTCGCAATCATGCCCATGCCCGGAACGATGCCCGAAATGCGGCCGCCGTTGCTTTGGGCGCATTGGGCACAGCTCTATCCGGTCCGCCGGCAAGGGATACGCGCAACCGCATCAGTGTCAATGCGGGCTGAACTGGATGAGCGGAGCCGAGGCCGTGGAGGTGATGCGAGCCGAGGGCAGAGCGACCAGGGCGGAAGTAATCGAGAGCATCAAAGGCTGCGCGAAATGCGTGGCGATCGTGAAACGGCTGGGAGGGCTGGGAGGGCTGGGAGGCTGAAATGCGGTCAATGGATCAGTGCGAGTGTGGCGGCCGGCTGAAGATTATCAGTTTGAACCGACGCGAAAGAATGCGGCGCCGGATCGGTCAGGCGATGATCGGCAAATGCGATTGTTGCGGGACGGAAACGCCAGTGGTCAAAAAGGCCTGGCTTATGTTCGTTGCCGAGAAACGTAGACGGGCACGCGAGCGGGTACAACCGAGTCTATTCCAATGAATCGCATAAAGTTCTACGGCTCAATCCAGATAGGATTACCGTCACAGGGTGCCCCTAAAGGCGCAAGAGGCAGACGAATCGTGTTACCCGTGACCGTGGTACGGAATCGAATTCACACCCTGATAGGTTGCGGGGTCACGTTCGGGCACGGTGGCGGTATTGTGGGCAGGATAACGAAGGCGGCCGTGAAAGGGCTGTGGATGCGGTTCGAGGGTGAGCTATTCATGGACGTGGATGAGCCGGAGCGATTCCGGTTCTCATACGAGATAAACTCCGCGCACATTGCCAGCTTTGCGGCCAAGCACGTGTGGAGGATAAGGAAATTTGACCGGTTCTCAGCGATGGCGCTGGTCAGGGAGCCGGTAATGCCCGCGCATCGAAGTTCACGAATGCGCGTGAGGACGAGCTGATTATGGCTGGCTACTCGAAACAGGACTGGATGTGCAGGCGCAAACGGCGATACGCGACGATTGAGGAATGTCAGCGTACCGTAGACCAGCTCAATCGGAATCCGCTACAGATCGGGGTCGCGGCTGCGTACCGATGCCCGTATTGTCAGAAGTGGCATGTCGGGCGGGAGAGAGGGAAGAGGTACAGGTAAAGGATCGCGGATCGGTCTAAGGCCGTGCAAAGTTTTGTACGACAGTAGTTCAATTCAATCGAGAGGAAAGGTGACGAGTATGGCAAGTATGTTGAGTGGCAGCGGTAACGGGCGCGACGATTTAACCGAATGGCGGCGCGACCAGCAATATCTGGCGGCAGAACGCCAGGACAACCAGAACGAACTGATGGCGTCGGCGTTTGGTGATGACGAGCTGGTAGATGACGAGCCGGAGGATTACGACGACAACGAGGACGAGGAGTCCTTTGATGACGATGACGAGCCAAGGGATGACACGTACGATCCCGAACCTGAAATCGAAGACGAAGACGAGCCCGAGTCCGAGCCTGGGCCCGTTCCGGCACCGTCTATATCCGAAGCCGCGGACCCGGACGACAGCAAGCCACCGCTCGCCGGGTTTCAGTCGGCAGAGGATGTGCCAAGTCAGCGGACGGGGCCGAAGCCGAACAGGCCGAAACGGAATCCCATGAAGCCGAGCACAAAGAAGTCGAGGGCAAAACGGCGATCACGGTCCAAGCGGGGCGGGTCGGAGCAGCGCAAGCCGAAGGCGACACGAGTCAGCAGGACGGGCATCAAACGGCCAGTCGGGAAGCCAAAATCAGCCAAAAAGGGAGGGAACGCGAAAAACAAGAAACATTGAATTGGCGTAGGGTTTGGACCATAGGCATAGGTCGTAAAAAGTCTGGACATTGGCACTTAACTATACTATTTTGTGATTGTTAGCCAATGTCCAGACCAATGTCTGACGATCTGTCTGGATTTTAGCCTGTACATTGGGCAAGACATTGATATCAAGTTGTTGATTTTACAAGTAGTTAGATGGCACAAGTCCAAATGTCTTGCAAGGGATTCTATATGGTAAAACCTTACTACGTAGCGTGTATTACTGAACCGCTGGTATCTTATATTTCCCGTATCCCGCGTCTTGTAACTTCCCCGATCTGGTCAGCAGTTGCAGGTACGACATCATGGTGGATCGAGCTATGATACCGAGCATGTGCCCGTACTCGATCAGTTCCGCGGTCGTCAGTTCATCGCCAGGATTGTGTGCATCTATGATTTCGACAAGTTGTTCGATGCGGTCCGGCGAGTCGGCCATATTATCGTCCGACACTTCCACGAAATGCCCCTCGGACGTGAAGCGGTAATAGAGTTCAAACGACGCTGAGCCTTTTGGCATGATGGCAACTTTACGGCGGTCGTCGCGGGGGCGGTTGGGAGAGCGGGGTTCGATGCCGATGAAGGTTGACGCAAACTCTGTCCAGCAGGTCGCGCCCAAAAACCTGTCAATCGAGCGCACCGAAGCCTTGTTGTCTTTCGGTTTCGCGCATCGGCCGGTAGCGATGATTGTCAGGTTGCGGTCCTGCATGAACCGGGACCACTTGTCGAGAACGTCGCCAACCATCTTGTTGTCGAGACCGTTTCCCTCAGCGACCCGTAGAATGGAATCAAGAAAGATTACGCGCACGTCTGGATGGGCTTTGACTGCGAAATTGTACAGGGTTTCGATGGAGTTGACGCCGCCGTGATCGGTTGCGGACAGAACAGGGATGCCGGATACACACATGCGTCTCACTACGTCCTGGCAGGCTTCGAGATTGTCTACGCAGGATACGTAACAAAAAGGCATACGGTGGGACCGAAACCCGAACACGTTCAGGCCAGCGTTCCAGTCGGCCATGATGCGGAACATCAGCGAGGTCTTGCCGGCATGTGCAGGCCCGCCGATAATATGCAGGCGGCGGCACGGGAATATGGTGTCCACGACGTATGGGGAATCGGTTCGGATCAGCGGTTCGGGGGCGGGAATTGGGGCAGGTTTAACGGGCTTGGCGCTACTACGCTTTTTAGCGGGCATTGAGGCTCCGGCGAAGAACAGCAGTCCACAGTTTATACCCGACGGAGCGAATGTCAAGTCGGTAATCTACGAATTCTCTTGACAATGGCGCGAACACGGTTTATGCTCCCTACGAAATGTCAGGCAGCGTAAAGAAATCGAAATGCAAGCGCGGGCACCGTCTGGCTGGCTGGAACCTGTATCAGCGCAGGGACGGCACGCGGGAATGCAAGCGGTGTTCGCTGATGAGAGTCGGGAAACGGGATAAGGAATTGAGACGGCAACGGAACGGGACAGGCAAACGGGAACATCAATCGGGTTAATCTGAAAGGACAATCGTAGCTATGAACACTCGCGTATCGAACTATCTCCACAGACGTATCACTGTCAACGAACGAGCCCGTCACGATCAGGCGTTCCTGCGAACATTGATCGCGCTCATTGCCATCTGTATACTCGCGGCGATCATCGGCAAGGCCAGTGGTCAGTCATCGACTACATCGACTAGCGCTGGCGGTCAGTCAGCGCCGGAAGCCCACGGTGCATCGGCTGCGGCTAAGCCTGAATCGGCCAAGGCCAAGGCTGAACCGATTAAGGCTGAGCCAGCCAAGCCGAAACCGGCATCGGCAGCGGTGCCCGCGCCCGCGCCCAAACCCGCATACCAGCCAAGCGCAGAGGACGCAAAAGACGGGCGGATACTGCAACTGGAAGCGATCACCGCCCAGCAATCGTGGAACGCCGATGCCATGAAGTTGCCGTCGTACCAGCCGTTCAATGCCAGCGTCAATGCCGCAAACGGCTGGTGCCGGCGAATGGTGGCCAAGTATGGCTGGCCCGCGGACGTGCAGTGTAACCTGAACGCCAATCCGATTACGTTCGAGAAGGTTCAGGAACAAGCGAGTCAGGTGCCGGTTCAGGCTCAGCAACCAGCGGCGAAAAAGTGAGGACCACGATGACCGACAAAGCTGACGCAGCCCACGACGGGCAACTGGGAATCTGCGACTTCAACGATATTCATCTTCGCCACCCACATTTACGTGAGAGTTGGTGCTTATTTTGGCGGCTTGTCGAACATGCAACCGCACCAGTCGAGCCTGTCCAGCCGGAACCGGTGACAGTTCATATCACCGAAACCGTATGTCATCGCCAAGGAGGAGTGAATGATTAAGATTCGTAAAAGCCCCACTGCTGATAACAAGGACGTGCGATTTCACAAATACTGTCGAACTGCTGAAGCGAGAAGTCGAGGTTGAAGCAGCGCCCGATGAAAGGAAAGGAGAACAGGGATGACATACGATTACGCGAAAGAACGACCGGGAGTTTTTACCGAGGAGGGCGTGCGGGAACTGCTGGAGATTGAAAGGATTGCCCGGCTTGCAATTGAGAAGTCTGGCGCGGTTCACACGTCGAAACTGCTTGCGGTCAGGGACAGCTCATGGCGCACAATGGCCTGCATTGATTTTCTCGAAGAAATCGGGCGAATCCGTTGCTGCACGAAAGCCGGTGCGCGAAACGACTGGATTTATTTCTGACAATTCGGAAATCCGTCAAGTCGGTAGCGCCTACAAGCAGGCAGCGGAAAGGAACCAAATGAGCGAAGTAGGTGAAATAACGACAAGAGTGATTCACGTTCCGGTGTGTCGTGAATGTGGCTGCGTTATAGACGAAACCGGGCTATGCGATCAAAGTTGTAAGTACGATGCCTCCATAGAACGTCCTCCAGACACTGTGGAATGCCACGTTCATAAACGAACCGATGAATACGTAAGGAAAGAACCGTTTCATTCGAGTGCGTCCGCTGAGGAGGAGAACAAACCGTGACCAAGGAAACAGCTAACCATCAATTCACTGCCGGACCTTGGGAAGCCGACCATTGCACAGAGCATCGCGTTAAGGATGACCCCGGACACTGGCAGATTGACGGGCCGACGCCGATGGGTCTGAATAACACAATGCCGTACACGGTGGCTGATACGTTGAATCGAAATTATTGCATCTCGCCCGAAGAGGATAAGGCGAACGCTCTGTTGATCGCGGCATCTCCCGAACTTTACGGGGCGCTGGAGGCTATAGCGGAAGCGTTCTTGGACAATCGCCTGCACGAATACAGCGGTAAAGTAATGCCCTTGGTATGGGCCGCGCTCAAGAAAGCTGGCAGACAATGACCAAGGAAGAAGCGAAGAAATTCCTGCGAGAGAACGGGTTCTGTGAAACGCATGGCGTAAGACTGTGCTATCGCGTGAGGTTAAACAGCATGTTTGACTATTCTCCGGCCTACGAACAGGAGGCCTATTGTCCGGCCTGCGAGCGGGAGGTCGATGAAGCTAAATGGAAACAATATACGGCTATCGACAAGAAGGCTGAACAGGCGCGTCGAGTGCTCGGCATCTGAATAGGCAGCAGACACGGGAGAAGGAGGAGAATGGAAAAACAGTAAAGTTGCTATTGCACTGGTCGCATCGTGACAGAACGCAGTGTCAGGGCGGCAACCCTAGACCGTTGCAACCGTTCTAGCCGACGCGAGGACATGCCTCACCAGCAACGCTACGCGGTGCGACCTGTGGAATAGCAACAAAAAGGGAACTAACCGCGAAAGCGGAGAAAGAGAAAACAAAATGTCGTGGAGCGTAGCATCTCTCGGTAAAGCAGAGGCAGTCCGCAAGGACATCGCCAACCAATTCACTCGCGGATCGAAATGCGCTGAGCCTGAAGAGTCTATCCGCCAAGCTGCTTCGGAGATTCTCGATAAGGCTCTCGCCAACCAAGCCAACGTCTACGTGGTCAAGGTGCAGGCGAGCGGCAGTCAGGGCTACGTGGACTATAGTTCTCCAGAAAAAGGCACCTACCACAGCCTGAGTCTTGATGTTCAGGTGATGCACGGATTCGTGGAATGAGAGTCCTGAAAAAGAACACGCATGTTGATCTCGCCACTGGCCGTCGCACCGATCAGTTAGTAGGCGACGGCCAGACGGTAGATATTGAAACCGTACCTCTGACGCCAGCACAAACTGCCGCTCTGCGGGAATTTGAGCGCACCATGCGGGATGAAGTAATACCGGAAATCGAGCGCGTGCTTCGGAGGCGCGCCCGACTAGCACAGGAGAGCGGCAAGTGGATAATCCTCTGAAGTCAATCGGAGAGATCGAACTATACGACCGAATGCACAATCCGAAGCTGTTCGTTCCGCTCAACCAGACCCAAGATGAGGCCGAACTTGACCGCGTTCGGCACGAGGCTATCGAAGAGATGATCAGACGCTCACGCGAGGCTGTGCGCCCGATAATCGAAGCCGAAGAACGCGGGAGTAAGCCGACTGCTGAAATCATGGGCATGTTGCTCGACTAATTCGGCGAAGGGAGTAACACTATGACCACCCCTAAATTACGCTACTCATTTGTGCCGCCGATCTCAGGCGGTGAGCAGTTCTGGCTCATCAACGATATGCAGGAAATGTTCGCCGTTGTCAGCATCTCGGTCAAGTATCCGAACGCGGAGCAAGTAGCCAAGCGGTTATTCGGGCCGCTGGCCGGGATTACGTTCGACGAGTAAGCTGAAATGAGAGGAGCGAGCGGAGGAAAGGTTATGAAAATCGTTAAGACAATTCCAGTTCCAACTGGATTTATTGTGGTGGTCGAAGGGGATAAGGGAATGCTGGAATTCCTGAGCATTGGGGATTATGGCAAGCCTGTGAACCTTAACCCGAGCGAACCTGTACCGGACAATCCCCCACTTCTACCGCTAACTGAAAAGTGGGTCACAACGATTTCAACTCAATATGGCTGTTCGATGGGATGCCAGTTCTGTGATGTTCCGGCTGTCGGCAAAGGAGTCAACGCGACATTGCACGACATGCAGCAGCAGATTTTGATGAGTCTGAAGTTGTTTCCTGAAGTCGTCTATAGCAACAGATTCAATGTTCATTATGCCCGCATGGGGGAACCTACGTGGAACCCTAATGTTCTCGACCACGCAAAGTGGCTCAAGGATCACGTGGACCCCGAATACAACGTGCATCCCGTGCTGACCACAATGATGCCCTCGAAGAACGAATGGCTCAAGACCGCCGTGCATACATGGATCAGAATCAAGAATAGAGTTTATGCCGGGAACGCTGGATTTCAGATCAGCATCAACTCTACTGATGAGGACGAGCGTAAGCGAATCTTCTCTGGGAATGCTTGCACGCTTCTGGAAATATCTAGAATGCTTGAGGGCGCTGTTCCTGTGGGACGCAGGTTTACGCTGAACTTTCCAGTGGCCGAGAATTGGAAGATCGAACCGGCAGTTCTATTGCGCTACTTTGACACAGAACGATTTCTGGTCAAACTGACTCCGTTGCATCAGACGAAGGCTAGCAATCGTTTTGGACACACGACTGGGCAGGAGCACACCGCGCCGGTCGCCTATGCCGAACTGGAAAAGGCATTTAAGGACGCGGGCTATGAAGTTCTTGTATTCATCGCTAGTGATGCTGAAGAGCAGAGCATGATAACGTGCGGTCATGCCGTTCTTGCACAACGCAAAGAGCCGCGAACACGTATTGGCGACTTGGTGTTTATCGGCGGCAAAGCGCGAGGTGAAGAGCCTTTTAAGCCGTGGTCTGCCAAGGCAGACGCATTCGAAACACAGCACAGTTGATGATGGGACCGGGCAGACGCAGCAGACGCGGGAGAAGATTTGGAGGGAGGAAGCATCGTGAAAGCGTTGACTCTTTGGCAACCGTGGGCAACCTTGGTGGCGCTCGAATTTAAGCGAGTCGAGACGCGTTGCTGGCCGACGAAATATCGTGGCCCACTCGCGATTCACTCTGCGGCGAAACTACCACCGAAATGGTTAGGTGCATCGCGGCATCAGGTTGAATTCCGAGACGAACTTGCCAACTGCCTCAATGTTCGGCGTGACAGGGATGATCGTTGCGGGCTTCATGTGGATGATGCCATCCGCTCAATGCCTTATGGAGCGGTCCTGTGCATCGTGAATCTCGTGGCCGTCAGAGAAACCGGGGAAGTATATGACGATCTTTGCACACGAGAGCACATCTTCGGCAACTACGAAGACGGGCGCTATGCTTGGTTCTTGGAGATGCTTGAAGTTTTTGAGAGGCCTATCCCAGCCAAGGGGAATCGGATGCTCTGGAACTGGATTAGCCCCTCACTCAGCGAGAAAGGAACTTTGTGAGCTACCGCTCCGCGATCATTTTCAAGATTCCGGTGCTCGATTCGCACGTTTTGATATTTCGACGGAGAGGACGCTACGTCGCGCCCGATCCGCCAGCTTTGGATTTCGGCCCGTTCGACTGCTTTGTCTACACTATTTTCAATCGGTACGAACTTGAGTTTTCGTTAAGGCGATGGGGATGATCCGCCGCCGCCCCATTGTCGAGACGCAGCAGACGCAGGAGAAGATATCGTAAATCATGGGGAGAAAGGAAACGAGAATTTTATGAGCGAAAAGGAATTTGCGAAACAAAGAAGCGCGGCACGCCGCAAGCGTAACCGCACGATTAC
>Ga0208038_1000816_pt1 | contig 20368 bp, 17 predicted proteins | sample June2015DPH_16_1_FD_184714 | JGI IMG/M metagenome (GOLD analysis project Ga0208038, IMG submission 184714) | Peatland microbial communities from SPRUCE experiment site at the Marcell Experimental Forest, Minnesota, USA - June2015DPH_16_100... | ecosystem: Environmental > Terrestrial > Soil >...
TGGCCAATATCGGCACCACCATCACGCCCTGGCAGATCTTCTTCCAGCAGAGCGCCGTCGTCGACAAGGGCATCGACGTGAAGGACATAAAGTTCGGCAAGGTCGATACGTTTCTGGGGTCCACCCTTACCGGGGTTGTCGCCGTCTTCATCATCATAGCGACGGGCGCGGCCTTCTACTACCACAACCCTCCCATAGTCATAGAGGACGCGAGACAGACTGCCGAAGCCATCGTGCCTCTCCTGCCGCCCGGCAAAGGGGAGTGGGGGCGCGCCCTCTTCGCCATCGGTCTTTTCGATGCCGGCTTCCTCGGCGCTCTCTGCATATCGCTCGCTACTTCCTGGGCGGTCGGCGAGGTCTTCGGATGGGCCCATTCGCTCAACAAGGGCGTCAAGGAAGCCCCCTGGTTCTATGTGATCTACGCCATATCTCTCATTACGGCAGGCTCCGTAGTGCTCATCCCGAAGGCCCCCCTCATCATGATCACCATGTTCGTGCAGGTGATTGCCGTGACCCTCCTGCCTGCGGCGCTGATGTTCCTGGTCCTTCTCTTGAACGACAAGCCCCTGATGGGCAGCCACACGAACACGAGATGGCAGAACGCCGCGAACTGGACCATAATCGCCTTCGTCATCATCATGTCGTCCATGTTCGGCATTTCCATTCTATTTCCCGGCCTTTTCGGGCAGGGGTAGGAGGTGCTAAAGTGACAGCGAACAAACACGCGGAAATCGTAAACGGGATGGAGGGCAAGGAATTTATGTTCCTCTGGTTCTCGGAGCTTTTGGGCAGGCCCGTGCGCACGACTGAGGGTAAGGCCCTGGGCAAGCTCTCCGACCTGGTGTGCAGGCTTACCGAGCCATACCCGGAAGGCGTGGGCATCTATATCGAGCACGGGTGGGGGGAGCCCACGGAGTTCGTGCCGTGGAACAGGGTCGTCAGGATCGAGAAAGACGCGATCACCGTGCAGCCTCCGGAAGGGGACGCCTATCCGCCTTTCGTCGATCAGCCCGGCTGGATGCTCCTTAACGAGCACCTCATGGGCAAGACGATACTCGACATTGACGGCAGGCGGGTGGAGGTCGTGAACGACGTGCACCTCCTCGAGTCGAAGGGCCGGCTCGCAATCGTTCATGTGGACTTCTCCTTCAACGGCTTCCTCAGAAAATGGGGATTGGGAAAGCTCCGCTGGATACACGACGACCTCATCTCCTGGCGGTACGTCCAGCCCTTTTCCCTTGAGGACGCTGCAAGGACGGACGCCGTCTCCCTGTCGGTGACGAGGGCGCAGGCCAGAGACCTGCCGGGGGAAGACCTCGCCGACGTGCTGGAGGTGCTCTCGGGCGAGGAGCAGGAGGCTTTCTTCTCCAGCCTAGATGTAGAAAAGGCTGCCGAAACGCTTATGCATGCGGAGCCGAGGGCCCGGCGCCAGCTTATCGAGGATCTTTCGAAAGAGCGGGCGGCGTCCATTCTTTCCGACCTTTCCATTCCTCAGTTGGCGGACCTCTTTTCGGACCTGCCCCTCGACGACGTCACTGAGCTGATGCAGCTTTTGCCTGAGGATAGGGCGCAAAAGATCAGGCAGATACTTTACGAGCACGAAGTCAATGCACTCAACCTGATGTCGTCCGACTATCTTGCCTTCCGCCCGACGACCGTTACAGGCGAGGCCCTGAAAGCGGTGCGCCACTCCGGCCTCGACCATGACGCCATCTCCTATGTCTATGTGGCAAGCGAAGACCGGGTGCTCGCCGGGGTCGTCGACATCAGGGAATTGATCCTGACCCCGGATGCCGCCCCCCTTGCGGATATAATGTCGACCTCCGTGGTGGCCGCGGAAGGGGACAGGACGCGCAAGGACCTCGAGGACCTATTTACCAAGTACCATTACCGGATGCTGCCGGTCGTAGACACGGAGGACCATCTTCTGGGGGTGGTCCGCTATAACGACTTGATGCAGGCCCCGGATCAAAGTACGTGAGGTGTGTTATGCCGCGGCTCAAGATCACTCCCATGGCGAAGGTGGCGCTCTATTTCCTGCGCTTTTACTTGCTGTTCCTGGTCGTGCTGATAATGGTCAAGTTCGTCAGGACTCTGTGGCGGTAGGGAAGGGCAGGGGGCGGCAGGCCGCCCCCTGCGGTTTTCTTATGCCTTTTTCTTCATACCATCCAATACCGTAGCGGGATCGAGGGGAAGACGCCTTATGCGGACCCCTGTGGCCGCAAACAAGGCATTCGCCACTGCAGGAGCCACGGGCGGGACGGGCGGCTCTCCGATCCCTCCCATCTTCTCCTTGCTGTTGATCACGTGGATATCGATTTCGGGGACTTCCGACATCTTCAATATCTTGTAATCGTTAAAGTTGGCCGATGCCGCGCCGCCGGCCGCAAACTTGACCTGCTCCTTCAGGGCGGTGGAGACGCCCATGACAACGCCGCCCTCGACCTGCGCGCGTAGCGGGTCCGGGTTGACCGCAAGGCCGCAATCGAGTGCCACCACAACCTTGTTGACCTTTATCACCCCATTTTTCTCGTTTACGGAAATGTCCGCCACCTCGGCAAAATAGCTGCCGAAGCAGGAGTGCTGGGCGATGCCCCGCGCGTGTCCTTGAGGCACAGGCTTTCCCCAACCCGCCTTTTCCGCGACCACTTCAACCACGCGCTTGGCGCGCATATTGTTTTTAAGAAGCTCCAGGCGGAAGGCAACGGGGTCCCTGCCTGCGGCGTGGGCCAGCTCATCGATAAAGCACTCGGTGATGAATGCGTTCGGTCCGTTCTGCACCGAGCGCCACGGGGCGACGGGGATGGGGAGATCGTCGATCAAATACTCCAGGTCGAAGTTGGGTATCTCGTACGTGATGTTATTGTTGTCCGGTGAGCCGGGGAAGTCGGCGAGGCCCCATAAGCTCATGAAGTCGACCCCGTTGACTACCGCCGCGGGGTAGATATCTTTCATGAGAGAAGCCGTGACTACCTTGTGGACCCACGCGGTGAGCCGGCCCTCTGCGTCTAGGCCGGCCTTTATCCTGTGGCATGTGGGGGCCCTGAAAAGGTCGTGCCTGATGTCTTCTTCCCTGGTCCAGACGACTTTCACGGGTTTTCCTGTGATCTTGGAGAGAATCGTCCCTTCGACGACGAAATCGGGGGCGGCCCGTCTGCCCAGACCGCAGCCGAGAAGGGTAGTGTAGACGTTCACCTTCTCGGGAGGCATGCCGGCTACCTGGGAAGCAACCATCCTGGCCACGAGCGGTCCCTGGGTCGGCGCCCATACGTCACAGCGGTCCTTCTGCACATGGACGGTGCAGTTCATTGGCTCCATGGTCACATGAGCGACGGCCGGCACGAAGTATACGGCTTCGACCTTCTTTGCCGAAGCGGCCTGGGCTTGTTTGGCGCCTGGCGCGGTCTTTACCGGCGCGCCCGGTTTATCAAGCTCCTCCATAAAGTGCTTTTCTATGGAATCATTGTTCATGTCGGGAAGGACGCCCTTACCCCACTTAACCTTGAGCGCGTCCCGGCCTTTCCATGCGGCATCGAGAGAATCGGCGCATACTGCAACGCCCATAGGTATGGCGGCAACTTTCTGTACGCCTTTGACGGCGCTTGCCGCCTTCTCGTCATAACTTTCAGGCTTTGCGCCATAGGCGGGTGGGCGGGCAATGGACGCGTAGACCATGCCGGGGACGACGACGTCCAGGCCGAAAACGGCGGTACCCTCCACTTTCTGCGGTATATCGAGCCGGGCCATTTTCTTCCCTATGTAAATGAACTCGCTCTCCTTCTTCAAGACCGGCTCCTGGGGTACCTGGAGCGCGGCAGCGGCCGCGCAGAGCTTTCCGTAGCTCGCCTTCCGGCCGCTTTTCTTGTGGGCCACAAACCCCTTCTTGGCAAGGCACTCGTCCTCGGGAACGTTCCACTGCTTGGCCGCAGCTTTCACAAGAACCATGCGCCCCGCCGCCCCGGCCTTGCGCAGCGGCTCATAGTAGCCCCTGACGCTTGCGCTTGCCACCGTGAGCTGGTCGCGCGTTACAGGGTTCTTGAAGGCCTCTCCTGCGGGCGCCTGTTTAATACGAATCTGCTTCCAGTCCGCTTCGAGCTCATCGGCAACGATCATCGAAAGTGTTGTCCATGTGCCCTGGCCCATTTCAGAGCTCGGTATCCAGACCGTGACAATATTGTCCGGCGTGACCTCGTACCACACGGTGGGTTTGAACCCTTTCTTTATCTCTTCGCCGCCAAGAAGCCTCGTTCCGAAGGGCGTGACTGAAGCAGCAATCGTCAGGCCTGCTGCCGCCAAAGAGCCTCTCAGGAAATCACGGCGCGAAATGGATGATTTCATGACTTGCCCTCCTTTCTCACGATCTCTACGGCCGTCTTTATTCCGCGCTTGATCCGGGTGTACGACCCGCACCGGCAGAGCACGTCGTCCATGGCTGCGATGATCTTGTCAGGGTCGGGGTTCTTGCTTTCGGAGATGAGTGCCGAGAGCTGCATTATGATGCCCGGCTGGCAGTATCCGCATTGGGGAACCTGCTCCTTTATCCATGCCCGTTTTACTGGATGGTCCTTGGGGAGGCCCTCGATCGTCGTTATCTTCTTCCCCTGCGCGTCTCCGACGGGAACGACGCACGACTTCTGCGCCTTTCCGTCGATGTGGACGGTGCAGGCCCCGCATTCGCCCACCCCGCAAGAGTACTTGGCCCCCGTAAGCTTGAGATGCTCGCGCAGGACCCATAGCAGAGGTACGTCCTTCGGCACATCTACTCTATACTTCTTTCCATTCACGTTGAGCGAAATCATATGCTCCCCTCCTTTGATCTCCAAACCGGGACGTATTTGCAGGAAACCACAGCTTTTAACGATGATAGCCGAATGAATTCGAGATTGTCAACTAGAATTCAAAAATTGATTTACTTATATAACTTTCATTTTTATTATACTAATTTTATTAATGTCATCGATTTTATTCTTGACATTCCCGACCCTCGCCCGATAAAATTAAAAAATATTAATGGAAGGAGATGGTTTTTGCATAGCGAGCGCAACGGGCGGAGAAGGGGAATCCGGTCACAACGGCTGGGATTGGCATCGGGTATCCGAGGTGCGTGCAGTCCTATCCGTGCTTTGGCAACAACATTCTGCTGTCTCGAAGGAGGGACGATATGAGTAAAGCGAAATACGCTTTTCTGTCTTTTGCTGTAATGGTTCTGTGCCTGGGCCTGGTTTATCTGGCTGTGCCGGTTTACGCCGGCGAGAGCTACGGCAGCCACTATGCAGGCGGCAACGAGGACTTCATGGCGGGCGCCCTGCCTCCGGCCGGGACGAACATATTCATCAATTATCTCGTCGACTACAATATCGGCCAGCTCAAGGACAACGCCGGCCGCAACGCAACGTTCTATCCTACCGGGGGTACTAAGGTCAATACCGACATCAACGTCCTGGTCGATGCAATGCGTTTCGTCAGGGTGACTAAGGTAAAGCTCATGGGCGGCGATCTGGTCATCCATGCGATTGTTCCCTTCGGCAATGTTCATGCGAGCAACATGGTCAATCTGCCCGGCGGCGGCACGGCGTACGGCCCGGGCTTCCCTGCATCGTCTACTACCCTCGGGGACATCGAGGCTGGGGCAGGCATAGCCTGGCATCCGTCTCCCGTCTTCCATCACATCTTTGCGATAGACTTCGTAGCGCCTACGGGATCTTATCAAGGAGTGAGTGCAGCCCAGTTAGGCGGCAGCAGCAGCCGCACTTTCGTTGCCAACCCCTCGAACCTCGGCAGGAACTACTGGTCCTTCAACCCCCTGTGGGCGTTCACTTACATAGGCGACAAGAACTCCTTCATTCCAGGGTTTGAGCTCTCTGCAAAGCTCATGTACTGGATCAATACGGTCAACACCGCGACGAGCTATGTCTCCGGCCAGGAATTCTCTGCAGACTATCTCATCGGCTATCATATCAACAAGAACTGGGCCATCGGCGCGAACGGCTACTTCCTGTGGCAGACGACGAACGACAAGCAGTTCGGCAGTACGGCCATCGATCCTCTCACGGGCCTGGCTACCGGCGTGATGGGCAAGGAGCTTTCCATCGGTCCTGCCATCAGTCTCAATATACCCCATGGCTGCCTCACCTTTAAGTACCAGAGGGATATATACGCGCAGAACCACCCGGAGGGCGACAAGTTCTGGCTGAAATGGGTTTACGCATTCTAGGGATCTGATCCGGTGCGGTGTCCCCCTTCCCTTATGCCGGGGCGGGGGGACACCCTCCTAAGGAGCAGCCGGCTAATCGCTGCTAGGACCGCGTCCTCACTCATCGCATGTTTACCGGTTTTTCTGTAGGTGGAGGAGTTCCCTCCCGTCGGCTTTCAGTGATCAGGCAAAAGCAATGCCCGCGGTTGTCCGCTTCTGAAAGGCAGCGTGCGAAATTCAGATCTCGAACCCGAGGGCCTTGAGCCGGGCAAGGGCAAAGACGGGTCCGTCCTTGCAGATGTAACTGCCGCCTATGTTGCACCTGCCGCACAACCCTATCCCGCACTTCATGCGCGCCTCCAGGGTGGTAATGATCTCGTTGTCCCCGAAACCCAGTCTCTCGAGGTTTTCCAGGACGTACTTGATCATGATAGGCGGTCCGCAGGTGACAGCGACCGTGTCGTCCGGACCGGGGGCCGCATCGGCGAGGACCGCGGGGACGAAGCCTTCCCGGATCGGCGGGCCCGGAGAGCCCGCGTCGACGGTGAGTATGAGATTTATATCGTCCCGCCTCCCCCAGTCCTCCAGGTCCTGTTTGTAGCAGAGGTCGGCGTAGCTCCTGGCGCCGTAAATAATCGAGATATCGCCATAGTCGGCCCGATTGTCGAGGATGAAGAGGATGAGCGTCCGAAGGGGAGCGAGCCCGATCCCGCCTCCTATGAAGAGCACCTTCTTCCCTTTCATCTGGCCATAGGGGAACCAGTTGCCCAGCGGCGCTCGCACGCCTACCTGGTCGCCGACGGAAAGCTCGTGGATCGCGGATGTGACCTCGCCCGCCTTCATGACGCTCAACTGGAGATAGTCCTTGCGGGTAGGGGGAGAATTGATGACGAATGTCGATTCTCCTACCCCGAAGACGGAAAGCTGGGCTACCTGGCCGGGCTCGAAGGTGAAGCCGGCCATCTTTTCCCGGTCGTTCAGGACTACCTTGAGCGATTTTATGGTTGGTGTCTCGTCGACGATCTCGACGACCGTTGCGAGATCGGGAAGGTAAGGGTTGCTGACGGCCATGATCCTCCTTAAGGCGATGCAGCCAGCTCTGCCACGGTAGCGCTTATCGCAATGGAGGCCGGGCAGAGGCGGATGCAGCGGCCGCAACCCGTGCAGGCCGGTTCGCCGTACTTTTCCGGGTAGTGGACGAATTTATGGGCTACCCTGTTCCTGAATCTTTGCCATTTATGCGACCGGGGGTTGTGTCCGCTGGCCTCCAGCGTGAAGTGGGTGAACATGCATGAGTCCCAGCTCCTTATGCGCTCTCCTGCGTTCACGCCCTGCTCGTCCGTGATGTTGAAGCAGTAGCACGTCGGGCAAAGGTAGGTGCAGGCGCCGCAGCCCAGACACCTCTGGGAGACCTCTTCCCAGAAGGCGTCCTGTACCGAAACAAGCCTGATTTCCCCGCCGCCGGAAAAGACCGGTTTGAGGGCTTCTTTTGAGGCGGTTCGCCTTTCCTCCGCCTCCTTGCTATAAGGCGCCCCTTCCTCCAGGGCCGTCCCATTAAGCGCTTCTGCGCCCTTGTCCGTAAGAACCTCGACGTAGTAGCCGTGACCGATGTCCGTGAGGAGGACGTCAGAGCCCGCAGCATCGCAGGGGCCGCCGCCGACAGAGGTGCAGAAGCAACCGGCGTACGTCGTGTCACAGGTAAGGGTGATAATGGTAGTCTTTTCCCGGCGCTCCCTATAATAGGGATCGACGTCTAGAAAGACGCGGTCTATGATGGTGAAGCCTTTGGCGTCGCAGGGGCGGTCGCACAGGATTATTGCAGGGGGCGCCTCCGTCTCGGCCCGGAGCACGACGGCCGCTTTATCCGGTGCCGCGGGGTCTTTCCTGAAATCAAAGGTGAAGAGCGCTTCACTCTGGTGGTAAATGATTGCCTTTGGCGCGCATACGGCCGGTCCGTCAAGGCAGGGCGTTTCCTCGGGCAACAGACGCCGAAAGGCGATCGCTTCCCCTTCCTTGCAGGGGGCGTAAACCTCGCCGCGACCCGAGAGGGCCCGGACGAATTCCTTCCATCGCTCTTTTGCAAGATAGGCTGCCTTCCTCATCAGACCTTGTGCTCCTCGAGGCGCTCTTCGTCCACCTTGAACGTTAGAAGGGGCGGTTTTCCGGCGGGGTCGGTGCCCGCCACGTAGCCAAAGAGTTCCAGCATATCCATGTTGATCTTCTTCTTCAGCGTCATGAGGGAGATGCCCATGGGACAGGCGCGCTCGCACTCACCGCACTCCGTACAGCGGCCCGCGAGGTGCAGCGTGTGTATCATGTGGAACATCATCTTTTCTGAAGCGGTCGTTTCCTGGGTCATCCAGTGGGGGTCCCGCGTCTCCGCTATGCAGCTCTCCCGGCAGACGCACAAAGGGCAGGCGTTGCGGCACGCGTAGCAGCGTATGCATCGTCCCAGCTCCCTTTCCCAGTATGCCAGCCGCTCGGAAAGAGGCATGTTCTCGATGACCCTCACGTCTTCGTAAGCTGACGGGGCGTCCTTCGTAGCCTCGACCGGGCCGCCGACGAGCACGTCGTAAACGAGGGGTGTCGGGTGACGGCAGCTTCCGCACTTGTCCTGGAGGATATCGTTAAGGGCGATCCGATTCTCGCCCTTGTCCGTAGCGGCTACCATCGATCCTTCCGTGAAGGCGATGGAAAGGACCTTCCCGTTGCGGAGGGCTGCGGCGGCCTTCTTGACGCTCACGACGCCGTTGCAGGGGATGCCGATGACGAAAAGGTTTTCTCTTTTTATAAGCCCTTCCTGGAGAAGCTGGACGACCGTCCTGGAATCGCACCCTTTGACGACAACGCCGACCTTTTTGTTATTGAGCCGGGTAAGGTACGAGGCAAGGTTCTGCTCGCACAGGGGTGAGAATACCAGGCCGTCCGCCCCTTGCGGTCTCTCGATGAAGGAAGGCGCGGCATGAAGGGGGTCGAACCCCCGCCCGTAAGCGATGACGACATCGACCCTGGAAAGGGCATCGGATACGGTTTTCTTGAGCGTCTCAAGGTCTTCATTTGTAAAGAGCAACGGCTCCGCCTGTTTGGCCGCTAAAGCCGAGGCCGGCCCGGTTAACGGCGCATGTTTTTCCCGTCCTTCGTCGATAGGTCCCAGCTCGTGGACCTGCCTCGTAAAATCTATCACGGTCCGCTGCCACCTCTCACCCTCGGATGCGGACACCCACGTGTAGTGGAACCTGCGCGCGTCGATACCTACAAAAGGCAGGAACCGCTTCAGCATCTCGAGTCTCCGTCTCGCGTAGAAATTGCCCTCCGAGTAATGGCAGTCCCGTGGGTGGCAGCCGGAGACAAGGATGCCGTCCGCGCCCGAAAGAAGGGCCCTTACCACGAAGAGCGGATCGACCCTTCCGGAACATGGCACCCTTATGATGCGCAGGTCCGTCGGCTGCTTCAGGCGGGCCACACCCGCGGTATCGGCGCCGCCGTAAGAGCACCAGTTGCAGAGAAAAGCAACGATGCGAAGTTTTTTAGCCGCTAGATCCTGCATAGGGCGTTTACCTCCGCGAGGATCTGGTTATCGGTAAAGTGGGAGAGCTGTATGGCGCCGCATGGACATGTAGAAGCGCAGACGCCGCATCCCGCGCAGACCGTCTCGATTACGGAAGCGACGGTTTTTCCCCGAAGGCTCTCTTCCTTGATTGCCTGAAAGGGGCATGTCTTCATGCATTTCAGGCAGCCGACGCAGGCCGACGTGTTGACGCGCGCGATGACCGGATCGGACTCGAGCATCTCCTTCGAAAGGAGCGAGAGGACCTTCGCGGCAGCGGCGCTCCCCTGGCCGACGGATGCGGGTATATCTTTAGGCCCCTGGGCCGCGCCCGCAAGGTAGACGCCGGCCGTATTCGTCTCTACGGGCCTCAGCTTCGGATGGCTTTCCACATAAAAACCGTTCGTGTCGTACGAAATATGAAGCTTCTCCGCCAGCTCTGCAGCGCCCGGCGCCGCCACGGCAGCCGTTGCAAGGACGACGAGGTCCGCCTCTACCTCGACCTGGGCGCCTAAGAGCGTGTCCGCCCCTTTGACGACCATCTTTTTACCCTTCGGGTAGATGCGCGAGACCCTTCCGCGGATGTAACGCACGCCGTACTCCTCCTGGGCGCGGCGTGTGAATTCGTCGTAGCCCTTGCCCGACGCCCTTATATCCATGTAGAAGACGTAGGACCGGGAATCGGGGATGTGGTCCTTCGTAAGGATCGCCTGCTTGGCGATATACATGCAGCAGAAGTTGGAGCAGTAAGGCACGCCTATCGACCTGTCCCTGGAGCCGGCGCACGAGATGAAGACGACCGACTTCGGCTCGGCGCCGTCGGAAGGTCTCAGGATGTGGCCCTGGGTTGGGCCGGATGCGTTGAGCAGCCTTTCGTACTGGATGCCGGAGATAATGTCCGGATAGCGGCCCGCTCCGTACTCGGGGAGTTTCTCCTGGCCGAGGAGGCCGTACCCTGTTGCAACGATGATGGCGCCCACCTCTTCGGTAACGAACTCGTCCGCCATCTCGTAGTCGATGGCTTTTGTCGGGCAGACCTTGGCACAGACGCCGCACTTGCCTTTAATAAACTGCCTGCAAAACTCCCGGTCTATCCTGGCCTTCTTCGGGATCGCCTGGGGAAAGGGTATGTTGATCGCCTTCGTCGGCGCAACACCGTAGTTGAAATGATCATAGGCATTCTTACCGGGGCACTTTTCCATGCATTCACCGCAGCCCGTGCACTTCGACCAGTCGACGTAGGTCGCCTTCTTGCGGACCTTTACCTCGTAGTTGCCCACGTAGCCCTTGATATCCTCTATCTCGGAATAGGCGTGGAGGCTGATCAGCTCGTGCTGGGCCACATCGACCATCTTGGGTCCCAGGATGCAGATCGAGCAGTCTATAGTCGGGAAGGTCTTGTCGAGGCGCGCCATCATGCCGCCGATGCTCGGGCTCTTCTCGACGACCACCGTCTCCAGTCCTCCGTCAGCGCAATCGAGGGCCGCCTGCATGCCCGCAACACCTGCGCCGATCACGAGGACCCTCTTTTTTACCGGAAAGGAAGAAGAGACGAGGGGTTTGTTCCGGATAACCTTGGCGACGGCCATGCGGACCGTCTCGACGGCCTTCCTGGTGTTCTCTTCCCTGTCCTCCCCTATCCAGGAGCAGTGCTCCCTGATGTTCGCCATCTCAAACAAATAGCGGTTAAGTCCTGCCTTTTCTACGGTCCGCCTGAAGGTCACCTCATGCATCCTTGGCGAACAAGCGGCGACGACGACCCGGCTGAGACCTTCATCCCTGATCGCCTTCTTGATCTCGGCCTGTCCGGGCTCCGAGCACGTATACATGTAATCCGTTGCATATACGACGCCCGGGAGCATACGGGTCTCCGCAGCCACGCGGGCCACATCAACCGTCCCTGCGATATTGTTGCCGCAGTGGCATATGAAGACGCCTACTCTCATTTATACCGCGCTCCTTCCACCCTGCCACCGTAATTGCAGACGACAAACCTCATCCGGAGCCGACTCCTTGCTTTTTTGCCGGCCGTGAGGGGGAGATCAGGGCATCTGCGCTGATTATGTTCTTCGTAAGCCCGACCTCCTTCGGCGTGTAGCCATACGCAAGGCCCATTATCTGTGAGAAGTAGAGGACCGGCACCGCGAAAGACGTTCCGAGCGATCTATTGACCTGGGACTGCCGAAGATCGAGGTTCTGCTGGCAGAGGGGGCAGGCGACTGCTATACAGTTGGCCCCTGCATCGAGCGCCATGGAGAGGACCTTCGCCGTGAGGCTTAAGACAATATCCCTTTTCGGGACGCCGAAGGCGGCCCCGCAGCACTCGACCTTGAAGGCGAAATCGACAACTTCCGCGCCTATGGCGGTGAGCAGCCGGTCCATAGAGACAGGGTTCTCGGGGTCGTCGAAAGCGGCGATCTTCGGGGGTCTGTTGAGGATGCAGCCGTAGTAAGGGGCGATCCGTAAGCCGGCAAGGTCAATCGTTACGGGCCCGGCTGCCTCTTCCGGTCCGATGTCCTCGTAGAGCACCTGGAGGGCGGATTTAGCCGTTACCGTGCCGTTGTAAGGGGTCTCGAGGAGATCGTTCACGTCCTTCCTGAAGAGCTCGTTCCCGGCCATCCTTGCTTGGGCCTTCTTGAAGGCAGAGAGGCAGGAAGGGCAGGGCGTCATAAGGGCGCTCGCGCCCATGGACTCAACTATGGCGAGGTTGCGGGCGCAAAGCGCAGCGGCGAGGAGGTGGTCGAAGGCGTGTGCCGGCGTGGAGCCGCAACAGCTCCAGTCCGGCGGTTCCATAATTGTCACCCCCAGGCTCTTCATGACGAGCCTGATCGACCTGTCGTAGGCGCTGGCCGTTCCTTCCAGCGAACATCCCTGATAGTAGGCATACTCCTTCATTTTGCTCTTTTTTCAGCGAACTTACTGAAAATTTTCGCCATCTCTCGTTTGCCTTTGATGTTGCGTGGCAGGAGGCGGATCAATTTCTTCCTGGCGACCTTCGTTCCGAGGTCTGCATCGGTAAAAAGATGCCCTGAGGCTATATTATAGCGCATTAGGATGCCCGGCTCGAAGATCCGCCCGTGACTCTTCAAAGAGGACAAAAAGGCCTCGTAGAAGATCTTGATCTCCTTCTCCGTGTATCTACTCTCCCTGTATGCCCTTGCCCTCAGGTAGTCCATGATGCATGCCACATCGATCTCGCAGGGGCACCTTGTAGTGCATGTCTCGCAAGTCGCGCAGAGCCAGATGGCCCTGGAAGACATCACGGTTTCCCTCATACCCATTTGGATAAGGCGCATGACCTGATTGACGGGATAGTCGAAAAACTCGGTGTAGGGGCATCCTGCGGTGCAGTTGCCGCACTGGTAGCATAGAGCGAGGTTCTGAGAGGTCTCCGTCAAGACCTCCCCGGCAAAGTCTCCCTCCGTTCCAGCCGTGAGCCTGATTACGTCCATCTGAGAACCCCGGGCGCTTTTTCAGCCGATTGCCCCTCAAAGCACTCGTATACGAGGGCGTGAGAGCACAAGCAGCTGGTGATTTCGGTATGCGGTGCGGCTTTTCTCAAAAACGACTCATTTCCGTAAGCCCTTTCTCATAAATTGACCGATGCTGGACATGAGAAATGCTGCGGCAAAAAGGAAGGCGCCTTTCGCTGACTCGATCAGACGTTCACCAATTCTAGTCATTTTCCCTCCTCGCCATGCTTGTCGATGGCTTTTACACTACAATATTCAGGTTAATCGGTCTCATGTCAAGTGAGTAATTCTTATGACATGTATAAGCCCCGCTTGATAGTTCGCCGGTATATTCGCCGAGAAAACTTATGGATGTCATAACAATTAATGAATTGACTTGCCTGCTTCGCTGCACATATTATGTGATAGTCATCGGGGGTCCCAGAGTCCGGAACAGGTATAATGTATCGATATCATCCCGTCTCCGAATTCCCTACGCAGGACGGACGAACCCTAAAAAGCTCCAATAAGAGGGCAGGATGAATATTTATTTGCCCATTGCCCACGTGAGCATCAACCTCTTTCTTGTTGTGGGTCTGGGTGGCCTGGTCGGTTTTCTTTCCGGTTTGTTCGGTGTCGGCGGCGGCTTCCTCTTGACCCCTCTTCTTATTTTCGCCGGAATACCTCCTACCGTCGCGGCTGCAAGCGATTCCAATCAGATCGTGGCCGCCGCCTCTTCAGGCGCTTACACCCACAGTCGGATGGGCAACGTCGACTTTAAGATGGGCCTCGTAATGCTTTTAGGCGGGATTGCAGGCGGGTCCCTGGGCGTGCAAATCATCAAAGCGCTCTCGGCCCTGGGCGAGGTCGATTTCGTGATCAAGCTGGTCTACGTGGTAATTCTCGGGGTCATCGGTTCTTTCATGTTCATCGAGAGTCTGAACGCCTTGAGGCGTAAAAGCAACGTTAGAGAGTATACCACTGCCCTGGAACCCGAGGAGTCGGGCTTCAAAAAGCTCGCTACGAAACTCCCGTGGCAGATGACCTTCGAAAAATCGCACATGACAACCTCGGTTATCTTCCCGTTTCTTCTAGGAGCATTCGTAGGCGTCCTGGCGGCCGTCATGGGAGTGGGTGGTGGGTTTATCATGGTTCCCTCGATGATCTACATCCTCGGGATGCCGACGATCGTCGCTATCGGCACCGACCTGTTCCAGATCGTGCTTACCTCCATCAACGTCACCATTCAACAGGCTATTCGAAACCATACGGTCGATCTGGTCCTCGTCGTCGTGCTTTTTTTCGGCTCATCCATCGGTGCCCAGGTCGGTGCCCGGGTGGGGAAGCGGCTCCGGGGAGAGCAGTTGCGCATCCTCCTGGCCATCATCGTGTTGGCCGTAATGGTGAAGATGCTCTTCGATTTGCTCGTAACACCGGGCAACCCGATCAGCTTCGCTACCGGAGGCGGGCACTGATGCATCTGCCTGCAATAGGCATCCTGTCTCTCGTTCTGGCAACGGCCGTTTCCGGAACAGCGGCTTTCGCCGGATCGCCCGGCGGCCTGGCATGGAAGATCGAACCGAAGGTACTGGAGAGGTCGCTTTTCTCGAAACCTTATCAGACCTCGGTAATAACCGGGACTTGTCCGGCCAACGCGGAAGTCGTCATCAAAGTCGTTTCACCAACCAGAAGCTTCAAATTGAACAGGGCAGGGAAAGGCCTCGGCTTCGTATGGGTTCCGTCAGGCCACGCGGAGGTTGAGGAAATCCCCGCCATGTACGCCATTCTCAGCTCTGCCAAGATGACAAACGTGCTTTCGCCGGCGGAGCAGGAGAAGGCCGGACTGTGTTCGGACTTTCGCGATGTCTTTCGACAGGCCAGGGTCCGATTTAAGAAAGATCCGCCGGACGGCCAAGGCGCGAAGCTTCGCCAGGAGTACTTGTCAGGATTGGTCAGGAGATTCAAGGAAGGCGGGCTGTATCAATACGCGGAAGGAGCAGTTAAAATAGAATCTTGCACATTCAGGGCCCAATTGGCTTATCCCGCGAGTGCCCCTGTCGGTGAATACAAGATATTCTGCTACCTGGTCGAAGGGGGCGCGGCGCATCTTGTTTTCGAGGACAGACTTCTGGTTAAATCGAGCCCGGTAATCGATTGGCTTTCTTACTATGCCCATGCCAGTCCGGCGGTGTACGGGATATTTTCCGCTCTGGTGGCGGTCATGGTAGGTCTTTTTGTCGGTGTCGTGCTGGGGCGGGGAGCGGGCCATTAGGCCCGGAAAGCTCATCCCTTCCTAAGGGGCAGCTCTTTCAAAGGTGTAGTTGCCCTTCATAAAGGCCTGTACGTACCAGTCAACGATATTCTCGCTGTACATGAGCGCGTCAAGCTGTCGGGAGCAGGTCATGAGCCGGCCAAGGAAATCGAGCTTCTCTTCAGTGTCTCGGCACTCGTATTTGATAAGGCGTGCCCGCAGCCAGTCACCCTTTACCTCCACATCAAAGTCCAGGTTCTTAAGAACGCCTGCGATAAACCGAACCCTCCGGGACCTCCTTTCCGCGCTGGAGCCGCCTCCCATGAATTGGAATGTTATATAGTTGTTGTTCTTCACCTCGGAGCAGTAGGCGTCGACGGTGCTGAAGTGATAGGCCAGGCGAGAGCTGAAGTTGAGATACTCGGAGGAGACAAGGGCATAGCTTTTCTCACCGAGAGGTGTGGCGGAGCGAGCGGCATCCGACAGGGTGTTGAGCATAACGGAGGCAAAGCCCTTCCAGTCCACTTCCGCAACCCTTCTCCGGCACGCGTCTGGATGGGTAATCCCCCTCCACAGGGCCTTCATCGGACGGGAGGTGATCTGTTCGGGCCTAACATCTTTGACCCTGTCCGGAACCGAAAGGCCGCCCCCCAGGTCGATGATGTAGAGGTTTGTGGCGAAATCGGCGATGAGCCTTGTCGCGGCTTCGTCAGGGGACCGTTTGAATTCATGGAGGTGGAACATCTCTTCGATGGCGACCTGATGTATGAACCGGGTGACGTCATGGAAGGTCCTGCAGTTTTCGGGTTTGAAGGACTCAACACTGTTGTCCCATAACTTGAGCGCCGCGACCAGTGAGAGAAATTGCTCCACCTTGTCGAGTATGGGACTTTGCCTCCTGGCGTCCTCCTCTTTCTTCTTCTCACTAACTATCAGTTCCTCGACTGCCTCGTCATAGACCCGGTTACGATAGGCATCCACAGTGATCATCTGGCCCGGCTTCAGCAGATCGGTAGCCCCTTTGGCATCGACAATCGTGGGCACTTGAGATTCCCTCGCCAGGGAAGCCATGTGGCCGGCTACGTTTCCGATCTCTGCGATGATCGCCGAGGCCCGATGCATGACCGTGACATGCCTGGTGTTCATATTTTTGACTACCAGCACACCGCCGTCGGGGAAGGCGTCCAGGTCTCCGTCCCCCGATACGATATGGACCGGGCCGAAGCCGATGCCGGGGGACGCGACGAGGCCCCAGTCGATCAGGACCTTGGCATAAGCATAGCCTTGAGACTCGTCCTGCTTCTCCACCTGAACGGAGGACATCTTCAAGGGACGGGTCTGAAGGATATAGACCTTTCCTTCGGCATCGATCGCCCATTCGATATCGCGAGGATTTCCGTAATGCCTCTCGAGCAGGAGGGCGTGCTGGAAAAGCTCGTGTATTTCGTCTTCACGAAGGCAAGGCTGCCACTGCAGCTCTTCGGCGATAGGTGCCTCGCTGATGCCCCCCGATCGCTCGCAAGTAAGCATAACCTCCTGCCTGGGGACTCGCTTTTCAATAACAAGGCCGCTTTCTCTGGAAATAACGTAGACGTTCGGACTGTCGTGCTCGATGACGAGCTCCCCCAGACCCCATTTGGCGCTTATGATAACGACGTTGCGGCTGGCATGATTGGGATCCTGCGAGTAAATGACTCCGCTGGCTCTCGCGCAGATCATCTTCTGACAGGCCACCGCCATCGGGATGTCCTCTTCGTTGAAACCCTTTTCTTTCCAGTAAAAGATTGCCTGGGGAGTAAATTTGCTTGCCAGAACCTCCGCATACTTGCTGAGGAGGCGATCGGGGAGGACATTGAGGGCCGTTGCGTATTGTCCTGCAAAGCTCGCGTCCGTGTCCTCGCCTACGGCACTGCTCCTGACGGAAACGAAGATGTCGTCCCCTTCGGCCGCGGCGAGCCGGGAATAGCCGCGGAAGATCGCTTCTTCCAGCTCCTCGGGTATCGGCGCCGTCAGGATTGCCTCCCGAATCTCCCGGCTGATCCCGTTCAGGGCTTGCGAATCGTGAATGTTCAGGGAAGCCAATCGCTTCTTGACCTCTTTCCCGAGCACCTGCTTCTCGACAAAAATCCTGTAGGCGTAAGCAGAGATTGCAAAGCCTTCAGGAACGGGCATGTTCAGAGAGTTACGCATCTCGCCGAGATTTGCGTTCTTTCCCCCTACTATCTCCCCCATCCCCGCGGTAATGTCTTTAAATGGAATGGTCAAGGGCGATAAGGGGATCTCTCGGACACCGAAGAGCCTCTGTTGTATGCCGCGGTCGATCTCCTCGAAAATGGCGTACAGGGAGCCGTACCGGTCGGGAACCATGCTGTTCAGGGCACCGATCATCTCGATCACGTTCTCCCGTATCAGGTTATAGCTCTGACGGATATACTGGAGATCGAAGACGTAATCTTTCCGCAGGTACTTTCCTCCCACGTCTCCCATCGCCTCAAGGGCCGCGTTATTTGCGTAAAGAAGCGCCTGAAAGGACTCGAACCGATCCTTGAGGCCCGGTGTCTTCTGTTTTTTGATATGGGTAAGAAAGCTTCGTATTGAAGAAAACATCAGGAAACCTGAAACCCTTTGTTGTCGCCTATCCGCAAAGGCCGCTTCTCTTTTTCCCGCTCCGAAAAAACCTCTTTCAGCCCCGCTGTCCGGAAATAGGAACAGTCCTTATTATTTCACAAGGGGACTCCGGGATCAAGAAGGGCAGGTCGGGAAGGATGCGTCTCCACCCGATAGCTCCATGCCTCAGCCGACATTACATATGCTTAGACCGACCGCTCGACCCGGCGGATAGCTACCGCTCCACCTTGACGTACAAGGCCACCCGGTAAAGGAGGGTGATCAGGAGACCGCCGAAGGCCCAGACACCTATGACGATCAGGACCTCGGGAAGCGTAGGCCCGTACTCCGTAATGTCCCCGAGAGGGGAAGGGATAAAGCCCGGAACGACCAGGCCGAGTCCTTTGTCTATCCAGACGCCGACGATGATCGCGACGCAGGTCAGGGCCAGTGCCCCTTCACGCCTGCGGAGGCGGGCGCTGAGGAGAGCCAGGGCTGACCCGCCCATGAGTACCATGGAAAGCCAAATCCAAGGCGCCAGCGCCTTGTGGCCGCCGATGCCGAGGAAGAGGTACCTGAGATGCTCGACGTCGGCGGGGACGGAACCGTAAAGCGTCGTGAAAAGCTCGACCGTAAGCAGAAAGATGTTGACCAGCAGGGAATAGACGATGATGGTGGCGACCTTCTGGATGGCCGCGTCTCCCGGATCGAAGCGACTGACCCGCCGGATAAAGAGCGACATCAGGATGAGCAGGGCCGGACCGGAGGCGAAGGCGGAGGCGAGGAACCGCGGCGCCCACAGGGGCGTGTGCCATAAGGGCCGGGCGACAAGGGCCTGGTAGATGAACGCCGTTACGGTGTGGATGCTGACCGCCCACGGGATGGAGAGGAGGATAAGGAACCGAATCCAGGGTAGGGGCTTCTCCTCCTTGGCTTCCGCATCGAGGGTCGACCACCCGATGAGAAGGTTGAGGAGCAGATACCCGTTGAGCACGATCATATCCCAGAAGAGGAGGGAAGTAGGCGTAGGATGAAGGATCATGTTAAAGGCCCTGTCCGGCCGGCCGAGATCGACGATGATGAAGAGGAACGACATCAGAACTGCAGGGACGGCGAGGAATTCTCCGAGTATCGTTATCTTCCCGAACTCCTTGACGTTGTGGAGATAATAGGGAAGCACGACGGTGACCGCCGAGGCGGCGACGCCGACAAAGAACGTGAAATTCGCTATGTAGAGGCCCCAGGAAACGCTGCGGCTCAGGCCCGTGACGGAAAGGCCCCGATGCCACTGGTAGAGATAGGAGATAAAGCCGGCTACCACGACGGCAAGAAGGAAGGAGAGCCACGTCCGGTAAGGGCCGCTGCCTTTCAGTGCTTTTTCAATCATAGTCCCGTCGCTCCATCATAACAGATAAAACACCTTGGGCTTCGTCCCCAGATGGGCCTTCCGCTGCATCGCCTGCCTTGAGGCGAGCAGCAGCCTCACCTGCGAGCGTTCTTCATTGAGGTCGCCGAAAGCAAGCCCCTTCTCCTTGCACGCCTCTACGCAGGCCGGAATAAGGTTTTTGGCAAGGCGCTCCTCGCAAAAGCTGCACTTCTCCACGACCCCTTTGGTGCGCGTCGGATAATCCTTGTCGATGGCATGGATGAAGGGCCTCGGGTCCTGCCAGTTGAAGCTCCGCGCGCCGTACGGGCAGGCGGCCATGCAGTACCGGCAGCCGATGCACCGGTGGTAATCCATCATCACGATGCCGTCATCTCTCTTGAAGGTGGCCTTTACCGGGCAGACCGGCACGCAGGGCGGGTTCTCGCAGTGGTTGCAGAGTGCCATGACGCTCCTTCCTTTGAGGTCCCGCCTGTAGTCGGGCTGCTCCGGGAAAAGGGCCTCGAAGGGGGAGGTCCATATCCAGCGTATCCGCCTGTTCCCGTCCGGGATGTCAGGCACGTTGTGGATGCGATGGCAGGCTTCTATGCAATCGGTGCAGCCGTTGGAACATGCCCGGAGGTCGATCGTCATTGCCCACCTTTTTCCGGGCGTCCCGCCTGCAGGAAGTAATTCCGCAGGGACGACGATACTGAAGGCGCCAAGGGCCATGAGGCGCAGGAAGTCTCTTCTGTTCATTTCGCGGCGCCCCCCTTCGCCGGTATCACGTGGCAGTCGAAGCAGCGGGGGTTCACCCGCAGGTAGTTATGGCAGCGGTCGCAGAAGTCGGCCTTGTTCGAATGGCAGCCCAGGCAGGTAGAGCTCAGGCTTATGGTATACCCTTTTCCGTCGGACGCCACATACTTGAGCACTCCTTCGCGCACCCTGGCGTCTC
>Ga0208038_1000818_pt1 | contig 20286 bp, 17 predicted proteins | sample June2015DPH_16_1_FD_184714 | JGI IMG/M metagenome (GOLD analysis project Ga0208038, IMG submission 184714) | Peatland microbial communities from SPRUCE experiment site at the Marcell Experimental Forest, Minnesota, USA - June2015DPH_16_100... | ecosystem: Environmental > Terrestrial > Soil >...
TTGGAAGGACCGTCGCAAGGAACTCCTCCTGCCGCTTTTCCCCAATTATGTGTTCATTCGAGGTGGCCTCGACCGAATGTTGAACATCCTTACGACGCCAGGCGTTCACTCGCTCGTGGCCTGGGCAGGGCGTCCAGCGGATATACCACAAGAAGAAATCGACGCTGTACGCCGTTTGGTCGACAGCTCATTGCGGATTGAGCCGCACCCATTTCTTAAATGCGGAGACTGGGTGCGGATCAAGTCTGGGCCCCTGGAAGGGATTCAAGGCATACTAGTCCGCAAAAAGAGTGCTTTTCGATTGGTCCTTTCGGTGGAAATGCTCGCACAATCTGCCTCCGCCGAAGTGGACATCAGTGTGGTTGAGCGCGTCCGCTGCGCGGAAGTAGACCGAAAGGGCATGCTGAGAATTGACAGGGGAGTTCCATCTGTAGAGCCGGATCGACCTTACTCACCTTGAGGGTCAGATTCCCTGAGATGGCATCTAATCTTTCTCGGCGACACAGCAGCTCGATATGAATTCACTTGGGACTTGGAAGGGCGCGCTGAAGGAGATGAGGGATTTTAAAGACAGCAGAAATGTGTTGGATTCGGTTTGTAGTCCAGTGGCGACCTGGGTCTCAGTCTGCTTGGCGCGGAATCCCACTTCGGTCCCGCTCGTGATCAACCCAGAGAAAGCTGATTCGGAAATCTAGCTGCGCGCGAGTAGATTCCTCCATTCAAATTAAGCTCTTGATCAGATGAACGCGGACCAGAGAAAGCGAAGAGGCATGATGTGTACCCTGAGTGTCAGGACTTGGTTTACCGGACTGGCGGTATTGGCTTGTCTTTCACTGGTTATCAACATCGCTTTAGGATCAGATTCCAGCAATGCTGCTGGAACCCAGCACGTCCAGATGGCCAGTTTGGTTGGACAAGCTGGCAAGAAAACGGGCGATCAGCCCAACGCTCCCAGCCCCAAGGATGTCGGTGATGACTACATCATCGGCCCCTCAGACATCTTGGCGATCAATGTTTGGAAGGATGCGGAGCTTTCCCGGGCTGTCCCTGTGCGTCCTGATGGCAAGATATCACTCCCGCTGATCGGAGAGTTGCAAGTAAGCGGTTTGACGGCTCTCAAGGTGCAGCAAATGGTGGCAGAGAGGCTAAAAGAGTATATCTCTAACCCGGAAGTGACGGTGATTATACAACAGGTGAAGAGTCGAACTTACGCCATCCTCGGTAAAATCGCAAAGCCTGGATCATATGAATTGGAAAAATCGACGACGGTTCTAGAGGCCATTGCCATTGCAGGCGGCTGTCTGGATTTCGCTAAGGTAGGCAAGATTTACATTTTAAGACCCACGGACAAAGGTTCTCGCGAGACGCTTCATTTCGATTACAAGAAAGTGATTAAAGGCCGTAATCCCGAGCAGAACGTGGAACTCAAGAGCGGCGACACGATTGTTGTGCCTTGAGTTTCTGCTTACTGTGGCGGGGCGATCTTCAGGTGGAGGTAGGGTTCATTGGCCCAACAAGACGAGAATCCTGATGTGAATCTAAGCAAGCTTTTAGGAGTGGCCATCAGACGGCGCTGGTGGGTGCTCATACCTGCTTCGGTGATTGCCCTAGGCGCCTGCCTGACCTCGCTGCTGCTCCCCGACAGTTACGAGTCAGAGGCCACGATCCTGGTAGAACGTCAGCAGGTACCTGAACGCTACGTTACTGCCAATACCACCATCGATGTTAGGGAAGTACTTTTGGTCATGACCGACGCGATTCTTTCCCGCACTCAACTGCTCCAGATTGTGGATGAATTTGGTCTATTTCCAAACGAGAGGAAGCATCTGGTTCCCGAGCAGTTAGTCGACCTGATGCGGCGCAATATCAAGCTTGAACCATTACGAAAAGGCTCCGAGACCAAAGACCTAAACGCCTTCAAGATTTCCTTCACAAGCGTTGACCCCCACTCGGCTCAAGAGGTAACCAACAAGCTCACCACCCTCTTCATCAGTGAAAATAACCAGTCACGTGAAGAGCAGTCAACGGGGACGACTAACTTCCTGGCGGACGAGCTTGGGGCTGTTGCAGTAGAACTGAAGCAACAGGGGAGTCGGGTTCGGGACTTTAAGATGCGATACCTCGGTGAACTGCCCGAGCAGCAGCAGGGAAATTTGGCCATCCTAGCCGGGTTGCAAACGCAACTTCAGAACACCATGGCTACTTTAGGTCGGGCACGCCAGCAGCAGGCTTACCTGCAGTCCTTACTTTCCCAGTATGAAAACCTGGCTGCTGCCGGGGTTCAGGCCCCGGGGACGATGGCCTCCAGTCCCACGGAAACGATAAAGGCGGAGTTGACTCGGCTGCGAAATGAAAGAGCCGATCTATTGGCACGGTATACGGCGATGTATCCTGATGTGGTGAAAATCGACGAAGAAATTAAGGAGACGGAGGCTCTGCTGGCAGCATCGACGCATGCGCCAGAGCCCACGAAGGATGGAACTGCCCAGGAGAGTTCCAAATCGGCCGGATCCTCTGAAAGAGACGCAACCAGCGCGCAAATCAAGAGCCAGTTGGAAGCAAACCGGTTGGAAATTCAGAATGCTACAGAGGACGCAGAGCAAACAAAAGCCCGAATTGCCGAATACCAGCGCCGCCTCAATCTGACCCCTGTTCGTGAGCAAGAACTCGCGGAGTTGCTTCGCGACTACGACCTGTCAAAACAACACTATGACGACTTGTTAAGCAAAAAGACGCAATCCGAGTTGGCAACCAGTCTGGAAAGACGCCAACAGGGTCAGCGATTTCGCATTATTGACCAGCCAAGCCTGCCGATGAAGCCTTCCAGTCCGGACCATGTGAAAATCAGCCTGGCCGGATTAGCCGCGGGGATCGCCGTTGGAATGGCCCTGGCTTTCTTGGCTGAGACCAGAGACCACTCGCTCCGCGATGAACAGGAGCTGAGGCGGGTTTTTGCCTTTCCCTTGATGATTGGAGTGCCGATGGTGCTGAGCAAGGTTGAGGAACGGAGGCGTTCGTGGGTAAAGGCGCTCGAGTGGTTTGCTGGGGTCGCATTGTGCCTGCTTGTTTGCGCCACTGAATTCTATGTTTATCGGCGGGGTTAGAAGAGTGCGAAGAACCTCCTCCTGCGCTCCGATGATGGGAACACCGATGGGAGTTGATAAGCGTCATGCCTGACCGCATTCTCAAACCAGAGCTGGAGAAAGACGACATTCCCACAGTTTCTCCGGAAGAGTTTCTCCAGGCACTGGAGAGGGCTGATGTGTATCTGCCCGTCGCAACTGAAGTCAGCCCTGTTCCCCCCGAGAGCCGTGTCGTAATACACACCGATCCGAGGAGTGCTGGTGCGGATAGGTTCAGATTGGTGCAAATACGCCTCACGAGCCTACAGGCTTCGAGGAAGTTAAAAAGCCTCCTTATTACCAGTCCCCTGCCGGGGGATGGGAAGTCCACGGTTTCGTTGAATCTTGCCACAGGTTTGTCTGAAGAAGGAAAGCGTCCAGTGCTCTTGCTGGAGGCCGACGTGCATCGACCGACCCTGGTCAAGAAACTGGGTCTCAAGCCGTGGCCTGGGCTGACCGAATCTTTCAAAAATAAGAGTGACCCGATGCTGGCAATCCGGCGAATCGACCCCCTGGGTTTCTATTTCTTGCCAGCAGGACACCCAGTGGAGGATGACAGCACTCTTCTCCAGTCTGACTTCGCCTCTCAATTGATTAAAAGTCTTTGTTCGAGCTTCTTTAGTTGGGTCCTGATCGATTGCCCACCCACGACCCCCATTGCTGACATCCTTGTCCTCAGGGGACAAGCCGATGCCACTTTGCTGGTAACTCGCGCAGGACAAACACCACGAGAGGCTATAGAGGAATCGATCCGGAATTTGGGGCGCGATCACATAGTCGGAATCATTCTCAACGGCGTAGAGGGGCTCGATCGTACTTACTCCAGATATTATGGATACGGAAGATCTGAAGGTCACGTAAAGAAGACAAAGCCCAACCTCATAGAGGGCCTGGGACTGAATAAACATGGAAGGTGACTTCACAAAGCCAATCACCGTGGACTGGTGGGCTATAACCCTTGCGTGGGCCGCCCTGATTTTTTACCTCTCGACCTAAACATTCAGCCCCAATTTCTCGCGGGCGTTGCTGGCCTGGACGCTAAAGGGTTAGTGCCACGCAGGAACCGAAATTGCATCATCTTGGTTTTTTCGTTTCTGGCTTTTCTCGTTATGTCGCTGAATTAATCTGACAATAGTGCATGGAAAGGACACGCGGGCTAATCGGAGGAAGTTTCCGGTACCGGAAAAATAGCCATGTCTAACTCTCTACTTGGCCAGACGCCAAAAGGTTCAACACGCGCGAAGCGTTTTGCAATTCACATTCCTATCCGCTACCGCAAACCGCACACATCGAGATGGTTTGAGGGGAAAACGGAGAACATCAGCTACTCGGGAGTTCTGTTTCGCGCCGAAATCCCCCTGCAGCCAAAAACCACAATCGAGTTGAGATTTGAGCTTCCCGTTGCAATCCTCGGCGAAGCTGGGGGGGAGATTGTTTGTAAAGGAGTGGTTGTTCGCATAGAAGAAAATCCCATTTCGGGTATTCCGCCAGCCCTTGCGGTTTCTATAGGTGGTTATCGCATGGCACGGGGATGACAAGTTGTGGAATGCCTCTGGGGTTGCAAAGAGCCACTGAGAATGGCGATGCCAAGACGGCCAGCCGGCCAATGGGCTCCGGCACCGGGCAGGTGGGTGATGAGCAAATTCTCGGCTCTGAAGGCGTCTTGGCAATCAGTGTGTGACGAGATAAGGAGTATATTGCCAACCCCAATATGACCGTCATCGTGCAGGAGGCAAGGAGGGACGTCCGTATCGTTGTTGGAAAGAGCGTCAAGTCCGGTGGCTACCCATGGGGGGAACCGACGACCCAATGGGAAGCAATTGCCAAGGCGAAGGGTTGCTCCTTGAAAGAAAAGTTGCGTGCATCCATTTCCTTTGTCGTCTTCGTAATGTTGTTGCCAGTCGGTCTTGAGGCCCAAACAGCTTCACCAGCCGCACCGGCCCCAGCCCAACCGTCGGTGTATGGCAGCGGAGTGCAGACCCCACTCCGGTACGAGGGAGAGGCTGCGCCCGTCAACCAGCTCGCGCTTAGCATGGGCGCCTCAACTTTTTACAACGACAACATCCTCCAGAGAAACTCGCAACGGCTCAGCGATGAAGCGGTCTCGTTTGAGTCGCATCTCACCCTTTCGAGGCAGACCGAGAACCTGACGATCAGCTTTGATTATTTGCCCTATTTCCTCTTATACCGGCAAGTTACTCAATTTGACCGGCTTAACCATAATGCAGACCTGAATCTGGCCTACCGGCTGGGTTCACACTTCAATCTGGGATTGCACGACACCTTCAGTTATCAAAACGGGGTCTTTCAATCTCTCACGGGGCAGCAGATTATGTCGGGGCTTGGCTCGCCCACGGCCCTGAATCAGACGATTCTCCCGTACACGATCAGAACGTTGTCGAATTCAAGCGGGCTGGATCTCACGTATGTGAAGAGCCATCGGACGTCTCTTACCCTCACTGGCGGCTACAACCAGCAAAAATTCGGGAACCAAGTGGTAGCGGGCCAGCCCTTGTACAATAGCTGGGGAGTAAGTGGCGGTTTCCAGTATCAATACCTTGTCACCGAGCATTCCAGTTTCGGTCTTCTCCTGCTGCATCAAGATTCTACCTTCAGTGGGGGCAAAGTCTTGGGCAACAACCTCCGCTTTCAAATGGAAAGTGCGGTCGTCTCCGTCGGATCGCGCTTGTCCCCTACTGTCACAGTGACCATCTTCGGCGGGCCGGAATATGTCCGCATAATTGGTCCGTCCGCAGCCGGAGCCGGCATCGCCGGACAGTTTCAACCCACTGGGGGAGGAAGTATTACCAAAGAAGTTCGGAAGACTGCCTTGGATCTGTCGGTCCAAAGGTCTGTTTCCGGCAGCGGGGGTCTGTATGCCTTGGTGAAAAGCACCACAGGAAGCTTTGGAGTGAGGCGGCGCTTGGTCGGCCGCTGGGAAGCAAGTTTGCAGGGCGGTGCTGCCCGTGCGGATACCTCGCTCTTACAGTTCGCCAGCGGGAGGACTGATGCTTTGACGGGCATATTCGGTCTTGATCGCCCCTTATCGAGAGATGCGACGTTGCGTGTCTCTTACGAAACCATGCATCAGTTGAGCAGAGGCGCTCAGGTTTCGGCGAATTTCGATCGCAACCAAGTGACGATCAGCTTCGACTACCAACTTAAAGCAATTCCCCTGGGGCGGTAGCCATGCAACCGAACTCGAAGCCGAGCAACATGGTTAGAAACTGTGCTTGACGTCTCAAGTTGTTCGCGTGACCAAGGACCTTTGGGTCTGCTGTATTACCCCCCTTGCGGTGATCTAATATTCAGCTAAGACGTACATCTTCCGCTCACGGATTCCTTGCAGCGAGGCTCTCCCTTTGAGCAAGGGCCTGGGCCAACAGATCTGATTGCAAAGGACAGCGACAATGCTTCAGGGAAATTTCGCCTTCCGACTAACTCAAAGAGGTACTCAGACAAGAAAACAGCCGAATGGCTTCAATGGTGAGGCTGAAGCTTCAGGGAGCGGGAACCTCGGCCTAATCTCTGAAGAGTCGTTCACGAACTTGTTGTCCCTCGAAAGGAAGAGGTCCGAGCGCTCGCGGAAGCAATTCGTACTCATGCTGGTGGATGCCGGGGAGCTCCTTCGAACTGATCGCAGGAAGGTGGCCCTCGAGCAAATGACTGCCGCGCTCTCTTTGTCTACCAGGGAGACAGACATTCGAGGTTGGTACAGGGAAGATTCTGTGATTGGCGTCATCCTAACCGAGTTTGGCTCAGCCGACATGAGCTCCGCGCTCAACGCAGTATTCTGCAAGGTAAACTCCGCTTTGCGCGTCAACCTCGGAACGGGCCAAATGAATGAGATCCATATTTCCTTCCACGTGTTTCCGGACGATCTGGGAACCCAGGGGGGTGGTTCGGCAGATTTCAGTCTGTACCCCGATTTCCATCAAGAGGATGAAACGAAAAAGGCCGCCCGGCTTATCAAGAGGGCCATCGATATTGCAGGGAGCCTTGCCGCCCTGATTCTGCTTTCGCCGCTGTTGCTCGTTGTCGCCATAGCGATCAAGCTGACGTCGAAGGGGCCCACACTCTTCAAACAAACACGTGTAGGGCAATACGGCGGCAGGTTCACCTTCCTGAAATTTAGATCGATGTATTTCCGGAACAATCCGCAGATTCATCAGGATTACGTCACGCGGCTTATTTCCGGGGAGGACAATGGTGAGCAGGGGAACGCTAACGGAGGGGTTTACAAGATAAAGGATGATCCCCGGATCACACCTGTCGGAAAATTTCTCCGGAAAACCAGTCTGGATGAACTTCCTCAGTTTATCAATGTGCTCAAAGGCGAGATGTCCCTAGTGGGGCCGCGCCCCCCTATCCCTTATGAGGTTGAGGCTTACGACATTTGGCACCGGCGTCGCTTCCTCGAAGTGAAGCCTGGAATCACAGGGCTATGGCAGGTTAACGGACGAAGCAAATTGAAGTTCGAGGATATGGTTCGCCTGGATCTGCAATACGCAAGAACGTGGTCGCTCGGGCTGGACTTCAAGATTCTCCTGGAGACGCCCCGGGCCGTTTTCTTTGGTGGAGGAGGGTATTGACCATTCGCTGCCTCCCGGCAAATCCGATCCAAGGACTCATTACCTAACTTGTTTTCTGCCGTCAGCGGAACGAATGGCCGACAAGAAGACCCGACGGTTAGAGTGAAGTTGTCTTTTCCCCGATTCGAAAAGGCAACCTCCCCCGCTCTTTTGCAGGCAGGAGTTTCCCTTTGCGGCTTCTCCTGCCGGAGGTGAAACATGATTGGAATAGGTGTTATCGGATACGGCTACTGGGGACCCCAAATCGTAAGAAATTTCCACAGCCCCGACAACGCCCGCGTCCAGCTCGTTTGTGATAAGGACACAGAAGTGTTGAAGCGGGCCAAGCGGGCCTACTGTGACGTCGAAGTCACGACGGACCTTTGCCGTGTCTTGACATCCCCGGATGTTGATGCAGTGGCTGTGGTGACTCCAGTTTGGACGCACTTCGAACTGGCGAAAGCCGCTCTGGAGAATGGCAAGCACGTTTTTGTGGAGAAGCCGTTCACAGCAACATCCGAACAAGCGCGGCAACTGATAGAACTCGCGGAAAAGAAGAACCTCCGGATTATGGTGGATCACACCTTCCTCTTCACTGGAGCAGTCAAGAAAATCCGCCAGCTTATCGATGGCAATGAGCTGGGGAACCTTTATTACTATGATTCGACCAGAGTGAACTTGGGCCTTTTCCAACATGACGTCAATGTTATTTGGGATCTGGCGCCCCACGACCTCTCCATCATGAATCATCTGATCAAGGACAAGGCCGAAGCTATCGTCGCGACGGGCGAAAGACACTTGAATTCTCAAGAGGACGTTGCTTTTATCACAATATATTTCGAGCACAATATCATCGCTCATATCAACGTCAATTGGCTGTCGCCCGTCAAGGTCCGGACCACCTTGATTGGGGGAGAGAAAAGGATGGTCGTGTGGAACGACCTGGAGGCGGACGAGAAAGTGAAGGTATACGACAAGGGCGTTCAGATCAGCAACCGTGAAGGTATCTATGACCTACTGGTCGGTTACCGCTCCGGTGACATGTGGGCGCCGAAGGTGGACCAGACCGAGGCCTTGAAGGCAGAGTGTGAGTACTTCATTGCCTGTGTCCAGGATAACAAGCAGCCGTTCAATGACGGCCAAGCGGGACTTAAGGTCGTGAAAATGTTGGAAGCTGCGGACAAGTCGATGAGGGAAAGGGGAAGGATCGTCCACATATGAGCGAATTCCTTTGCATCGCGCCCGATGTCAAGCTGGGGAGAGAAGTCAAGCTTTCCAAGTTTATTAACTTGTATGGATGTGAAATTGGCGATGAGACGAAGGTTGGCACCTTTGTCGAAGTGCAGAAGAACGCCAAGATTGGGCAAAGATGCAAGATCTCCAGCCACACATTCATCTGTGAGGGCGTAACAATAGAAGATTACGTATTCATAGGGCATAATGTGACATTTATCAACGACGCCTATCCGCGGGCGACCACTCCCGGCGGAGCGCTGCAGACCGCGAAAGACTGGAAAGTGGAGCCTACCTTGGTCAAGAGAGGCGCTTCGATTGGTTCAGGGAGCACGATTCTATCTAAAGTAACAGTCGGCGAAAATGCCATCGTGGGGGCAGGGAGTGTGGTTACGAGAGATGTCCCCGCGAACGCGATTGTGGCGGGGAATCCCGCCAGATTGTTGCGGAAACTAGGCCAGCAGAAGACCGAGGAGGCAAATCGTGGACAGTAATCGAATTCCTTTTCTCGACCTCGTCACTCCACATAGGGAACTAAAAGACGAGTTGACGACCGTATTCGAGCATGCTCTGGAGACGGCTGGCTTTATTGGCGGTCCCATGGTTGAGGATTTCGAACGAAATTTCGCCAGGTACTGCGATACTCAGCACTGTGTCGGCGTGGGCAGCGGCACGGACGCCCTGCGGTTTGCATTGATGGCCGGCGGAGTTGGCCACGACGACGCCGTCATTACTGTGCCGAATACCTTTATCGCTACAGCCGAAGCTATCTCTCAATGTGGCGCTCTGCCCCGATTCGTGGATGTCGACGAACGCACATACAACATGGACGTGAACAGGCTCGCCGCTTACCTTGCGGACGAGTGTTTTCGAAACGATAGCAACGGCGAGGTTGTGGACAAACAGACGGGTAGGAGAGTGAAAGCCGTCGTCCCCGTGCATCTTTACGGACAGACGGCGGAGATGGATCCCATTCTTGAATTGGCTGAGAAGTACCACTTATTGGTCATTGAAGATGCCTGTCAGGCGCATGGGGCGGAATACTTTTCGCTCAGGGACAACCGTTGGAAGAAAGCTGGTTCAATCGGAAGGACGGCGGCTTTCAGCTTTTACCCGGGAAAGAACTTGGGGGCTTGTGGGGAAGCCGGGGCCGTTACCACCAACGATGCGGACCTTGCCAAGAGAGTCCGCGTATTGCGGGATCACGGCCAAGCCCAAAAGTACTACCACGACATGGAAGGATATAATGGCAGGTTGGATGCAATTCAGGCCGGCATTCTGCGAATCAAGCTCCGGCATCTCGCGGCCTGGAATGAAAGACGCCGGGAATGCGCGTCACGATATCAGGAGCTTTTAGGCGCGGCCGCGGAGGGAGTGAAGCTTCCCTTCGAGCCTTCCTGGTCTAAAGCGGTTTTCCACCTTTATGTCGTCCAGGTTCAGAACCGGGAACAACTTCAGAAACACCTGGGTGAAGCTGGGATCGGGACGGGAATTCATTATCCCATTCCCCTCCACCTGCAAAAAGCGTATAAACACCTTGGCTACCGACAGGGTGATTTCCCAGTCTCCGAAGAGGCTGCTTCGCAAATCCTTTCACTTCCCATGTTCCCAGGGCTCACCTATGGGCAGCAGGATCGAATTGCTCAACAGGTGCTGGACTTCGTTTACTGTGAGACCGGAAGTGTAAAGCTCTTGAAAGTTGAGAAGTGAGGGTTGCTGTTGGTGCGTCATGTCCAAAATTGATCCCGGACAAACAAGAGGAGGTAGTTTCGGCGGTATTCAACTTTCTAGAGACTCGGTTGAGCCTTTTTCGCCGACGATAGAGTGGATTTGAATTCTCAGGCCGAATCAGAGTCGGCGCGACGGTGCAGGGATGTGCGGAATAGCAGGGTTATTTAACCGAGATGGCAGTTCAGTGGACCCATCTGTCCTCGAGGGGATGATCCGCACAGTTGACTATCGAGGGCCCGACGGGACTGGCACGTTTATACGCGGTCCCATTGGTCTGGCCCACAATCGGCTGAGCATCATTGACTTGGCGGGTGGTCACCAACCCATGGATTGTGACGGTGGGTCACTCTGGATAACGTTTAACGGCGAGATATTCAACTACCTGGAGTTACGGGAGGGATTAATCCAAAAGGGACACAAGTTCCTCACACGCTCGGACACGGAGGTCATCCTTCGGCTGTACAGAGAATATGGGGTAAACTGCGTCCGACACATGAATGGGCAGTGGGCGTTTGCCATCTGGGATGCGGAAAGACGAAGTTTGTTTCTTTCGCGCGACCGCTTGGGAATTAGGCCCCTTTTCTATACGACGGCTGGCCGATCGTTTGTTTTCGGATCTGAAATCAAGGTCCTACTCGCCCATCCTGGTGTTGAAAGAGAAATCGATCTGCAGGCGCTTCGGCAAGTGTTCACTTATTGGTTCCCCCTGCCCCCCAGGACGCCTTTCCGAAACATACTCGAACTTTCGCCCGGACATTCTTTGATCGTCGAGGAAGGGAAAGCTGAGACGCAACGTTATTGGCAACTCGATTTTTCAGCCGCTGATGCCACGAGGCTCGATGACAGTGGGGATGAGAAGCGATGCGTCGACAAGTTATGCGAACTTCTGCTCGATTCTACTCGCATCCGGTTGCGCGCTGACGTCCCGGTCGGAGCCTACCTCAGCGGAGGCCTGGATTCTTCGATCATTACGGCCCTGGCTCAGAGGTTCGTGGGGTCTTCTCTGCGGACATTCTCCGTCGCGTTTGAAGATCCTTCGCTGGACGAAAGCAGCTACCAGGAAGAAGTCGTTCGGGCCTTAGGCACTCAACACCAGAAAATTCGTTGTACATCAACTGATATTGGAGAGGTCTTCCCCGACGTCATTTGGCACGCCGAAAGACCCATTTTGCGGACTGCTCCCTCGCCGCTCTATATGCTCTCAGGGCTTGTGCGGAGCAATGGATTCAAAGTTGTGCTGACGGGCGAAGGGTCGGATGAATTCTTAGGCGGCTATGACATTTACAAGGAAGCCAAGATCCGAGCCTTTTGGGCCCAACAAATGGGCTCCAAGATACGACCCCTATTGCTGAAGAGGCTTTACCCATACCTACAGGGGATACAGAAACAATCCCCTGCCTATTTACAGGCATTCTTCCGGGTCCAACCCGAAGCCATCAAAGATCCGTTCTTCTCCCATGTTCCTCGTTGGGGTCTGACCTCGCGGGCGCACGTGTTTTTTTCCCCCGAGATTCGGGCGGAATTTCAATCCCACGAGGGTTATCGCGATGTGGCAGAGCTTCTGCCGCCAGGATTCTCAAACTGGGGGCCATTCTCGCGAGCACAATACCTTGAGTCTGCGCTCCTCCTCCCCGCTTACTTGCTGTCTTCACAAGGCGACCGCATGGCGATGGCGAATTCGGTCGAAGCGAGGTATCCCTTCCTGGATTATCGTATTGCGGAGTTCGCCTCGGGGCTGCCTCCCCGGCTAAAAATGAAGGTCCTAAACGAGAAGTATCTCCTCAAGCGCGCATTCGGGGATTTAGTCCCTGCCTCCGTCAGACGGAGACCGAAGCAGCCCTACCGGGCTCCGGATGCGGTGTGCTTCTTTGACCCCGTGACTGGGAAGGCGCGGCATAACTATGTCGAGGAATTGCTTTCGCGAGAGTGCATCCGGGCACACGGGATCTTCGATCCTGTAGTCGTGGAAAAACTGCTGGCAAAAGTCAAAAGGGGGAAGGCTTCCAGCTTTCTAGATAATGCTGCCCTGGTAGGGATCTTATCGACCCAGATCCTCGTTAATCAATTCGTAACACATTTCAAGGAGAAGCTTCCGCATGCAAGCAATCGAACAAGAAGTGCGGCAGTTTGTAGTTGAGAATTTCCTTTTCACAGCGGGGGATAGTCAATTCTCTGACACCGATTCGTTCCTCGAGACAGGTCTGGTTGACTCGATGGGCATTTTGAATCTTGTGGAGTTTGTCCGGGGAAAATATGCGATCCCGATTGATGATGAGGAGTTGGTCCCAGAGCACTGGGATTCAGTCCGCCAAGTTGCTGAGTTCGTCCAGAGAAAGCTGGGTGGGCTCAGTCATCAGCGGGTGGACCCGGGCACCAGTTGACGAATACAACCCCGGGATCGCTATCGGTGGGATCCTGCAGGGAGCAGAGCAGGAAGGGGTTACGTGGAGGGATTGACGTGAATACGTCGGCGGTTTTTTCCTCTAGAGTGCTGGAAATCGACCCGAGCAATCTCGCAAACGAGATTGAGAGGGGGATTCGCGAGATCGTTCTCCGCCGTTTTCGCCGAAAAGGTGCGGTTGTGGCACTTTCGGGCGGGATCGACAGCAGCGTAACGGCGGCTCTCTGTGCGCAGGCGCTTGGGAAAGATCACGTGCTGGGAGTATTGATGCCGGAGTATGAGTCGTCAGAGGAGAGTCTGCGGTTTGCTAACCTCTTTGCAGAAGCCATCGGAATCCCAAGCCTGGTCGAAAACATTGGGCCAGCTCTTGAGGCCGTCGGATGCTACCACAGAAGAGACGAGGCAATTCGAAAAGTCATACCGGAATACGGGGCGGGCTGGAAGAGCAAGATCGTCCTTCCGAATCTGGTCGAGGGATCGCATTACCAGATATTCTCAGTCGTCGCGCAGTCTCCAACCGGAGAGGTCCGGAGGGCGAGGCTGACGCCGGACGCCTACCTCGGCATTGTGGCTGCAACAAATTTCAAGCAACGCACTCGCAAGATGTTGGAATACTACCATGCCGACCGGCTCTGGTACGCCGTAGCCGGCACGCCCAACCGCTTGGAGCATGCCCTTGGATTCTTCGTCAAGAATGGGGATGGTTCCGCAGACTTTAAGCCTATTGCCCACCTCTACAAGACGCAGGTTTATCAGTTGGGGAAGTTTCTGGGAGTGCCTGAGGAAATTCTGCGTCGCCCGCCCACCACCGACACTTATTCGCTTGAGCAGTCCCAGGAGGAGTTTTATTTTTCGCTCCCTCTGGACAAGATGGACCTTTGCCTTTACGGGAAGAACAATGGCGTGAGCGCGGAGGAAATCGGCTCGGTTGTTGGTCTGACGGCTGATCAAGTTAAGCGAGTCTTTACGACTATCGACTCAAAACTGAGAGCAACGGTATACCTCCAGTCACCTCCGCAATTAATTCAGCCAGTCGACGAGACCCGAGGGCCGGGCCACTAATCCGGACTTGGCGAGCAGCACTGTCTATCGCTCTGCGGGGGTGGCTGCATCGGCGGCCGATGGAAGAGAAAAAATGGACCTCCAAACCCATGAGAGAATCGGGGAGTTGATGGAAGCCGACGAGCCAACCCTCTCACTAGTCGCGCGTCGCAGGCTCGGACGGACAGGACTACAAGTCTCCGAGATCGGCCTCGGTGCATGGGGTATAGGCGGGTCCTCATGGGGTGGGCCGGATGACAGCAACAGCCTCGCGGCCTTGTCGAAGGCATTCGACGCCGGTGTGAATTTTGTTGATACTGCACTCATTTACGGTCTCGGTCACAGCGAGCGACTGGTTACACAGGCGGTCAAAGGACGGTCAGAAACGATTTATGTCGCCACGAAGATTCCACCCAAGAACATGCTGTGGCCTGCGCGCCCGGGCATTCCACTCCGAGACGTGTATCCGTTTCGCCACGTAAAGAAGTGCACCGATGAAAGCCTGAAGAACCTCCAGCGCGAAACGATCGATTTGCAGCAATTCCACGTTTGGAATCCCGATTGGATTGAAGATGACGACTGGCGCAAGTCACTGGAATGGCTCAAACGTAAAGGAAAGGCTCGTTTTGTGGGCATTTCCGTGAACGACCACCAGCCGGCCAGCGTTATTCCCGCGCTGCGTACCGGGCTCATCGACTGCGTGCAAGTTATCCACAACATTTTCGATCCTACGCCGGCCGATGAGTTGTTCCCGCTGTGCCAGCAGCTTGACATTGGCGTGATTGTACGGGTTCCGTTTGACGAAGGTGGTTTGACGGGCGCCATCAATCCTGAAACGACTTTTGTGCCGAAGGACTTTCGCTCGCGGTATTTCGGTGGAAACCGAAAGCTTGAACTGTGGGAACGGGTTCAAGCTCTGCGGCGTGACTTGGGCGATCACGAACCTCTGGCAAGAACGGCGCTGCGTTTTTGCATTTCACATCCTGCCATGTCAACTGTCATTCCAGGGATGCGGACGCCCGCCCACGTCGAGGAAAACATCAGCGCTTCCCAAGCCGGCCCGCTGCCACCCGCCACCCTGGAGATACTGGCCCGCCACCGTTGGGCTCGCAACTATTACGATTATTGAAGACGTCCTTGCACGGGTTCTTTGCGGCACTGGATACAGTTTGCGAACCCGGATGCAACCCTTTTGAGATTGCGCTCACCCATGTGTTTAGTCCCTGTAAACAATTTGCCGCACGGACTCGAGGGGGATTCAGGGGGGGGCATGTTCTGTCGCGCCCCGAGACGCCAAGGGGGGTGGCACGCTTAATGAGGGTCTGCATGATCGCATATGCTTTTTATGAAAGCGACGCGCGTATCATGCAGTACGCGACGGCTCTTGCTGACCGCGGCGACTCAGTGGATGTTATCGCGTTGAGAAGAAGCGGGAGCCTCCCCTTCGAAGTGCTGGGGGGGGTGAACGTCTATCGCATCCAAGCCCGGGAGAGGAATGAACAGAGCCGGTTCGATTACTTGCTTCGCATCTTTCGATTCCTGCTTCTCTCCGCCGTCTTCCTGACCAGGAGGCACCTTTCCAAACCTTACAAGGTCTTGCATATTCACTCCGTGCCTGATTTTCTGGTGTTTGCTGCAATCGTCCCCAAATTGCTGGGCGCACGGGTCATACTGGATATTCACGATATTCTTCCGGAATTCTACGCGAGCAAGTTTAAGGCGGCTACGAATTCGTTGCTGTTCAAGCTGCTGGTCATTGTCGAGAAGCTTTCGATCGCCTTTTCCGACCACGTCATCATTGCGAATCGATTGTGGCAAGATCGGCTTGTTTCTCGCTCGGTTCGCCCTGGCAAATGTTCGACCTTCATCAACTATCCGGACCCAAGGGTCTTCTCTCCCCGGCCGAAAGTTGGCCCGACCGGGAAGTTCCGGATCATCTACCCTGGAACACTGAACACACACCAGGGGCTGGATGTTGCCATTCGCGCCTTTGCGAAAGTCTCCGGTGAGATGCCGACGGCGGAATTCCATATCTACGGCGAAGGTCCTTCCAAGCCTTCCCTTATCCGGCTCACGGAAGACCTTGGCTTATCCGGACGAGTGATCTTTCACGACTTCGTGGCCACTCAGAAGGTCGCTGAATTCATGGCTGGCTCCGATCTGGCTGTTGTTCCTAAGCGGGCGAGCTCCGCCTTCGGAAACGAGGCGGCAAGCACAAAAATCATGGAGTTCATGTCTCTGGGGGTTCCCGTGATTGTGTCACGGACTAAGATCGACACCTATTATCACGACGAATCCAGGGTAAGGTTCTTCGAGTCTGAGAACGAATCGGATCTGGCCGATTCGATCCTATTGCTTTACCGTGACCCCCAGCTCCGAAAGAAACTGGCTTCAAATGCATCTCAATATATAGGGCAGAACAACTGGCAAGAAAAAAGGTGCGACTATTTTCACTTGGTTGATCGCCTCGGGTCTCTGAGGGCTGAGGCTAAGAAATGAGCCGACATCTCACTGCGACTAAAAGGAGGCCCCGCCCCCTCCTGCCTATTGGGCGAGGCGGTGCTTTCGCCTGCACGTATTCAGGAACGAGGCCACAAGTTGCGGCCCGGTATTTAGGGCTGTATGTTTAAGATTCGCCTTGATCGCGCCCTGACTGTGGGCCTTGTCCACCCGGTCGTGCGATTGCTGAATGGGCATCGGCGGCGGCGGGTTCCAATTCTTATGTATCACGGCATCCGGGATGGGACGTCGGCCAGGCACCCTTACTATGAAACAAACACCTCTCCAAAAGTTTTTGCTCTGCAGATGAAATATCTTCGCGATAACGGGTACCAGGCAGTTGACCTGGAACACGCAATGCTCTCTCTTGAGCGCGAGGAGAAACGACAGAGGTTGGTAGTAATTACCTTCGATGACGGATACCGAGATTTCTATACCACTGCGTACCCGATTTTGAAGGAGAACGATCTGTCCGCGACGGTCTTCCTGATTGCACACTCCACCGCTGACCAGAGATCGCGATTCAATGGAAATGAGTGTATGACATGGGCCGAGGTGCGGGAGTTGCATTCGAACGCTATCCAGTTTGGCTCCCATACGCTGAACCATCCCAAGCTGAAGCTCTTGAAAGCAGCGGAGATTGATGAAGAAGTCGGTCGCTCAAAGTGCACAATCGAGGACAAGATTGGGGGCTCGGTTACATCGTTTTCTTATCCGTACGCGTTTCCAGAAACTGACAAGGTGTTTATCTGCAATCTGAAGGATACCCTGGAAAGGTATGCTTACAAAAACGGGGTTTCCACAGTCATCGGGACGGCAGGGAGTAACGACGACCGGTTCTTCCTTCCTCGGCTCCCGGTAAACTCGTGGGACGACCTTCGGCTTTTCCGTGCCAAACTTGAGGGTGGCTACGACTGGGTGCATTCGGTCCAACGTGGGAAAAAGCTGGTCAAAACAGGAATTGCATAATGGGTCAGAGGTTTGATTCCAAATACGTGATCGTCTCGCCAGTCAAGGACGAAGAGAAGTACATCGAGACCACGATCAAATCCGTTATCTGTCAGACCGTTAAGCCGGCGCGATGGATTATCGTGGATGATGCGTCCCGGGATGGGACCCCTGGCATCATTCGGCGTTACACCGAGAAATTTCCGTGGATCGAGGTCCTGAGACTGGATCGAGACTCCAAGAGGCGACTCGGCTTCGCCGAAGTTCGCGCTTTTGCATGCGGCTATCGGTTGATAGAGAACGTGCCTCATGACTTCGTCATAAAGTTGGATTGCGACCTCGACCTGCCGCCGGACTACTTCGAACAACTGATTGCAAGATTCGGCGACGATGAAAGGCTGGGAATCGCATCGGGTATTCATCTTGAGAAAAACGGCAGGCGGTGGGTTCCGGGCAGGGATCCCGGTTATCACGCGGTCGGCGCTTCGAAGATGTTGAGGTCGGAGTGCTACAGGCAGATTGAGGGATTCCTTCTCTGCCCAGGCTGGGACACTGTCGACGAAATTAGAGCGCGGGCAAGAGGATGGAAAACCTGCCATTTTAAAGAGCTGTCCTTTTACCATCTGAAGCCCGAAGGTTCTGCGTCGGGCTATCTGAAAGCCAATCTGATGTGCGGCGAGATCGACTATCTCACCGGAGTTGGGGCACACTTTGTCCTCCTAAAGTCTTTGCAGCGGATGATTGTTGGGAAGCCAATTTTGCTCGGGGGATTGGGGTTAATTGCCAGCTTCCTAAAGGCATTCATGCTGAGAAAGCCGAAACTGGTTAGTACACACGAGGCTAAACTTTATCGCCAATTGCTTAACCGAAGGATGGTTGAAGGCATCCGGAGGATTGGCAAGATACTTCCAAGAAGGGTTTGGTCCGCTAACTGAATGTGCGGGATTTGTGGGATATTTCATTTTAACGGGCAACGGGTTGACAGGGATCTCTTAGAAAAGATGACCTCTGCGCTCAGCCACCGGGGCCCCGACGGCAGCGGCACCTATGTGTCGGAGCGGGTAGCTTTGGGTCATAGGCGCCTGTCCATTATTGACCTTGGAGGCGGCGCTCAGCCAATAAGTAATGAAGACGGTGCTCTGCAGATCATCTTCAATGGCGAAATCTACAATTTCATAGAATTGAGGAAGGAACTGGAGGATAAGGGACATATATTCAAGACGCGGTCAGACACTGAGGTGATTATTCACGGGTACGAAGAATGGGGCATGGACTGTGTCAATCGATTCAATGGCATCTTCGCGTTTGCCTTGTGGGACAGTAATCGCGAGCAACTCTTCGCCGCCCGCGACCATTTGGGGGTCAAGCCCTTCTATTATGTGGTCCTCGGCAATCGGCTCCTCTTTGCTTCTGAAATAAAATCGCTGCTTGAAGACCCTGAGTGTCCGAGGGAGGTTGATCTTAAATCTCTGGCCCAGTTGTTTACGCTGCGATTCGTTCCATCTCCAGACACGTTATTCACCCGCATCAAGAAGCTGCCCCCGGCGCACCTAATGGTTATCCGTCCTGGTGGGGTTGAGGTGCAGAGGTATTGGAAATGGAAGCCTCAAATAAGAACTGACTCCGACGAAGAATCGCTGAAGGAAGCGTACCAGGACCTCTTGGAAGATGCGGTCAGATTGCAAATGCGCAGTGATGTGCCTGTGGGCCTGTTTCTTAGCTCGGGCATTGACTCCGGCGCACTTCTCGCGATCATGAGGAAGCACACAAATACACCCATCCGCACCTTCACGATCGGCTTCGAGCAGGGAGAAAAATCGAACGAAACCGATGATGCCAGGAAGATGGCCGGGAGATTCGGCGCCGAGCACAGCGAGATGATCGTGGGTCCGAAGGACTACGAAAAATACTACGAGCGGCACCTGTGGGATTTGGAGGAACCAGTCGGGAACGAAACCGCAGCAGCTTTCTACTTTGTCAGCATGATTGCAAGCCGCAAGGTCAAGGTGGCGCTCACGGGGCAAGGAGCCGATGAGCCCTGGGCCGGATACGACCGGTATATTGGAATTAAGCTGTCAGGGGTTTACAGCAGGTTACCTTCCTTCTTGACGCAGCATGTCGTGGGCAGATTGGTTGAGCGATTTGCCAAGAACGAGAGGCTGAAACGCGGCGCTGTATCACTGCATGAAAGGGACGTTCTGACAAGATTTGCAAAAGTGTACTCGTTCTATAGCTCCAGCATGAAGGAGAAATTGTTCAAGCCCTGGCTCAAGGGCGAAATCTCAACGGATTATCGCTATGCCCTGGAGGCGCTCCGGCCACTGCAAGCCGATGTCCAGAATCTTGATCCGTTGACCCAGATTCTTTATATCGACACGCGCGCGAGTCTTCCCGACGACCTGCTGATGGTCGGGGACAAAACATCTATGGCAAATTCCATAGAGGCCAGAGTCCCCTACCTCGACTACCGCCTGGTCGAAATGATTGAAACTCTGCCGCCGAATTTAAGACTCCGCGGGTTTGAGGGAAAGTATTTGCACAAGAAAGCCCTCGAGAAGTGGCTGCCTAAAAGCGTCGTTTACAGAAAGAAGAAGGGCTTCGCCAACCCTATCGATCAGTGGCTGCGGAGTGGTATGCGCCGTTACATCGGAGATTGTCTGTTGAGCGAAACATCTGCGGTGAACAAGTACTTCGACAGAAAATATATCGAGCAAATGGTTGCGGAACATCAGGCAAACCA
>Ga0208038_1000819_pt1 | contig 20280 bp, 15 predicted proteins | sample June2015DPH_16_1_FD_184714 | JGI IMG/M metagenome (GOLD analysis project Ga0208038, IMG submission 184714) | Peatland microbial communities from SPRUCE experiment site at the Marcell Experimental Forest, Minnesota, USA - June2015DPH_16_100... | ecosystem: Environmental > Terrestrial > Soil >...
ACGGCGATGGCCACCGATCTGAAAACTGGTACGTCGGCCTGTCTTCTGCTCCCGCCCCCGCACCTGGTAAACCCAGACGCGACTGACTTCCAGCCGCCGCGCAATCGCCGTCGGACGTTCTCCCCGACCCAATGCCCATAACACCCGATCCCGCAAATCCTGTGAATAGGATTGCATCCTTGCCTCCCCTTTACCGGCAGAGGCATTATCGCATATAATGTATACACTTAAATCAAAAATGCTCTAGCCAGGCGACAGTCAAGTTCCATCTGGAAAACATCTTCAACAAGCTTGGCCTGCACGACAGGCATCTGGTTGCCGAGCGGGCAGCACTGGGCCGTCCCCCGAAGGGTTTGGCCGCCGTGCCCCACCCACGGCGTATCAGCGCGTGGTGAAAGCTCGCGGTCCTTCGGAGGGTACGACCAAGCAGTTCCCGGGCGTGGCGCATAGTCTTGTAATGTATGCGACCTCTTGGCAATTGGGCTAGAATCCACTATCCCCCCGGGAACCGCGCTGCGGGGTGCCATGATCGCATACATACCCAGCGGCGGCATGTATGCACCCGCGACCGTCGCCGACTAATGACGCTACGTTAAAGGACAGGCTTGCGCTCCCGGCTCGCTTACGCCACCAGCTTCTTCACGACGTTGCCCGAGACATCGGTCAAACGAAAGTCACACCCCTGGAAACGATAAGTCAATTTGGTGTGCTCCAGGCCCATCAGGTAGAGAATGGTGGCGTGCGGATCGTGGACGTCGACCGCGTCCTCGGCCACGTTGTATCCCAGCTCGTCGGTCTCGCCCACGGTAATTCCCGGCTCGATGCCGCCGGCCTCCACCTTAATTTCTGTCGAGCACAGCGTCTGCAGTTGGCGCAGCCCTTCCTCCACGGTCATGTCTAGGGAGCCCCAGGCCCGGCTCAGTTCCCGGCGAATCAGGTGCGCCAGCGCGATACCCATTACAAAAGCGGCCAAGAGCTTCTACGTTCTCATCGATTCTCCTCTCTTTGGTCAAATACAAGGATCGAGTAAATCTCCAGGGAAGGAACTTGGACCTCGGTCGTAGCGCTTGACGAGGCAATCACTCGCACCGGTTCGCGGATGCTGTCCGGAGTGAGCCGCCTCACCCTCCCGAAATCTCCCCGCGCTGTCACCTGGACGGACGGCGCCGGGTGGAGCGTGTAGTTCAGCAGATGAACGATCACCCGACCGGGCTTCGGCTGTTCGACGACGTTGTACAGGACGTCCTTCGGCGCCACGACACTTACCAGGGGGCGGCGATCGGCGGCCAGCAGCGTCCGGGCCAGTTCATCCATCGGTGGGAGTTTCTCAAAATGGAGGCACTCGCCTCTCCCGGTCTTGGTGCGGAGGAAGGACGGCTGGGGGCGAGGGCTTCCTCTCTCATCTTGGGTGGCGACGTTGCCAGCGGCCACGACTTTGCCGCCGCCCGCCAAGTATTCCTCCAGGGCCTTCACCGACCGGTCGCGAACCATTTCTGCGGTCAGCAAGGCGACCGCGGCATAGGGCTTCAGCTTTCCGGGCGTGAGTTCGTGCTCGTACAGAACGTCATACATCACGTTGCGACTGGCGAGTCCATTCAGCAATTCCACGCCGTCGCTGCTGTCGTCGAGAATTATGGCCAGCGATGCGACGGAGCGCGCGCCCACATAGTATTCCTCGTTATCGGCAAAGAACCGGTTGTATCGGCCCATCGCTTGCCAGACCGACTGCGCCTTGGGGTCGTCGCGAAACAGGTCATGACCGAAGGTCCCCTCCATGAACACCTCGGAACCAATTCCAAACACCATGCTCTCCGCCAGTGACAATTGAGAACGGGAAGCTGACATTGGAGTCGTTTCACGTACGCCCTTCTCGCGTATGCCGTCCTCGATCATCATCGGTTTCCAACCGTCGGAGAGAGCACTGTGGATTCGGAACAGCCCGATATTGTTTACCAGAAACCCACTCCCGACCGGCAACAGGTCGGCCTTGGCCAATCGTTGATCACTGCTACCCTCCCACACGCCAGGCTCGATCCCGTCTTCGGTCGTGAAGCAATTCACCAGCCGGTTCAAGACATAAGTGTCGCGATGGAAGTTGCCCATCAAGAGAAAGTCCTTTTTGCGAGCGGATGCGTAGCGGTAGATGTCTTGATAGACCTCAACCAAATCCGAATGCTTACCGAAATTGTTATCATACATAACGCCGTCGGCGCCGGCATCGATGGCGAGGTCGATGCGCTTTTTCAAGTAGTCGCGCCACCCGGATTTGGACAGGTCCGCCATGTACCGGGTCACCCTGCCCATTTTCGTATAGTCGCCCGCCCCGTAAGGCACCGGCTTGCCGTCCGCGCCAAAGCTCACCCAGTTGCGCGATTCGGGCACATGCTCGTACATGTCCTCCCAGAACATATTCGCTAGCGACTGGTAGGCGAAGACGTGGATACCCTGCCGGTGGCACTCATCGATGTACCGCCGGAGTTGCTCCTGCTGGGGACGTTCCGTGGGGATCGAAAATCCATTGCTGAAAGTCACCCAAATGACGTTAAAAGACGCCTCGCGGAGCAAGGCCACCGTGCGGGGATCATACCAGTTCGTCATCACATACAAGTAGTCGGGAATCGGCGGATTGAAACCCGGCCAGCCGGACAAGAATGCCTTGGCGGTCTCGATCGGCCCGCCATCCCACCGGGAGAACCGAATGCGACCGGGCTTGGCCCACTCGGGCACGGAAGTCCTCTCGGGACCAAGCGCCCATTCCAACGGGTAGCGGCCGTCACCGGACGCCCCTGCGACGCTCTCCTTTCCCGCCTGGGCCCACAACACCGTGGAGAGCAAAGCAGAGGCAATGATGAAGACTATCCGTCTAATTTTCATGGGCGTCGAGCCTCCCTTGCGGTTCGGGATGTGTTGCAGAATTCAGATTCTGGCCGTTGTACCTACGATCGCTGGTAGTCAAATGAGGCGCCGACCGCAAGGTCTAGCGCTCCGATCCAGTGGTTCCAGATGTTTGCAACACATCCCAGCCTTTACTTCAATAGCGTGACGCCATATAGAGCGACAATGATTTCGTTCGAGAGCACTGTAATTTCGACGTTTTGAATCCTACGAGACGGATCGCAGTCCACGTCAACGATGTCAGCGTGGGTAGCAGCCGCCCAATCAGAGTAATCAAGCAGTTCTGGCACTCCTTGCTGGGCGAGGATGGTTACGGGGCGGGCTAAAGGCATATCCCGGGACATAACGTCCTTCTCCTCCGGCGGCCCGGTGCCGATTACTTCCATGCCGTTGGCGGCGTAATGATAGTTCCCACCATAGAACCCTGCCCAGCCGGTGTCGAAATTTTCCGGATTTACCAAATCGAAGTTACTCTTCCCGCCGTCCGCATAGTTGACGACAACACGCAGGTTGGCAATCTGGCTCTGCACCGGAAAGGTGATCCCGCTAATTAGGAGATAAACCTTGCGGGCCACGTCCTCAACCGGGAGGGTAATATGATCGGGGAATTCCTTCCAGCGTGATAACGCCACAAGGTTGTTTCCCTCGGCGCGCTGCGCAAACGGCATTCCCAAGTGGGTTACGAACACGCCTTGGTTATTGACTCTGGCCCTTAAGAGGCGGTCGTTGGGCCGCCCGGCGCGATCGCCCACCAAATGCTCGAGCATGTAGTCACGACACACCGCATAAGGATAATCTGTGTCGGAGGTCCAGAACGAGTGTGATAGGACTGTAGAAAGGCTGTCGTTATAAAACTGATCCAACCGCAAGGGTTTCCAGTTCATTTCTCTGCCTGTAACCGGCAGGGCTTGCGGCCAATAAAGCACCTCGGTCGTGACCGTGCTTGCTATCGGCAAGCCGGCGATTTGGAGGAGGTTCTTTCCGAGCAGGAGAGCCGTTACGTTGCCTTCCGCCGTGAACTTTTGCTCTACATCCGAAGGGAGATCGACGTCCAGGTGGGTTGTCCTGCCTGCCCAAAGAACTGGGGCTTTTGCCTTCAGTGCCGTCCCCGTGTTGTTTCGGAGGACAAATGTGCACCCCCCGGAGTTGAGATCCAGTTGTGGGTTCAGGATTTCCACGGGAGGGCGAACTTCCAAATCGACTGGCTCCTAGTATTACTTTGTTAAGTCAGTCACGAAATGCAGTAAAAATGCGTCTTTGAACGATGTGGCCAGAAGCCGCACAAGAAGATGGCAAACATTCAATATATGCCCATGTTTTGCGGCTTCCAACTGCGTCTCCATCGCGCTACTTAACCATGTAATACTAGGCGGAATCGTTTGGGTTCCCGACGAGGACAAACAGCGTGTGCGGTCCCAAATTGTTTTTGATAGTCCCCGATAGCGATCGTGCTGTCAACCTGGCCTGTTCAAGAATGGCCTGTGGATCTTTGAACTCTTGCAAGGGAGCGCCTTCGGTCCCAATCGCCAGGCGCCCTCCAACTGCTACAATCGGCTGGTAACGCAAAGTCGTTGGGCGCGGCCCGAACTTCACGTTCAAACTACTCCGCGTGGTGAACGGCCCGGTGACATCCACGAACGACGCCCCGATCCCGGGTTCGATACGCGCTTCTGCACGCGATCCGTTAATCGATACTTCCGCTACCCTTGCCTCGAAAAGCGGCATGCGATAGTGGATGCGGAGGGGTTGAGCGGTTTCCACCTCGACAGTAATATCCGAGTTCGTCTTGTGAAAGCGGTAGCTCAGGTCGGGTGTGGAAATGGACGCGTCCTTCCAGTCCCTGGGAAAACCCGGCGAAATATTAATAATCCCATGCTGCAGTTCCGGCAGAATGCCAAACACTCCCTCGACGGCCGTTCGTGCAAACATGCTGATGGAATCGCCGAATTCTTCATTAGCTCGCTGCTGACCGTTCGCGTAGGCGTGGCAGGAAAGGCCCCCGGGAATCCCACCCTGGTACATGGAGGCATAGACACCTTTCACAAGTTCGTACGCCTTGTCGAACCGACCTGCGCGGTAATAAGCGATCGCGAGGTTCAGACTCTCGGCAAAGACCAAATCATAGGTGCTGTGTGTATAGTGCTTGTCGTAATTGGGCGCCCAATTCGAACTCCACACCAGTCGTCCCCCGTTCGGGATGGCTGTTTCATTCCGAAGATTGGTCTCCGTGAAGCGCAACATTTGGTAAGCCTGGAACTGGTCCGTAACGCCGAAGTCGATGGGGTGGTAAATCGTCGGCAGCTCCGGCTCGGGGTGAATTCTTTTCAGACCGAGGCGATCGATGAACTCCGCATAGTGGCCTTCGGAAGAGATCCAAAGCTCGCTGTTCATCGCAGCCCGAATGCGCTCCGCTTCCTGTCGAAAGGGTTTGGGATCCGCCCCGGCGGCCTCGGCAGCCTCGGCAGCAAGCTGGTGGCCCCGGTACATGTAGGCGGATGCCTGAGTGCAATCACCCCCGCTGTACCAATGCGAGTCGCTGATCCAAGTGTTGAGGCAGTTTTCGTATAGCGCGTTATCGTCGGGATCGAGTCGTCTCTTTTCCCAGGAAAGAATGCCTTGGATGACGGGAAACAGCGAGGCTAATAGGCCCCGATCTCCCGTCCAAAGATAGTGGTAGTAGATGTCGTCCAGGTAAACTTCGTTCATGTTGTAACCAATTTCAGATCCTTCCAGCATGTGGGGAATACCTCCCCGGTTATCGCCGCTTTGGATCTGGCGGGCTGCCGAGGCGAGGATATGGGAGCGAACGCGTTCATGCCAGCCTAAAGCCTCTGACCCGTAGCAGCTACGCCATCCGACATAGTGCTCCATCCAACTCATCGCACCGTGAAGGAAAGCGGGCGGTTGCCACAGGCCGTCGTTTGCAATAACCATCGCTTCCACGGCCAGGTCAAAGTACGGATCCGGAGTCCGGACCTCGACACGCTTGGCAAGAGTCCGGTAAAACTGGACGGATTGCTCGAATGTCTGGGCAGGACGGGCGGCGAGTTCTTCCAGAGTTGCCACCCCCGCCATGGTAAACAGCAGGTGCACGGAACCCTGTCCCGGGGACCAGTCCCCGCCAAAGACAACAACCGGACGCTTCGAGGGGGCGGCACGCTCAGCCTCCAATGGTCCAACCACAACTTCGCTGGGGTCTCTCAACGCCAAACGGCCCGGCAAGTCGCAGGTCCCCCAGAGCTCCTTGCCCTTCATGGTCGGTGAAGTCAGCGAAAAGCGGCTGCCCCACAGATGGCTGACATCTTGCGCGCTGTCATTTGCTGAGAGCTGGAGCTTATCGACCCTGGCTTCGTAGTTCACGTTGTACCCCGAGGCGCCCCCAATGGCCCACACCAAACGAACTCCTTCCGCTGGCGGCCTAATCCAGCGCAGCCGTATCATGAATCCCTCCACGGAAGACAGCGGGACCGCCGTCACTTCCAACGAACCTGTCAAGACGCTAGGATCCTCCACCACGTGCCGAGTCAGTCCTGGCTGGTAGAAACTGTCGATCGCCGCGAAATGGTCTAGCCATTTACCTCCACGCGTCGTCACCAGGCCAATATAGAGAGTCCCGATCTTGCCAACGTCCGTGGGAGCAAAATAAGCGAAGGCGGGCCGGTCACCGCTGAGAAGCATCGAAGGCTCGTGCGTGCCGAAGAGCGGGCGGTTAAAGTACGCTACGCCATTGTGGATCCAGAATGCATCGTCTCGGATGACATAGTGATATCCTGCGGCCAGACAGGACGGCGGGATTGCCAAGGTTGCCAGGACTAATAGCAAAGTGAAAGGTAAAATTACCTTGTCGACAAAAATCCTCGTGCCCCGCTTGCGCGACGCCGCCCTCCCTGGCCACCATCTCCCTCGGGGAGAGGGGCTGGGGAGGACTGTCTTTAAGGTCAGCATCGAAACCTCCGATCTTAGGCCGAGCTTACGCCTTCAGATCTATCGTCGCTTCTTTCACAATCTCATCAATGGCCGCCTGCTGTGCGGCGCTCAACACCGGCGGGCTTTCCGCCGCCAGCAACTCACGCGCTTTTGCGGCGGCGCGCTTCTCGAAGCGTTCCCGTTCCAGGCTATCGCCCAAGCCCCACGGCAGAGCGTCGAAGAACGGCGAAAGCAACTCTTCGTTGCGATAGTGCGAGGCCGTGTGCTCATGGTCAAAGGTGTGGCCGTTCGCGCCCACCTCCTCGATGACGTCGAGCGCCAGGGTCTCCTCGTTGACCTCGATCCCTCGGACGGCGCGGCGCACGTAGCGGGCAATCTCGTTGTCGATGACGAGTTGCAGCGGCGAGAAGGTGACCGCGTTCTCCAGGTGACCGACAGTGCCAAACCCAATCGCGCCCGCCACCACCGCACCGTACATCGAAATCGCTTTCTCGACTCCCGCCTGAATCCCGGGCCTGCACGCGTTCGTTTTACCGCCGTGGACGCCGGATGGACAGCCGTAAAACTCGGACACGAGCTGCACCCGTGCGGCGAGCAACGGCATGCGCTCCGCGCCCGCGTAACCGAAAAGCATGGAGCGCATATCGCAGTAACCAGGCGTCAGATCAATCGTCAGGGTGGCGTTCGAATCGACCGCAAATCCCAGTACCAAACCACCCAATGTTTCGGCGACGCCGAGCGCAAGCACGCCCGCGGCGCTCATCGGCGCGGTGGCGCCACCGTTCGGCATCGTGTCGAGGCTCTGGGGCAGGCCGAGTTCAAGATGGGCCAGCATCACGTCAGCCATCACGGCGTCAATGCACAACGGCGTGCGCGCCTCAGCATACCCGACCAGGATCGGCTCGCGCCGGTGCGCCTCGCGACCGCCCGCAACGATCTCGCCGATGCGCGTGATGTAGCCCACATCCCCACGCCGGAATGTCTCGATTCCGCCCAGCTTCCGGGTGGCCTTGACCAGCTCCGCCGCCATCACCACGGGCCGAATCTGCACGGGCACCTCCTGCGCGGCCACCGGCAGACCCGAGTAGGCGATCTGATCGAGTTGGTCAGCCAGCTTGAGCGACTGGCGGACATCCTGCAGCGTGGCTTCGCGTCGCTGACCCTCCATGTCCCAGAGGAAAGAGCAGAATCCCCCGGCGCTGACGGTGAAATCCTCGTGAACGCGGAACGGCTGCGCATCGAACCGCACCTGCGAATACCGAGACGAAATGCGTTTTGGCCAGCGGTTGGGATCCTGATAATTCCGGCGCATTCGAGCGACGGCGCATTCCACCACCGCGGGAGGGAACTTCACGACCCGACGATCCATGTCCACGCAGCAACCTGCCGCGCGGAGATATTCCAACGCCTTGCCGTGATCTATCCACATTCCCGTGCGTTCGAGAATATGCGACGCCGACCGATGAATCGCGTGCATCTCCTCACGGCTGAGATACCGAATCGGCTCCATGGATGATGTTTTCACGTCCCAGGTCCTCTCCTTCGCTATGACCGCGGAACAAGTGTCGGAGAATGAAATACGGCTTCGCTTTGGGGGCGAGTTGCGTGTCCCAAACCTCATACTTTAAACAGAAGACACCTTACGCTGCATAGGCGCCATTCAAATTGGAAATCTGGGGTGATCGCTTTTCGGGAAATCGAAGCTATGTTTCGCCCGATCCGCCTGCGGAAATACACCGCCAAAAGCGCGTGCCCTCACAGAAGTCATTCAGCGGTAGATTTCTTGCCCCAGCCATTCGAATCGCAAATGTAGGCAGTGTCTTAAGTCTCAGATCTTGCGTCCAACTGGGCGTCAGGTGAACTGTCCATCTCGTGTGCTTGTTCTTGCCCCTCCACCTGGGTGCCCGATGAAATCGGATCCAGGGCATCATGGTGGCCTATGCCAAGGAAACTCTTCCACCTCCTAACTTTAGTGGCGTTGGCAACTATAACACCTTAGACGTAACCCCCAGCTTCAAGAAACAGAACGAATACATGATCCGTCTGGACCAAAACATTGGGCAAAGGGACCAGTTATGGTTCCGATTCAGCGGCCTGCGCTATCAGTCTTTTGGTTCGGGCGGTTTTACAACGGAACTATCTACGACCGACCACCCTGCCGAGAACATTGGTGCCAGTTGGGTGCACACCTTCGGCCCGCAGACCGTACTGCAAGTGCAGTTCGGGCGGATCGTGGTCCATAACAATTATACTGAGCAGTTCCGCTCCCTGCCGTCCACTTTCTTTTCGGACACAGGCATTGCACCCCAATTTTGTTGCACATTACTCATGCCCGGCAACTGGGCGCCTACGTATAGTGTGACTAATTACTTTGGTGTGGGAGCCTATACAAACCCCGTTTGGCCTTCGGATTCCAATGAGTACAAGGCGACCTTTTCCCGGCTTGTGGGTAACCACAACATTAAAGCCGGGTTCGATGGGGAGAAGTGGAATTTCTGGTCGGGGATTTCAACGTACGGTGCGGGCTTTGGCCTCGACCAGACGGGTGATCCTAACCAGCCGGGTGTAACTGGCAACGGACTCGCGTCTTTCCTGCTGAACGTGCCCAACGGTGCGTCCATGTGGAACGTTTCGAATCCCCTAAGGGCGGGTGGAACGATTGGGGCCTTCATCCAGGACTCGTGGAAGGCCACCCCGCGGCTCACGGTGAACTATGGGCTGCGCTATGATCGCACATTTTACCCCCCCTACGGAGAAACAACTTCGCCTTCCAATTACAGTGCCGCCATCGGGAGCTGGGATTTCAACCGGGGCGTCTACGTTATTCAGTGGGAGCCGCCCTCGTGCCTAGTCAAGGACTCAGCGCCATGTATTCCTGGTGGGGTGCTGCCGGCCTACGCGACCGTCTCCCCGAACGGAAAGCTGCTACAGGGTACGATGGGAGGTTTGGGGCCGCACTTGGGACTTGCTTACAAGCTCCACGAGCGGGCCGCGTTGCGGGCCGGTTTTGGGATTGTTTACGACACCTGGGCCGGAATCATCCAAAGCTCGCAGAACATCTCGGGAAGTTGGCCCAGCGTTGGCAGCCAAGGCGTTAATCTAGCCAACGTGATTACCTCTACTCAGCTTACGCCCTGGGTAACGGCAAACGATCCGCCGCTTACTGTGGTTACCCCAGCGACGAGTTCGACGACCCTGGGGGCGGGCGCCCGGAGTGTAGATCCATACATCCAAATCCCTTACTCCATGCAGTGGAATTTGGGCGTTCAGCACGAACTTACTCCCACCACCAACGTGACTCTCAACTTTGTGGGGTCAGGTAGTCGGCGCCTCGAATTAGGCACAACGTACAACCTTGCTCTTACTCCCGGCCCCGGCGACTGGGCGCCTCGGCAGCCTTTTCCTCAAGCCCCGCAGGTTTCGTATGAGCGGAGTTGGGGGAAGAGCGAATACGACGGATTGCAGTTCCTGCTGGAGAAGAAGCTGTCCCGTGGGTTCGAAGGTACGGTGGCCTACACTTGGTCCAAATCCATGGACGACGTGTGCTCGGGGTGGTATGGAGTCGAGGGGTGTAGCGCTCAGGATCCCTATCACCCCAACATTGACCGCAGCGTTTCCGCATTCGATATAACGCACGTGCTTGTCACGAACTGGATCTACGAGCTTCCGATCGGACGTGGCAGACGTTTGCAGACCGGCACCTTCCTCGACCGCATTATTGGGGGTTGGCAGTTCAACGGCATCTCCACGCTCCGCTCCGGGCAGCCGTATTCATTGTCCGTAGGTGGGAATATCCCCAACACCGGGAACGAGTCAATCCGCCCAGACGTCGTGGGCAATTACAAGTTGCCGCATCCCGTTCCGACACAATGGTTCAACCCGAGTGCGTTTGCGGTGCCGGCGCTCTACACTTTTGGAAAAATCGGCCGTAACGCCATGCGCTCGGATTGGGGCCGCAATTTTGACATGTCCTTCTTCCGCTTATGGCGGATACGCGAGGGGATGGGGCTGGAGTTCAGGGCGGAAGCTTTCAATGTGTTCAACACTCCGGAGTTCGGAATCCCGACCGGAGAATACACGAGTCCGAATTTCGGAGAGGTGACCAGCATGGCGAACTCGCCTCGCCAGCTTCAGTTCGGAATGAAGTTCGTATTCTAACTCAGCAACAGGTGCCCACACGTGCGAGGCCGGTCGCCCCAAGCGGGGAGGCATCGAGGTTGCTGGATTGACGGGTTGTCAGTAAGAATTTGAGCGTATGGGGAGGCCCAAGGCAGGCGGCAGCCTCGGGCCTCCTTGCTTTCGATTTGGCAGGACTCGATTTTCAGCAGCGAAAGAACGCGGCGAGTTACAAGAAGGCGGCAGTGGGATCAATAGACCATTGCAGAAACGGAATGAGCGACTATGAGCAATAGATGGTGGCATCTGGCAACCGCCGTTATCCTGATTTCCGCGTCGGTACTGCGAGCCAGCGACTTAGATTTCAGTGATCCGGCAAAGCAGCCGCCGGCCCCGGCGGGCGCGGTGGGTTTTCCGAGCCGCGATCTGAATCTCGACGTGTTGCCGGGGTTTCATACGATTTCTACGTCAAATGTAGAGCTTTGATCCAATCGAAACAAGTGAGCGATTTAACTACTTCTGGCTGGCTGTCCAAGTGGTTCAAGCCTTGGCAGAGGCTGTCCACCACCGCGCGCAGCGAGGGGAAGACCCGGTTGCCAAAATAGTTCTCGCGCAGGTGTTCCCAAAGGTGCTCAACCGGATTCAGTTCCGGACTGTAAGGGGGCAGGGGGAGCAACCGCAAGGTAGGAGGAACACGCAGGGCCACAGCTCGGTGCCAGCCCGCCCCGTCGAGCAGCATCAGGCAGTATTCGCCGGGGAAATCAGCCGAGGTTTGTGCCAGGAAGACCGACATCGCCTCGGCATCGACCCAGGGCAGCACCAGCGCAGAAAACTTGCCGTCCTGAGGACTGACCGCCACCAGTCCGTAGACATATTCCCGGATCACTTGTTGTCCTACCACGGGCCGCGCCGGCCAGGGAGCCCAGCAGCGCCGATGGTCGCTCAGACGCCCGAAACGCGCCTCGTCTTGGAATAATAGCCGCACCGGCATGCCCGGCGGGCGGTCCGCTAGCGCTTCCCGGAGGATCTGGGGGAGTTTTTTTTGAACTCCTCTTGCCGCTCGCGGTCGGCCTTGACGTGCCGGGGACGAGGTCCGAGCTTTCGCCAACCGTGCCGGTGGAGCAAGCGGTACACATAGGCCAGGCAAACCTTTTGGCCGGTGGCTTGGCAGAGTTGCTGGTGCATCTGCGGAGCCGTGAGGATGTGCCCTTTCTGGGCGCGTTCCTCCAGGCCAGCCAGAAAGGCCTCTTCCTGTTCCCAAGAAAGAAAGGCCCAGCGGCGTCCGCCTCGCCCGCCTCGCTCCAAACCCTCCGGCCCCCGCTGATTGTATTGTCCGACCCACAGCCACACCGCCTGTTTGGAGACACCGAGCAGAGTGGCAACCTGATGAGCCGGATAGGGACCGATGAAGGTGAGCCAAATCGCCAAGCGTTTCTGGTATTCGTCGCGGCTGCCTGCTTCCCGAACCCAGGTCTGCAAGTCCTCGGCCGACAACCAAGCTTTGATCGAAGCTGGTCTTCGCATCCGTTTTGCACCCCGGTCCGATCATAATATACTCTATGTTTGATGTCAATGTCGTATGATTCGCCATCAAACCATCAACCAGAGATCATTCCCAGGCGAAATACAATCAAACACGCGAAGCCCCGCCGCCGATGACCCTCAGTTCCAACCCTGTAAGCCAAGCGACTTTTTCTATTTTTCCCAAGATGTGGCCGATCCCCAGAGCACAATGGTGCGTCGGCCCCTCGCTACACCAGGCGTTGATGAAGGGCGCGGGTTCGAGCCCGAATCGCAGCCGACTATTCGTGTTGCCGATTTTCAGCCGCTCCCCGGCCAGCGATTCACCTTCAGCCGCCAGGAATTTAAGCCGGCCATCGCGCGTTTGTGTGACTGCCAGGATGGTGATCGGGCCTTTGTGGACGCTGGCTTCAACGCTAACGCCATGACCGCTTTTCCCGTGATATAACCCCAGCCCCCGCAAAACCGGCCGGCCCTCTGCAATGCCCAAGTGGAATGGTCCGTCGTGGCCCATGAGAATAAAGCGCTCGCGAAAATCCATCGCGTAGAGTTCGGTGTAGCTGCCTCCCGCACCCAGCAGGTCCATGATCTTCATGGCCTGGCAGTTTTTCAAATCGGCTTCTCCCGAACACGGAATTCCCCGCGCCGTCAGCAGGGAACATCCCAGGATCACACCGGCCTCGAGCCGTTCGTAAAGGTTCCCCGCCACGCCGCGGTAGTAGTAAGTCAAACCATCCAGGTTGAAATCCTCCACCAGGTGATCGAGACCTACAGCAACCCGGCAGGCCCAATCCAATTCCTCCGGCGCGGGCTTCTTGGCCAAGGGGTCGGAAGGGCTATCCTCGCTGATCTCAAAGATGCCTCGCGTTTCCTCCTCCTTGCGCTGCACCTCAGCCTCGGTCACCGCGCTCACACGCGCCGCCAGGTCGCACATTTCCAGGACCTCAATGTGCGTTCCGAGTTGGGCGTGGTGCTGGGTGAAATCGCTGTACATGTCCAGCATCCCGGGGTAGGGGTGTCCTAGGAATCCAATGCGGCCTTTACGGAGATTGTGGATCACCTTGGCAGCTTCACACCATTCCTCGATCTCCGCCCAGGCCCATTCGATGGGCTCGCGCACATCCGGCTCCGGTTCCAACATGCCGCTCACTTGCCGGAAGGGAATCGCCGAGCGGGCGAAGGCGCAGGAAATCTCCGGCACGCAGCAGGCGGAGCAGTTGGCCAGCCATTCGCCGGTGTCGGTGTGGGGATAATCCAACGCGGCCCGCGGCTGCAGATTCAGGACGACAACGGGAGCTTTCGACTGCTGGGCGACGGGCAGAACCTGGGACGACGTCGCGTAGGTTCCCACGTAGCAGAACACCAGATCAACGCCGGCACAAAGAAAAGCCTGACTGGCCTCTTGGGCCTTGGGCGCATCGTCCACGAGCCCGCCACTGATCACGGTCGCCCACTCGCCCAACCGGTGTTCCACCTTCCGCTGGTAGCCCTCCAAACGCTCTTTGAGCCCGCGAAACTGCGGCCAGTAGGCCGCTAGCCCGATTCCAAATATTCCTACCTTTGCCTTTTCTCTGGGTCTCATCATCACCGCCATTCATGCGGAAGATAACTTCACGCCCAGCACGGGCGATTCTGAATTCTGGATTGCGTTCTTCCTTCCGCCTGCTGATTTCCAATTTCTGATTCCTGCTTGTCCTTCTGTAAGTCAATGCTGCTCTTCCGACAGCCAAAACGGGCTCTTCTGCCCCACGACCGGTCGATTTTTGGGCATATTTTTCGCTTTGATTGGCGTTTTTGGCGCTCAAAAAACAGTTCGTTTTGCGGCCCTGAAAACGCTAACTCCTGTGTTTTCAATAGATCCTTAGGTTCGTTCCGTCTATTTAGTATCTTTTTTGCCTTTCGTGCCAATCTTCCCCAGCCGCGGGACCGATTTAGAACCCCTTGCAAGTTATGTGGCGGTGCGTTTGCCATACGTCCACTGCCGTAGGCTACTGTATCTTCGGCAGCGTGTCAAGAGACAATTTTTGAGTAAGAACCTCTCCGCGAGTCTGTTCTCCGTGCCGTCCGTGTTCTCGGTTCCGAGCGAAGAATCTGGTTTTCTTTGCGCGTCCGCACTTCGCTTTTGGTTGCGGCCACTGAGCCGCGCAGTGCTAAATACATGATAAACTCCATCTCGCGTCTTATCCCGAATCTACCTGAAGAACGAATTCCCATTTTGGAGGGGGAGGTAGGGGCGACCCTTGTGGTCGCCCGAGGAAGAAGGCGAAGCGGGCACCCACAAGGGGTGCCCCTACACCGGAAGAACGAATTCCCATTTTGGAGGGAGTGCCATGAGAATCGGTAGAGCTATTCGACCACTCGCTTTGTTTTCTATTTGTCTGATTATTTTCCTGACTGCCTGTTCACGAAAAGAAACCGTGTCAAAGCCTGGGCCAGCAGAAAAGGCTAAGGTCACCGTCAACTGGGACAAGGTCGTGACCGTTTCCAAAACGACGCCCACACTTCAAGTCGTGGTCAACCCTCCCTTGCGTCGGGGTTCACAGATTCACGATCGGGTCTTTCAAGCTTTGCACGAGCTTGGTGCTGACTATGTGCGCTACGTGCCCTGGCTGCCCTACCCCAAGCTGGGGGTCTCCGAACTCGAGCCTCCCCAGGACGGCAAGACCTCCTGGGACTTCTCTTTGATCGACCCCATGATGGAAGACTTGATGAATGCCCAAACCGGGCACTCGGTGATCATCAATTTCAGCACGATCCCCCAGTGGATGTTCAAGACGGAGAAGCCAGTGCCTTATCCCGCCGATCCGGAGCAAGTGACCTGGGACTACGAGAAAGGAACAGAGTTCCGGGATGCGAGCTTGAAAGAAGTTGGGGACTACTATGCACGGTTGGTGAGTTGGTATACGAAAGGCGGATTCACGGACGAATATGGAAAGCGCCATGAGTCCGGCCATCATTACAAGATTGACTACTGGGAGGTCCTCAACGAAATTGATGGCGAGCACCGGATGACGCCTCAAACTTACACGCGCGTCTATGACGCCGTCGTTGAAGCTGTCCATCGCGCCGATCCGCAGATAAAGTTTGTGGGATTGGGACTGGGTGGTACGTCCAAGGACTATTTTGAGTATTTTCTGAACCACAAGAACCACAAACCCGGCATTCCCATCTACATGATCTCCTACCATTTTTATGCCGTGCCGTCGCCGGATGAGACCGAGGAAGTCATGCAATACACCTACTGGGACAAGGCCGACGGTTTTCTTGGAGTCGTGGACTACATCCAAGGAATTCGGGCCCGGCTGTCGCCTGAAACGCAGACGGACACGGACGAGCTTGGCTCGATTTCCGCCGATGATACGCAGCAGGACAAACCTGGACACGTCGCGAAGCCCATCCCTAACTCTTACTGGAACCTCTGCGGTGGGCTGTATGCCTACCTATACACAGAGCTCGCCAAGCGAGGTGTGGAGGTTGCAGGTGAATCCCAGTTGGTGGGCTATCCCACTCAGTTCCCCAGCGTGTCGCTGGTGGATTGGAACACTGGCCAGCCCAACGCGCGGTTCTGGGTGTTGAAACTGTTAGTCGACAACTTCGGGCCCGGCGATAAACTGGTCGGCACTGAGCTCGACACTCCCTCCGTGTACGGGCAGGCCTTTGTCACGCGGCAAGGCCAGCGGAAGCTGCTCCTGGTCAACAAGCGGGACCGCGCCTTCGAAGTTTCCATTCCCGAATCGCAAGGCTCAGAAACGTCGTACGTAGATCAATCAACTAGTTTTCAGCCGCCCGCTTCGGCCCATTTGAATGAGAACAAGCTAACCTTGAACGGCCTCGAGGTTGCGGTGGTGAATCTATCAAAGTGACTAGGGGGCTGATAGGCGAACGTAGGGGCTGACCCTTGTGGTCGCCCTAACGTAGGGGCGATCCTTGTGGTCGCCCAAGAAAGAAGAAGGGCACCCACAAGGGGTGCCCCTACAAATGACGTATAACCCCGACATCCACCATCGCCGCTCCATTAGATTGCGGGAATACGATTATTCCCAGCCTGGTGCGTATTACGTGAGTATCTGTATTCAGGGCCACAAATGTCTGCTGGGCGAGATTGCGCTCGGCCAAATGAATCAGAACCACGCGGGGGAGATGGTGGAGCGGGCCTGGAAATGGATCCCGCGGCAATTCCCGACGACCGAACTGGATGAGCATATTGTGATGCCGAATCATTTTCACGGCATCCTCAGAATCGTAGGGGCACCCCTTGTGGGTGCCCAGGTTGGCAGGGGCGACCCGCGTGGTCGGCTGGGAGAAACGGCGGAAAGGGTTAGCACAACGATGGCCCGTAGGCAAACGCGGGCACCCACAAGGGGTGCCCCTACGTTGGGGGAAATGATTGGGGCGTTCAAGTCGATCACGACGGATGAGTACATCCGCGGGGTGCGCGAGCAAGGCTGGGCGAGGTTCAGTGAAACTTTCTGGCAAAGGAACTTTTACGAACACATTGTTCGCAACGAGGCGGAGCTGGAGAAGATTCGGGATTACATCCGCCGAAACCCCCTAATGTGGGCTGTCGACCGATACAACCCGGATCGCGTGGTCCCAGTTATTGATGAAGAGGGCCGCGTCGTGCCGTGGGACGAATCGTAGGGGCGACCCTTGTGGTCGCCCTAGTGGAAGGGCGAAGAGGGCACCCAGAAGGGATACCCCCGAAGGGCGCCCGCAAGGGAGGGCACCCACAAGGGGTGCCCCTACAATTTCATTTTGGAGGGACTGCCATGAGAATTGATCGAGCTATTCGACCACTCGCTTGGTCTTCTATTTGTCTGATAATTTTCCTGACTGCCTGTTCACGAAAAGAAACCGTGTCAAAGCCTGGGCCAGCAGAAAAGGCCAAGGTCACCGTCAACTGGGACAAGGTGGTGACCGTATCCAAGACCACGCCCACGCTTCAAGTTGTCGTCAACCCTCCCTTGCGTCGGGGTTCACAGATTCACGATCGGGTCTTTCAAGCCCTGCACGAGCTTGGTGCAGACTATGTGCGCTACGTTCCCTGGCTGCCTTACCCCAAGCTGGGCGTCGCCGAACTCGAACCTCCCCAAGACGGGAAGACCTCCTGGGACTTCTCTTTGATCGACCCCATGATGGAGGATTTCATGAACGCCACGGCGAGGCACTCCGTAATTGTCAACTTCAGCACCATTCCCCAGTGGATGTTCAAGACGGAGAAGCCAGTGCCTTATCCCGCCGATCCGGAGCAAGTGACCTGGGACTACGAGAAAGGAACGGAGTTCCGGGATGCAAGCCTAAAAGAAGTGGCGGACTACTACGCAAGACTGGTGAGTTGGTACACGCAGGGCGGATTCACAGACGAATACGGGAAGCGCCACGAGTCCGGTCATCATTACAAAATCGAGTACTGGGAGGTGTTGAACGAGGTCGATTTTGAGCACCAGATGTCGCCTGAAACATATACCCAAGTCTACGACGCTATCGTGAGTTCAATTCGACGCGTGGAACCGCAAATGAAGTTTGTAGGCGTGGCTCTGGCAGGGACCTCTCCCAACATATTCCTTGCAGAGAATATACCGGGATACTTCGAATATTTCCTTAACCCAAAGAACCACAAGCCTGGGATCCCGATGGATATGATCTCCTACCACTTCTACGCTAATCCGACGGCTGACCAGAGTCCGGAGGTGCAGCAGTACACTGTTTTCGATCAGGCTGCCGGCTTTCTCAATTCCGTCCGGTATTTAGAGTCAATTCGGCAGCGCCTGTCCCCGAAGACACAAACCGACCTCGACGAACTGGGATGCATTCCGGCTGACGATAATGTGGTGCCTCGCAAAGCGATCCCCGATTCCTACTGGAACCTCTGCGGGGCAGTTTATGGCGCCCTGTATGGGGGGCTGGCACGCTTCGGGATTGACGTGGCGGGTGAATCTCAAATGGTTGGTTACCCCTCCCAGTTTCCCGGCGTATCCATGGTGGATTGGAACACAGGACAACCCAACGCCCGTTACTGGGTGTTGAAGCTGCTCCATGACAACTTCGGCCCCGGAGACAAGCTGGTGGACACGACTTCTGCAATTCCCCACGTCTACGCCCAGGGTTTTGTGACTCGCGACGGCAAGCGCAAGCTGTTGCTGGTCAACGAGCGAGACCGGGATTTTGATTTATCGATTGCGGGGAGCAACGGGGCAGAGGTCGTGTATGTCGATCAGACAACAGGCTTCCAACCGCCGGCAACGGCTAACCTGAACGCCGACCAGATTACGTTGCGAGGGCTGGCCGTCGCCGTGGTGACTCTTCCCAAGTGACTAGTCGCTGATCTTCCTACATTCCGTAAAGCGTCTCCGTATTCACGGGCAGGCCGAGCAGCTTCAGGTAGGTGAACAGTTGCATCTTGTGATTGGTGAAGTGCTCGAGGAAGGAGATGGCCATGCGCTCCAGCTTGGCCGTCATGCCCCACGGCACAGAGACGACTTTGTTGGTGAAGTCCTCCTCGCTCACGCCATCCAGAACCTGGCGCAGAATCTTCTTGTCCTTTTCGAGCTTGTCCAGCGCCTCCTGGGGACTACAGGAAGGGAGGTTCTCCAGCTTCATGCCCTCTCCCATTTCTTCCATGGACGGCCACTTGCCGCTGAGCAGCATGTCAAATCCGCCGCCGAAGCCATCGCTTAGGTGGCAAATCGCCTGGCCAACGCTCATGAACGTCGGACCGGGCTTCCAGTTGAGTTTGTCCGCCGGAACCATGCCGATTAGCTTTTCCGCCGGCCGGTAGTTATCCATCACAACTTCGTAATACTCATTCTTGGTCATAAATCCTCCTCTCCTTGGTTCTTCACGCTCAGCCTGTCTGTGCACCCGCCCCTTATTTCTGCGGGTGGCATAGATGGCCGCCGGGCTTGCGCGCCTCTCCCGGTCTTTCTGTACAACCTCACCCCGGAAGAGTTTACCTCACAATTTGTTACAAGGAAATTACGAATGAGCGAAGGAGTGTTATCGCGCGCCCCCACAGAGGGACGAGCTATGAACAAAGCTGTGCAGGCAAATGTCAGCCCTACGTGCATACAAAAGCCGCCCTTTGTCATTCTGAATCCGTCGTTCTTTGGCGGATGAAGAATCTGCTGTTTTTCGAGGCAAAGCAGACCCTTCGCCCGCCAAAGAACGGCGGACTCAGGGTGACAAGGCTGTCCACGTGTCCCCGCAGCTCCAACTTCTGATTTCGGGTTCAATTGGCTTTGTTCAGCTTCCGCAACGGCACCCGAACCAGGATGTAGGCGATGATTGCGAACGCCACGAGGGAAATCCAACCGCCCCAGTTGGCCAGGAACGGCAACTCATCGAGGCCGGTGATGACCTTGGTGATGGAGGAGACGCCGGTGAGGAACAGCGCGGCGAGCAGAATTCCCGTGATGGCCTCGCCGGCGATGAATCCGGAAGCCAGGAGCGTTCCACGCTCATCGAATTTCGCCTTTTCTTCTGCCGCGAGCTTCTTGCGCGCCGCCCACTGGTCAGCAGCCCACTTCAAGGCGCCACCCACGAATATCGCCCCGGTGGTTTCGAGGGGCAGGTACATGCCCACGGCGATGAGCATAGGAGAAGGTGCGCCAATCATCACCAGCGCCAGGCCGAAGAAGCATCCCATCAGGAGCAACCCCCAAGCCATTTGCCCTCCCACGATACCCTGCGCGAGTTGGGCCATGAGGCCGGCTTGTGGCGCGGGCAGCAACTTGCCGCCGATGCCGCCGGTGGCGAGGTTCGCTTCGTGCAGCGCGATGATGGGCAGCAACAGGAAAAAGGAAACGGCGGTGACGCTCAGCA
>Ga0208038_1000821_pt1 | contig 20130 bp, 33 predicted proteins | sample June2015DPH_16_1_FD_184714 | JGI IMG/M metagenome (GOLD analysis project Ga0208038, IMG submission 184714) | Peatland microbial communities from SPRUCE experiment site at the Marcell Experimental Forest, Minnesota, USA - June2015DPH_16_100... | ecosystem: Environmental > Terrestrial > Soil >...
CACAAGCGGTGCTGGTAATGCTTCTACTTCGGCCAAAAACTCGTCTTCTGTTTCCGGGCCTCTGTATCCAGGTTCTCCAGGTTTCATAGTTTTCCTCTCAATTCACTTGTGGTTGTCAACCGGATAGCATGTAACAAACTGCGGTTGCTGACTCCAGTCCGATGGTTGTTGCACCTCCTGTGCCCAAGGCGGGGGCAAGATCGGGCCGGGCCCGTCGCCTAAAGCCGCGTGCAAAGCTTCCCAATGGCAGCGTTCACAATGCCCGGGAACGTTCAGGTTTTCCGGGTACGAAGCCACGCACCGCTTGCCCATCTTTCCGCACATTCGGCATCGTTCGTCGCTCATGGCTACCGTCATTTCTGACGCTTCTTCCGTCGGTATTCCGACAGGAAGCCTAGGGCGAACCCGTGGATCGTGAGGAGAATGCACGCACCCCACCAAAGCACGTCTTTCATGGTCCTACCTTGAAGTCTGCGGCGTGGTAAGCCTCTCGACGGTCCACCAGCGACAGACGGCCATAATGCGCGGTGGTCTCGATCGAGGCATGCCCGACCGTGTCCTGTATCGCGGTCATGGGCACGCCGGCTTTGAGGGCATGCACCACATGACCGTGGCGGAAAGCGTGGGGGTGGGCCAGCCTCCGATCGATGCCAGCCTCGAGGCAACCTCGCTGCACCACCAGCCATGCCCACCCACGGGAGCGATCGAAGATCAAGGGGTCATCCGATGTAGTCTTAAAGCGCCAATGGCTCGAGAGGTAGACGGCCAGCTCGCCCAGCACATCGGGTTCGAGCGGTACCAGGCGGGAGACTTGGCGCCGGCGCTTGAGCGTAGGTAGCTGCACCGTCCGTTCCTCGAACCGAATGTCAGATACCCGCAAGGCCAAGAGCTCGGAAACCCTGGCCCCGGTCGACCACAGGCAGAGCACGAATAGGCGCTCGAGCGATCGGGCCGGCAACGCATGGATGACCTGCCCGGCTTGCTCCCGGGTGAGGTAGAGAGGCAATGCATCGGCATTGCCTCTTGCATTGCCACGTGCACGGCGCGGCGCACTGTTCCGCTCGAGCGTGTTTCGACTTTTCACATGTGATTTGTTCAGACTTGCCGCGGCCGCACGAAGGGCTCGCCAATTAAAATCGGCCTTCTTTCGCTTCCCCCGCGATCGCGCTTTCGACATTTTCCGTATTCTGTCGAATCGCCCCCCCCCCGGACAAGTGATTTTTTCGATGCTCGAGCATGTCGCGTTCCCACTCCCGCATTTGCAGCACTCCCATGCCCTCGAGCTCGACGAGGCTCGAATCCTCCGTCCACTCGTGCATTTTTATGATGCGGTACGCTAGAGGAACGTGCTCAAAAGCCTGAAGGTTGGTCATAACGCGGAACGATGCAACACGCATGCCTATAAGCCTCCGGCTTTAGGGCACACTCCACCGTCGGGACACGGTCATGTGGTAGTGACACGTACATGGACACTTGTTCAGGTACTAACTGATAAGGACTAGAGAGTTGATGGACAGCCGACACTTAGGCGGCCGCGTGGCCGACACCTATGAGCGCGGACGCACCTATCCCATGTGGGACAGTGACGCAGGTTTCTCTACCGTAGACTACGGGAGAAAGGCCCGCGGGGCCCTCGAGCTCGCAGGAAATGCGCGCGTGAGCTCACCAGCTCGCGCCACCGGGCAGAACTCCGCCCTAGGCCATCGCTGCATCTGCCGCTCTCCTTATGCGTTCCTGGGGCCAATCGGGATGCTCGGCCCTCAGCTTGAGGGCCAGCTCCGACCAGCGCCGGCGCCGATCGGTCTCGCCAGGGTCAGGGTCAGGCGGGGCGGCCGCTCGCTTGCGTTGCGCCTCAGCAATCTGCCGCCCCATGTTGGCTACAGCGTCGCGGAGCTCGGGCCTTGGGGGCGGGGTAGGTTCCTTCACGGCGGATCGCTTTTTCGCCTTGGCTCGCTCATGGGCCAGGGCGACGGGAAGGTTGAGGGCCCGAAAGAGCTTGAGCGAAAGCCTCTTGATGGCGGGCACGCTTCGCACAGTGCCCATGGCGGTATGTATCCGTTGTTCGATCACGGTGAGGAATCCGCCCTCTTGCAGCTGAGCAATTGCCCGCTCCGCCCGGCGGAGCTCGAGGTCGGCATGGTCCGCGATCGTCTGGAAATGGATGTTGACGAAGGCCCCTTTACTCACGGTGCCCACGCGGAGCGAGGCTAGATCGCAAAACTTCAAGAGACCCTTGAGGACGCGGACGATCGCCTCTCGACGCTCGGATCGCACCTCATCATCACCGGGCCCTATCGCGATGCTGGGGAGCAAGGAGGGCCGACCGTAGAAGCCCTCTACCCGTTCCGCAGCAATGCTCAGGATGCGCGGGTATCCTCCCGGGCCCGTCGGAATGGGCCGCGTAGGCTGGAGTATCGGCGACAGGGCCCTGTGGCCGCACCGATTGCCGTAGGCTAGCTGCATGTTGCGTTGCCGCGTGGCGCGTTTGAGACCCTTGCCCCGCTAGAGAAAGGCGGGCCCTCGCCCGACACTTAGCGGGGCAAGGCGAGGGCCCTCTCAAACGCAACGCCTAGATACTAGCTCGAAGCGCCTTTCGTTGCAAGTGGCGCGGCCGCGGTGGGCACAGGGGCCGGCGTGGCAGGGGCGGGAGCTGGCGCCGCGGCCGCGGGGGCAGGGGCGGGAGCTGGGGCGGCCGTGGTCACCGGCGCCGGCGTGACGGCGGCCGCAACGTGAGCGGCGGCGCCGGCGGAAGTCAGGATCGCCCCCTCGGCAAAGTCGATGCCGAGTTTCGTCGCGGCCGCTTGCGCGGCAGTGGCGAGGGCCGGGAATCGCCGGCGGTAGATCGCTGTAGCCTCCGCCTCGAGCTGGCGGACGAAGTCTTTCAAGAGTCGAGCGGCTGGCGACGCGGGCTTCGTCGCTTGGCCAGGGGTGGAGCCCTGCGGAGTGGGGGCCTTGGTTGGGTTTAGAGCGGTCGGGGCGGACGATTGGGTCATGGTGTTAATCCCTCTTGGGCAAGAACGTTTTGAGGAACGAAAAAATGGAGCCGAGTGAGGTCGGGGCAGCGATGGCTATCAGGGCGAGCAAGGAGGCTCCGAGCGGAGCCCATGCCCATGGGTCGTGACTAATCCCCCCCGGGCTTTGGAGCAGCGACATGCATCTGCCCAGCTGGCGGCCGATCGCGATCGAAGCCGCTACTGAGACCGCTGCACCTGCCAGACTCGAAACACCGGGCAAGAAAGCACCCGAGGACGGCGAGGGCGACGCCGGCGGCGTTTGCGATCCAGATGGCTCTATGGCCGGCGAGACCATTTACGCGCACGAGCTTTGACCCGAGCTCCCGCCCGCGGCGCCTCCACCTGATGCCGTCGGAGCTGACGGAGCTGGGCCCATGCCTCGCCGCTGGTTGCTTCCAGGGGCGTGGACAGGACGGCGGCCGGCGTGGCTGGCGAAGTGGATCGCCACGACCACGATCAGGCCGATGATTAGGTATTCGTGTAGTTTCATGAGGTCAACTCCTTCTTTTCGTGCGTGAGAAACAGTAGGGCGACCACGGCCAAGAGGATGACCCACCACAGCCCACCCACCACGTTGCCGGCCATCTTGGCGACGGTGTTGGCGACGGTTGCGCTGATTTTGTCGGCCGTGTTCACGATGGCGTCCGAGAGGTCCGCAAGCACGTCTACGTCGAAAAACGAGTCGATCGTGGCCATCATGGAGGACGTGAGCGAGACCGCGTTTTGTAAGAAAACCATGTTGCTCGAGTCCACGTTCCCCTCGTCGCCGTCGGGGTCCGCGGCCGCGGCATCGCCGAATGTGGACTCGGTGGCCATCACGCGAGCATAGGTGTCGTCCAGCTGCGACTTGAGCTGAGCCATTTGCGCCTGTCCGCTCGCGGCCGCGACGAGGGCCATGGTGGCAGAGCTCACCAAGCCCTGCGAGTTTCCCGCGCTCACGTCATCAAACACCGAGTAGGCCGAGGTACAAGCGTCACCGCACGAATGCAGGATCGTCTGCGCTTGCGCCCACGTGCAAGGGTCGGGAACGTACACACTGAGGTTGGGACCGTAAAGACCGCCGGGCATGTTTCCCCTCACATGATGGTTTGCAGTGGTTGGGCGATCGGCGTCGGGGCGGAGTGGCCGTAGTCGCTGGGAGTCATCACGAAAGGCGCGGCCGTCGGGTAGACGGTGCCAGCCGTGACCTGTGCTTGCGTCGGGCCCGGCGCCGGCGCCGGCGGGCTCGAGCTCGCGGTCGGGGCGGCCGCGGCCGCTTGCTGCTTCGTCCAATCGTAATAGAGCAGCAAGAGCAGCGCCGCTGCTCCGAGCAAGGCCCATTTCTGCCCCTTGGTCACCCGACTAGCCTCCGAGGTTGCTGGTCGTGGTGCCCGACTGGCCCGGGCCCGGGGACAGCGTCGAGAGGAAACTCGAAGCTCCACCCGTCGGACTCGCGGTCACGGCCGATTGCTGCATTACGTACCGAATGACCAAGAAGATCACGACCAGCACCACGCCCCACATGACCAGTTTTTCGGTTCCCTTTTTCATGGCGTCGTTACTCCTGCGGCAAGCTGGGCCGTCTTGATCGTGGTGGCTTCTGCCCACATGAGAATGATGAGCAGAGCCACCAAGGCCCCTAGAATCAAGTGATCTTCGCGAATCGTCTTCATGGTCTCTCGGTGAGACGAATCCACCCGGCGCAGCTGTGGGACGCTACGAGCTCGAGGTAGTTAAACACCGTGCTCGTTCCACCACTCACCCGCATGGGAAGGAAAACCGTGTCGGTCGTGAGAGGCAAGGTGCCCCACCCCATGGTTGCTTCCCAAGTGCTGACCTGTGGGAAGTCGCCGGCGGGCAAGAGCTGGCGGGACAGGGTACCCTTCCCGCCGGTAGCTTGCCCTGCGACTTGCCGGGCCAGCAGCAAGCCCGAGTTGGGCGTATAGGCCACTTGCATGGTCCCATTTTCGGCGACCAAGTTGGACGGCTGGAAACCCTGGATTACCATTCCGCAGCTGGTCGGGGCACCTTGCGGGAAAACCGCAACGTCACACTGACCGGAGGGCCCCGACGAGGGCGGGTCAAGGGTGATCTCGAGCACGTATTCTTTCCGAGGGTCCAGCCCTTGGAAGGTCTGGATCGTGCCTCCCGTATCCTCGCCCGCGAACGAAAAGCCCACCGTGGACGTGCTCACGTCCGCAATGTCCAGCCCAGAGACATCCGTGGTCTCTCCCGTGGTCAGGTTGGGCGAGCCGACTGGTACCCCGCCGACGGTGAAGGAGACCGAGGATGCAGCCGCGACGAAGCTATCCGCACCGAAGGCCCACGCGGCGCCAGTCTGGGCAATCTGCACCTCGCCAACGTTCGTCCCTGCGACTTCGGATGCCAGGAAGGCCGCGAGCTCGGCCGAGCCGAAGGGGGCAGTCGAGCCGCTGTCGCCGCCATACCCCGCCGTGTCCGCATCGGCCTTGAGCATGGCCGCCGTGTAGTTGAAGGTCGCGATTACCTCGCTGGTCGTGTCGAGGAAGGTCAGGGTGAAACCGCCCGCCGTCAGATCATCGGCCGGCGGGCCCGCACTGCCGCTCGAGAGCTCGAACGCGGCATCGTAAAGCACGCGGGGCAGGGTGGCATTCAGGACGCCATAGGGCCACATCCCCACGTCGAGAGGAGTCGAGCCCACGCCCCAGCTCGTGACACTCCATGTAGTGCCCTCGGGAGTGAACGAAGCCGCGTTCGTTTGGTCGTCCGGTCCCTCGCCCGAGGTCAGAACGTAGAAAGCAACGTCAGGATTACCGCCCGAGTCATCGGACATCCGGATCGGGGAGTTGGCTTCGACCACCGTCTTAAGCCGCGTTTGAATGGTGGATGGCACCCCGTCGCCGTCGGAAAGGTCCGAGATGTCAAGGGTAAACCGGCCCTCGGTCTGCACGTAGGTGTCATCTTTTTTGACTTCGACGTACAGGAGCTCAGTCACCGAAAGCGCGAACGCGAAGTAGTCGTATTGGGCAGCACCCGACGGCTGGCCGCAGTAGCACGTGAGGGCCGGAAAGCGCCCGGTCAAGAAGTCGTCATGGATGACGGACAGATCCCCCGTGTAGTTGTTGAGCCAATTGAGGTTGCCCCAATTGTTGATGACGAACGAGACCGCTTGCTCGACATTGGCGAAGGGTAGCCAAGTCGTCACCGGCGGGCTTCCAGACTGCCCCGCTGCCACCCATGCCGCCGTCCCGTCGCGGCTCACCACGATGGAGCCCGCGGGCCGGTAGCTTGGCGGCGAGGTCCCGTTGTCGATGGCTTCAAAAGCCTTGTAGCTTGTCGGGGGAATGCCGGCGGGCCCGTTGACCACGGGAGCTCCGCAAGGAATGCCGGTCGAGGGTGATCCGCTGCCCATGGGGAGAACTCCACCGAGTTGAACGTCTGCGCTCATGTGGCGGCCGCTTGGCTAGGGGTTTGCGTGAAAACGATCAAGGTGCTGCACCCCGGAAGGCTTTGGGGCACCAAGCCCGACTTCGTCCACGCTTGAACCGCGGGGTGACCGTCGAGAAAATCGGTGAACGAGTCGTAGCCCGTCCAATGGATAAACTTCGTTGCGCCGCTGGTCGGGTCTGCGATCGTGCCCGCGTTGATCGCCTCGGCCACGGCGAGATCATCCTCGTGTATCTCGCGCCCAAAGGGTCGACCGTCGCCATCGCCCGCCGTGCTGTAGCGCCGGCCCGCCTGCGTTCCCAGCGTGCCCGGGTTGACGGTGATCGCTTTTTCGATACTCCACCCGTGCGCGGCCGCATCGTTCTTTAGGACCCACTGGATCGCGGCCTTCTCCGTCTGGCTCGCTCCCGCGTGCTCGCTCGCGCTCACGCGCGACATGCCCACAGCATCGGCCGTGACGTCACTCCGGCCCGTGGCCGCGTTGACCTGGGCCACGAGGTCAGAGAGCGACTCTTGCAGCGACCCGTCCGCGTTTAGATGCGAGGTCGTGAGCTGCTTTCCACGACCAAGGAAGGCCCGCACGACTTGGATCGGATCATCGCCCATGAAAAACCACCATGCTAAGAGGAGTAGCACACCAAGCCAGAAGACCAGATGCGAGGTTTTCAAGGCTCATGCCCCCACCGGGTAGATTATGTCGAACGTGCTGGGGATCGTGGCTCTGACGAGGGCCACCACATGATCGGCCAGCCCATCGCAGCCCATGACCACGTTCGCACGGAGCTCGAGCGCTAGGCAAAGGTTCCAGGCGGGCAACTCCTCTAGCGTGGCATATGCCGGATTCAAGGAGTAGGACACCACCAAGCGGATACCGTCGCCGCCGTCTGTGATCTCGCAGCCGTCCCCTAGGCCGTTGCCGAAGGTCCCACCGTTCACGAAGATCGCGGAGTTGATTTGCCCCAAAACATGGGTCACCCCTTGGTTGTCCCGTCGGATAGCGAAGGCCGCGAGCCCACAGGCCCACCCTTCCCCCTCGGTTCCGTTGTAGGCACCAAGGGGATCGTACCCCGGGAAATTCGCGAGCCACTCCGCCCGGCGAAAGAAGGCCGAGGCTACCAGGCACATGCGCCGGTCAAGGCCCCAGATGTCGATCGTCGCCTGACCCGTGGTTGCGGTCGGGTTGCGGTACGCGTCGCCGTCCAAAGGATTGTGGACCGAGGCAATCACGAGCTCGAGCCCGCGATCCTGCCCCAGCGGGACACGCGCTTGCCCGCTCGAGAGGTCCCACACTAGGGAGAATTTGCCCATGGTCGGAGCTTAGGACGCGCTGTCGCTGTAGTCGTCACTCCCATACGAACCCATGCCGGTATCAGAAGACCCGGAGCTGCCCAACAGACTCGCGACGCTGCCCGCGGCGCCGGCGCTGGCGGTTATGAGCGAGCTAGCTCCCGCAAGCGTGCTGCCGGTTCCGGTGAGGACCACAGGGGTGGACGTTCCGCCCGGCATGCTCGCACCCGTCGCATACGCTCCCGTGGTGGCCACCACGGCGGGCTTACGCAGGATGACGAAATACACAACCACGATGCCGACTCCCAAGAGGACTAGTGTGCTGGTTTTCATGTGCTGAGCTCCGTTTCAGAGAAGACTCGCCGCAACGCCGGCGAATTGCAGAGACTGCGCGAGGCTAGGGGCCCCGCTCGAAAGATTCATCCCCTTGCCCTGCGTCCACACGGACGAACCACCCGGGCCGGATTTGGTCTGCCCGAAGCCAAGCGTCTTGGCTTGAGTCGATGTCATGTCGTCAAAATCGACGTACCCGTACAAGTCGAGCTCCGCTTGCCACGCGTTCAGCTGGGCCGAATACTCGAGCGTGCCGGGCACGAGAGGATCCGTGATTACCGAGGTCCCACCCACTCCCCCGCCCCAATACCCGCCTTGCATGAGTTGCTTGAACCATTCGACGCTCAAGAACTCGTAGCCCTGCCCGATCATGGTCGCGTCGATGTTGTCGATGGGGACGCCGGCGAACAGGCCCACCGTCTGACCGTTGAACGCGTCCGCGCCAAGGGTGGCAAACTGGCTCGCGGTCAGGCTGTTCACGTTTTGCAGGTTGCCCTTTTGAGCCGCAGCGAGAATGCCCGCGATCGTGGGATCGCTCGAGCCCCCTCCCGCTGCCTGAACAGCGTCCGCGGCCGCATCGTAGGCCGTTACCTGCGCTTGCGTGTAGACGGTGCCCGCCGTGGCTGCGCCCTGGCTAGGCCCGGGCGTGGCATTGCCCGGGCCGGCGCTCGAGCTGGCCGCGGCCGCGGTGCTAGAGTGGTGGAGCAAGAGCACCACGACCAGCACCACGACGCCTAGTAGCAGATATGTCGATCGGCTCGACATGGCCGCGAGCTAGGACCGGGCCGGGTGAGGCGAGACCTGGGGACTAGGGGACAGCTGCGAACCGGGCAGGGCGGCGAGTGCCTTGCCAAGGCTGGCTTGCAAGTCGCGGAAAGACGAGGTCACGAAAGCGTGCTGAGTGCTGGGCAGCGTGTTGTAGGTGAAGTTGACGGGCAGCTGGAAGTTGCCGCGCGGCTTGAGGGTGGAACGAAGGTCCATCCCAAGGCCCGGCTGCTTCAGGAACAGGAATTTTATGTCGGCCGGGTTGATGCCGCTGACCGTGTCCGGCCCGCCGCTGACAACATCGGCATAGTTCCCGTTTTGGTCGAGCCCGACGGGGGAAGCCCCATAGCGCTGGGCGTCGAGGCGAGCCTTGATGAACGCGGGCACGTTCTGCATCTTGTTAATGCCCAGCTTCGGGCAGTCGATCTCTGTGATGTTGTCCATGGTCGTGTTGCCGCCAAGGCCCACCAAGGAGGACAGCAGCGCGATCGAAAACACGTAGTCCTTGGGATTCGAGCCGCTGGCGTTCGTCTCGTTGAACCGGCGCAGGGTGATCTGCGAGCTCCCGCCCTGGATTTGCTCGAGCACGTGTTGCACCAAGAGCGGCCAATGCCACGTAGGGTTAGGGACAACGGGAGTCGTGACCCGAAGGGTGGAGGTCCCCTTGATGATGGCATCGCTGCCCGTGCTGCCGCCGCTGACAGCTTGCAGAGCGTTGCGGATACCCAGCTGCACCACGACTTGCATCTGGTCGATGATGCCTAGCCAGAGGGCCGAGGCTACCGGACTCACGAAGAAGGATTGGGCGTGGGGGATCGTGAAATACCGGGTATAGGTGGCTTGCGTGTTGCCGGTCTCGGGGACCGAGATAGTAGCTACGGGGGCATCGCTGCCACGGTTGAAACCCATTCCCAAGAACTCGATCAAGTGCTTGAGGATCGGGCCGGTCCCTACGGTGTTGTCCATGATCTGCCCCAAAAATCTGGGCTCGTACATCGAGACTTGCTGGACCGTCCGCGCTAGGTCTTGGTCTTGGATCGGGTTGACGGCCGTGCTCAAGACCTCGATCGTCTCGTTCACTTCCACCACCTGGGCAACGGCACAGAGAGGCTTGTTACCCGGCGAGGAAAGCGGCTGCGAGCCATCGACCAAGAAGGTCACCGGCGACGTCGCCGGCGTCGTGTCGAAATTCTGCTGATAAGCCTTCGGTCCGCTCAGTAGCTTTGCCTCAACAACATCTGGGGCAGAGCATCCCACCACACCGAAAGCGGCGGCGACCGATCCCATGAGGGCCAGAAACCCAATAAAAGCACCGTGCCCAGAGGCATGGAGGGCGGCGGCTCCACAGCACGACGTAGCCGCGGCCGCCGCATGGGGGTGCAAGAACGCCAGCATCCCGACCAGCGTTGCGATGGCGAAGGCCGCGACGGGCCCGGTCACGCCAAACACCTTGGCGACATAGGGCCGGACTCCCGTGCTCGGAACCGTGCCAGAAACGAGACACCAATTCCCGATCGTCACTCGAAGCCGCATCGTAATGATGACGATGGCAAGGAGGATGAGGATCGCCCAAACGATGTGATCGGACGCTGCGCTTCCGATTTTTTCCGCGCCTGCGGTTGGGGATGATTCGGCCATGGTGTTGTCTCCGTTACGGTTTGTAGGGGTGGAACTGTTGCCAGAATACGACAGATCCAGCCGTGAAGACAATTGCTCTGATACACTGGCGCGCGAGGAAGGAGATACGCGCACACATGCCCACACTTCGGCATAGATACGAAAAGGCGAAGGAAAACGCGCATCTAAGTGGGCGACGGTCTTAGGGGTGTCAACCGGATAAGCATGAAAGCTAGCCCGGCCCGTAGATCGTCCGGTCCCAATCCCGCCCTTGGCAGAAAAGCAAAAACTCGCCCCGCTCGAGACCTCGCAGGACCTCGGGCGCTTCGTCACCAAGGCGAAAATGGTCGCAAGCGGCGTCGGCTGCGAGACCTTCCAGGTGGAAGCAAGCCACCGATCGGGTCAAAACCCGGCACTCTGTAGGCAGCTGCTGTGGAACCTGCGTCCCCCATGTGTGCGAGATACGTTGGGCTCCGCCCTCTCGGATGATGAGCGGGTAGAGGGCGGGCCGACCGTTCCCGGGTTTCTCCCAATCCCGGGAACCGTTGGTGCCCTTCACGACCTCGTCCGCGCAGACGCAGACGCGAAAGCGCGACTCGGCCGCGGCCGCGGCAACCTGGGCAACGTCCTGCAAGCTGGGGCGCGAGAACATATTGGGGTGGTGAAACACCACCACGCTGGGTGACACGTTCGGCGCCAGGGTGGCGCTGTAGCGCTGGAAGTCCGCCAAGTCCCGCACCACCACCCCGTCAAATTGCGGGACAGCGGCCTTGGCATCATGCACAAAGACAATGTCCGCCACGCCCCGATCCAGCATGGCGGCATGCACCCGTTGCAGAAAGAACGTCTTACCGTACCGAGGCGAGCCGACGCAGCCAAGGCCCGTCCCTTCGTTGTCCCGTATCGCATCGTCAAGGATGATCTCGATGGCGTCTCTGTGGGTGAGATGCTTGAGCCGAGCTCGAGCGGGCCCACCTAGGCTCGAGGGGGCAGGGGCGGGCTTAGCGGCGGGCTTAGCTTGTGGCATCGGTGACCTCGTCTGGCTCGACATCGTGCGGGGCAGTGAACGGCAGAACGGAGCCCGGCATCGTCGCCGGCGCCGGCGCCGGCGCTTGCTGGGGCGGAGCTGGTGTAGGCACGGGAGCGATCGCCTCGCGCCGCGGCTTTTCCTTCTTGGCGATCGGGGTGCCGGATGCCCACATCGAAACCGCGAGCAAGATCGTCAGCACGACCAGCGCCAACACAGGGTTCATTTCCAGCTTGGGCAGTTTCTGCCCGATCGTGGTGTCAAACTCGCGGCGCCATCGCTCGAGGTATTCTTCGTCGGGCTCTCCTGGCTCGCGGCCGCACCACCTAACCGCGTGCTCGCACCCCGTCACCATAAGGCCCGGGAGCTCAGGCAAGACCAGCTCAGTGAGCGACGTTCGATCGCTCTTGGGCTCTGCCGGCGTAGCAGCTCCGCCAGCTGGGCTAGCCTCGAGGCTAGGCCCGCCGTCGGTGGGATGGGATGGGACCGGCGACGGGCCGAGCTCAAGGGCTGCGCTCTGCATGCGAAGGGTGGCCGCAATGTCGCCAAATTGCGGGCGGGCGGGAGCGGCGGGAGCTGGGGCAGGGGCGGGAGCTGGCGCCGCGGCCGCTGGGGCGGGCCCGGGCGCAGCCGCTGGGGCAGGAGCTGGGGCGGGTGGCTTGTTCAGGCCACGGAGGCGAGCCCTATACTGCTCCGGCGGGATCGCACTCCGGCGTAAGGCGCTGCAATTTGGGCGGCCGCATCGACTGCCTTGCTTGACAGGCGCGATCCACTTGTGGCGACCCTTCTTGCACTCCGAATGGAGCCACCCCGGCGGATGCTTCATCGTGTACTTTCGCTTAGGCTGCATGCGGCGTCACCCCTTGCCGTTCAAGGTCCGCTCGAGCGGCCGCAACCCGCCCGGGCCATGCATGGGGCCCGCCGATTTGCAAGGCTAGATCGTCGCGGAGCTCGCCGCCGTATTTGTCCAGTGCTAGGACAATCTCAGACCCAAGTGTGCGTGAGTGTCGGACAACGGGAATGGCAATCGCGGCGACAAAGGGCATCAAGAGCTCACTTACGCCGGCGAGGCTGGACTGCCCGAGGATTGTCCAAACGCTGCGCACTAGGTCTAGCGCGCAACGCTTTTCATAGACCGGGAGACCGGGGTACCCCTGGGCTACCCGGAAGATGGCTTTCTCGACGGTGGACATTTTGACCTTGGGGACCGCGGCTAGTCCCGTGGCCGCTTTGCGCTTCCACGAAAAGATCGTCATGGTCAACAGAATAGGGCTACCGTTCCACCCGGTCAATCGCTACACTGTGCCTCGTGCATGGGAACGATGCCGAGCTAGACGGTGGACGCATCCAAGCGGCCTTGCTCCGCTGCCACGCGCACGATCTCGTGAGCTGGCGAGATTCGGCGGGACTGCAATTTTACTGCGTCCTGGCGCAAACCGAGGATGACCTCTTTTGCGATCACCTTGTCCACCGAGGGGAAACCGCCCGCCGTGAGCCTTGGCAGCGTGCAAACCTCATCCTCGCGATCGGCCCCGAGCTCAATCAAGTGCTGTGGGAAGCGGAGCACTGCCCGCTACCCGATGCCGGAACACGGCAGACCCTATGGTTTGAGCGGGTGACCTCGCGCTATAGGATCGGCCCGTTTGACTGTACCCGTGCCCCTGGCACAGGCCGGCCCAGCTGGGCCCGCCCTGACTTCATGTAGAGAAAGGACCCACCCCCATGATGAAAATGCTGGCTCTCGTGACCCTCGCCTCGGCCGCTCTGCTCCCGTCCGCGTGTGCGACCAGCGCCGCGACGAAACAGACTTTTTACAACAACCTCGTGGCGTGCACGAAGGCCGACCCACAGAACAAGAACATTGAAAGCGCCGCGGTTTCGTGTGTCCAGACTGCCGCGACTGGATCGCTGGTCGGATGCGTGAGCGCAGCCGTGCCCGCCCTCGTGTGGACGGCGGACGAAATCGATTGCATCGCCTCCAACTACGTCAAGTAGCGGCCGCCCTCGCCGTCGGGGCCCTCTTGGGTTTCCTCGCCGGGTGCGCTCATAGTGGGTGCGTGCCCCCTGGCCGCCCTACTGCGAGCTCACCCGCATTTGCGACGCTTACGGGGTGTGCCTCTGACCTCGCCTCGGCTCTGCCGCATGAGAGCCTCACCGAGGCGATGGTACTCGGCCCGGGCGGAGCGATAAGCCTTCGCCTCCTCTGACCGCGGAGGCTTCCCGAGGGCCTTTCGCCCACTTAGATGCGCGTTTTCCTTCGCCTTTTCGTATCTCTGCCGAAGTGTGGGCATGTGTGCGCGTATCTTCTTTGGAGGCCCCCATGTAGCCGGACCGTTGGTCGCAATGTTACGCCAATCGGACCCGTTGTAGTGCATCTGCAGGAACTCGGCAACACCGTCGTCGCCATTTCCTGTAAGGGTAAACCCCTCAATTTCATTGGGTTTTGTGGTGAAAAATCGAGGTTTTCGGCGAGATTGACGAGCGGCCTCAAGGGAGTGATGACCGTCTAGTACGATCTGGAAAGTACGACCTTCGTAATCGAACTCGGGAGACAGGAACACGTCGAAATCTTTCTCTCGACGTTTTGTCTTCACGATGTCGGGGTCTAAGTAGTCTTGACTACTAATGATTTGTGGCTTCATTGTAAATTCCTATCGAATCAGTGGAGTGTGTGAACCGGATAAGCATGCTAGCTTTCCTAGGCGTTCGCATCGAGGTAGAGATCAACCTCGAGCTCGTCCGTTGCCTGATTGGCCACCGTGAGGGATTCTTGAGCGCAGGCGAGGAAGCGCCGGATGCTCCCGATCGTGTCCGCCGTGGGAGTGCCCACCGTGAGGTAATGCGCGTTTGAGAGCGCTTGCCTTGCCAGCAAGAGGGCCAGCTCGAGAGTCACGCTAGTCATGGTCAGACTCCTTGCCATACACCAGCTCGCGCGAGCTCACCTCGGGCATGGTCTGCGTTCTCACCAGCATTCGCCGATAGTCCGCGAGGGTGGCTAAGACCGGCCCGAAAGCCTCCGCGGCCGCCAAGGCCCGGCGCCTATCTTCCGCGAGCTCGGCCGCGGTGGCAGTCCGCTCGAGCGGCCGCTTGCTGGCACGCCGGCGTCTCACTGATTCGAGCACAAGCGGTGCTGGTAATGCTTCTACTTCGGCCAAAAACTCGTCTTCTGTTTCCGGGCCTCTGTATCCAGGTTCTCCAGGTTTCATAGTTTTCCTCTCAATTCACTTGTGGTTGTCAACCGGATAGGCATGGAAGCAAGTACGTTCTTGCAACCCATGCGACAGCGGGGACGCACACAGCATCCCCAAATCCAAAGATCGCCGCATTCTCGGAGACATCTTCAATACGGAAATCCGGGGCACCTTGAAGGCGTGCGTATTCGTTGGCTCTCATCCATCGTGCCCTGATCTCACCGTGTCCAGTCTCAACCACGGCTTGCTTGCTAGAGCCACCGCGCGCCGTCCGCAGGCATCCGCTGACAGAGTCTGGCCTGACTTCCCATACCGCTCTTCCGTGACGGGTTCTTCGATAGGCCGTTGCCCAGTTCAAGAAGTTCGCGCAGCGGAGCTTGGTAACTCGTTCTGACTGGATCGGCGACAGTGACCGCAAAAAACAATCCAGTCGATCTTTCGGCCACCAATGAGGATCTTCGACCGAGAGGCGATCTACGTAGGCCGACAGTGTTTCAGCGCACACAGGATGATCTCGGCGAGGCAATGGACTGGAAGCTATGTCATGCCGTTGTGAACCTACGATGAATATACGCGGGCGACTCTGTGGAACAAACCACCGAGCATCGACTGGAATAACATCACAGCGGTAGCCCAACTCGGCTAGCTTAGCGAGTGCATTCCTCATATCTTGGCCACCGCGAGACGTGACAAATCCTGGGACGTTCTCCAGCATCACCACAGGGGGGCGGCGCGAACCCATTTCTTCTAACACGCGGGAAAATTCCCAGAACATACCCGACTGCTTTCCCGCCAATCCTACCCTATTCCCCGCAAGAGACAGATCGGTGCAGGGGAAAGATGCCGTTGCTACGTCAATATCAGGCACATCACGACCGCGAACGGCACAAACATCCCCGACCACGAGATCCGACGCATCGAAATTGGCTTGATAGATCACGGCCTTAGTGGGTTCAATGTCATCCTCTTCCGCTTCTTCTGTGCCGCGCTTGTTGGCTTAGGTCGGTAGCGCAATACCATATCCACCATGGCTTCAAGCGCCTTGGGGACTTCGTTGGTCGTGTCAGGCATTCGTCAGTGCCTCCAGTGTGAGTCGCAGCAATTCCCTCGTTCGCTTCGCTTCGGTCAAGGTCGTCCTTTCACTTCTTCGCAGCCAACTTCTTGCGACAACTCGCGCAGTCGTCCGGACTGCTGCCTTCTTGGTTCGGCGTCAGGTTGCCCGAGAACATCCATTTCCCGCACAGGGAAATGCCATCTTCGAAGTAATGAACCGTGCCGTCAGGCAAGAGGTGGGACTCGATCATGGCCAGGCCCTCGGGGGTTAGGCGGACGATCCGGTGCTGCTCTGGTCGCTCGCTGGGCATGACAAGCTATTGTCCACTCGGGCGGGCTTTGGTCGACTTTCTTTCTCGCGCACCAGATCGGGCACGTCTTGCGGCGGCACCCAGACCCGGAGAAGCTCGTAGCGCTCGACGCTGAGCATGGCGATCCGTGCCCTGTCGACTGGCCAGCTCATCCTGTTTCCCGCGCGGAAACCCCTCCCTTTAGGGAGGGGAGGAAGCGCGTCCTCCATGCGTTGTAAGTTTTGAATTTCAACTCGGAAGGTTCTGCTGATTGAGTGAGACGTTTGCCATCTTCAATCGAATGCAGGCTGATTTTACCGGACATTGTTCCTCCCACGTAAGCCAATCCCCATTTTGAATGATCGACTAGGGAACCTCTTTTCAGTCCGCAACTACGAGTACCACCATACGACTTACGCAAACCGTTTTTGGCAAATTGAAGCATGTGCAGTTGACGACGATGGAACCGAATGGGAGAGATACACAGCATACTTGTATTGTCGGGCAAGACATGACCTCCAACCTGCCAATTTGCAAGTACCCAACTGTCAACACAGTGAGCTTCAAAAATCTCCGACATCTTGGATTTTGATTTCTTCAAACCGACTGCGTCTCGCAGTTCTTTGGTTTCCCAACCTTGCTTCAGGTGTACTACTCCAAGTTGTCGCAGTTCCGAATAGAACCATTCTTTACCAACTTCAAGAGGAGAGAAACTGACATCCCATTTGTGTTTTCCCAGAGTCTTGGCTTTGATGTCTTCAACCACAAAGTCAGTAATAGGGAAAATCTTGACCAATTGTCCGACAACTCTCAGTTTCCATTGCCAGCGTGCTTTGGTGCTAGGAGGAAGACATCCTCTACTACGATTCTGTCGGTTTGCCCGGCATGGAGTTTTTCGGAACCTGCGCGATCTACGCATATTCCGTCGAACTTCGACCACGTCCTTCACATGTTGGACGGCATCGGCCTGGATGTTCAGATAGGTGTGCGACTCGGATTTGACGGTGAAGCCCTCTTTTTTCGATCCAGGATCGATACCTACGACAATTTCTTGTCTCTTCTGGTTTGATGGATCCCGGTTCAACCTCACGCAGAAGATGCCGTGCTTGAAGAATGGAGTAGCTTCTCTTCTCTTGATCCAACGACGCGCACGACTTGGCGTCGTTGGCATCAAAGGTTGCCCTTCCCTATCCACAACTGGCACTGCAATACAGTAAGCCTGCCTTGCGGCAGTTTGTACTCCTCTTCGACACTGATCGACCGAGGGAAGCAAGGCTAGAGGGGCACCCTGCATATCGCTCGCCCTGCCACGGGCAGTCGATTCAGTTGGCAACTTGAAGTTGCCCTGTCTAGTCAACGGTTTTCTCTCGTCAGTCCACATTAGCTTTGTTTTCTTTCAAGCCCCTCCCTTTAGGGAGAGGTCGTTGACGGTTCCTGGCTGGGTGTGGTTATCAGCAGAGTGGGCGGCACGGGCATCGCCGCCAGCAACCGCTGGCCCACCACTGTCCAATCTACGTTCTCGAACTGCGCAGCCATGCCCAGGTGCTTCCCCACCCCATAGTCGAGGACATATGCGTGCTCGTGAGTGTCGATCGCCAGTAGCACCTTGCACCCGGCCGGCACGGCTCCGTTCCCCTGGACCATCGCGTTGCGCATCCTGCCCCGCCGGTCATCCCAGACCGTGAGTGCCCAACCGTGATCGCTGGCAGCGCAGCAGAGCCGCAGGTCGAGGAGGTAGCTTTCCCACGAGCCCCAGTTGCGCTCGGTCTCTTCAGCCACGAGCACGGGAGGTGGTTGGGAATCGGGCGCCAGCCCTGCGAAGCGCCCCAGCGCACCGAAGTGGATCTCGTGGAGCACGACCGCATTGTAAGCTTCCGGCTCGGCCCGCAGCAGCTCGGCGTGCTCCGACCAGCCCGTGGGGGATACCATGGGCGGCTTGGCCGTACCTAACCCCAGTGCCTCGGCCACCGTCCGGTTGTCCATCTGGTAGGGTTCCCGCTGTCCGAGATACGTATTCGGCGCAGGGCCTGCGAACCGCCCCGCCCTTGCGAGAGCATCGACGTACTCCAGCTTGCGCAGTGCCCCTGGCCACTCCGCATACTGCTCGCGCCAGTTGCTCGCCGGGTCTAGCCAGCATGCCCACGTCTCGGCGAAGTCCTCGTCAGGGTGCTTCTGCGCGTAGTGCGCCTTCACCCCCACCAGATACTCGACGAAGTCCTTGCTCCCCTCCACCGGGGTGAAGTCGTCGCTGTAGGGCGCGCGGGAGTCCCCGAAGATCGCCCGCCACTCCACGTCCCGCCAGACCTCGAACGCGTAGCAGACCGCATGCCCGGCCTCGTGGCGTAGCGTCCTGGTCATCTCGTCGGGCGTGTAGGCAGTGCGGTCCGCCCGGTTCGCCAGCCGCCAGAGGGACGCGTTCGCGAAGCACCAGGGGATGTTGATGGCCACCCCCCGATCCGCGGTCCAGAAGTCGTCGTCGCTCGACCCGAGGTACCACGCCGGCTGGAACGTGATACCCCGCGCCATCATGTCCTGCGTGACCACCTGCAGGCTCTCCGCCAGGGGCCCGATCGGCTGCAGGTCGAGGCTCCCGACCACCGCCTTGAGCAGGGCGGTTGCGGTAGCGTCGGTGGAGGGCGCATCTGCCGCCCTCCACTCGACCATGGGGTATGCTGCGTCGATAGCCGCCAAACGCTCAACAGCCCGCCGGTAGAGCGCCAGGTGGGCCGATAGCGCGCGATCGGAGATCCCGCGCAGCGTGCCCAGGAGGTGGCTGTAGTCGACGGGCGTTAGCATGGTGCGCTACTTACAGGCGACCGTGCCGCAGGCCTGCAGCTGCGCAACGGTCTTCGCCGCTACCAGGCAAGAGAGCTTCAAGTCGACCACCTTGCCCTGGGCCTTCTGGCATTCCGCCAGGCAGCTAGGACCCTCGGGACACCGCAAACGTTGCACCACCGCGCAGGCGTTCGCGCAGGTTGCGGGAATTTTGGCCCCCGGGCTCGCGGTGCAGTTGACCGTCCCGCAGGCCTGTACGGCAGCCACCGATGTGGCCGATGTAAGACACGGTAGGTTCAGGTCGGCTATACCCTGGGTCGTCGCATTCTGGCAGGTGGTTTCGCAGGTCGTGTCGATACCCTCCGCGCAGGTGAGCGTGGCCAGGTTCGCACATGCGGTCTGGCAGGTGGCCTGGCCCGGGGAGCTGCCGCCACACTTGCCGGCACCCGAAAGGGGTAGTAGGGCGCAAATGGCCAGCGCGACGATGAGGAAGTTGTTTTCGAAGATGGTGAGAAGCTTTCTCATGGCTACAGCCCCAGGTTAGCCACGAGGGTGTTGAAGCACCCCTTCTGGACGAAGTTCTGGGTGACCAGTGCCCGCCCGGTCTGGGTCCACTCGCCGACGCCCCAGCTGTTCTGCAACAAGAACAGGATCTGGCTGTCGGTCAGCCCGGTCCAGGACGCCGGGATCATGCCGAGAGTTCGCCAGGCCGCGACCGTGCCGTAGTCGACTAGGAAGACGCAGTGGTCGGGGTCGTCGCCCGTGTAGTCGAGCGGGCCCGCGCTCTCGTCGTACTGTTGGAAGGCGTCGGCGCCCGCGTCGACCGCGACCGGGATCGTGTAGCCGCCGGCCAGCGACTGCTGGCACTTCAGGGACTTCTGCGCGTCGTCGTCGGCGATCGCGTTGTAGCCGACCAGCGTCCGCTTCGCCCCCGTTTCGAGCTCTCCCAGCTTCGGGTTGTCGTTGATGTGGGCCGCCAGGAAGGCGCTGTAGTCCGGCGAAGTCGCCGTCCGCCCGCCGTCGTCTTCGCTTTCCAGCACGACGCCCCAGAGCTGAGCCGCCTTGACCAGGCTGTTCAGGTTGGCGCCCGAGTCGGTCAGGGGCGTGTCCGGGTTGTCCCGGTCGACCGCCCTGCCGAGCATATACCTGACCCTGGGCAACACGGGCGCCGCCAGCGGCTTCCCGTGCGCGCCGAAGGTGGTGGTCTCGGCGCCCGCAAACCCGTGCCCGGTACAGCTCGAGGTCAGCGCCTGGTTCCAGACGGACGGAGCAAAGAGGACGTTGCGGGTTATCGCCGGCAGCGCCGCCGCCAGCAGCTTCGCCGCCGAGTGGTGCTGGAAGCCGACGTAGATCCCGTTGTGGCCGTGCGCGCC